>Ga0207865_101882_pt1 | contig 13908 bp, 12 predicted proteins | sample HigsolmetaAR204D_FD_184836 | JGI IMG/M metagenome (GOLD analysis project Ga0207865, IMG submission 184836) | Ionic liquid and high solid enriched microbial communities from the Joint BioEnergy Institute, USA - AR20-4-D (SPAdes) (version 2) ...
CGCCGCCGAGACGGGAGGCACGTACCAGGATGCCGGCCGGGCTGAGCGCATCGCGGAGGCGTTCGTCCGCATTTACGCCGACGAGCACCATCGGCTGCTGGTCGCCCCGCGCGCGGACGGCGGCGGACTGCACGGCGCGCTGCGGACAGGCCTCGTGCTGCTGATCGGCCTGCTGTTTGGCTTGGCGCTCGGCATCGTCTTCGACAACCGCTACTTGGCCGCAAGTTTCATGGCCGGCGGCGCCGTCGCCGGTCTGCTGGCCGGCCTGCTGCTCGAGCTCGGGCTGGCGGGCGCAGCCCATCCAAAGCTGTGGCGGCTTGCCGCCGACGTGACGCTGGCGCTCGTGCTGTCGCTGTCCACGCTCATCTTCCCGTACCGCGACGCCGCCGCAGAGCTTGTCCGCCTGCGCGGCAGAGGCGAAGGCGGGGGACTGCCGCGCGGCCGCTTCGGAACGAGGGGCCGCAGCGACATCGGCCCCGGCCGGCAGTTCCGATAACCGCCGGGAGCCGGCGATAGGGCGCAGCCGAGGCGCTGGCTCCCGGCGATCAGGCGGATTCAGAGGGGGCGAGACGTTTTGATATGGGAGGAGCCTGACGAAAGCAGGCGCATTACGAATGCATCCTGCCGGCTGCAGGACGGGATATGCACGGTCACCTGGCAGTGGTCCAGGGACACGGAATTTGTGTATGTGTACTTGTTCGGGGAGAGCGGGGAGCTTCCGCCCGAGCAGCTGTCGCATGTCGAGCTGAAGCTGGTGACGCGGGAGGAATACAAGGCGCTGCAGGGCTATACCGTGCGAATGGAGCGGATCGGGCCGTATGGCTTTCGGATTTTTCCGTGTGTATATCGGGACGGCCAGATTACGCCGGTTCGCCAGCTGGACGAGGACAACGTCGTCCGCTTCAGCGGCGGCAGAGCGCAGATTCATTACTCGGTGCAGTACGCGAGCCGTTGGTTCAGCCCTTACCGCACGGCGCGCATCCGCGTGTTCTGCGAAATTCCGGTGCCCCGGGAAGCGCTCTGCTATGTGAAAAAGCAGGGATCGCCGCCGCGCAGCCGGGACGACGGTATCGTCTATCCGTTCGTCAGCGATTTTGCGGCGGGAACGACGACGCTTCCCGGCGTGGACATAGGCAAGGACGAGCATATCCGGCTGTTTTTGTCCGACGGAGCGAAGTATGGGGGGCTCTACGAGCTGGTGTGCAAATAAGGGGGGAGTCCGTATGCTGCAGAAGCTTAAACAATGGTTTGAGAAAAAGCCGGCGCCCAAGGAACGGCCGCCATTTTACAGCATTGTATGTCCGTTCTGCTTCAGCCGCTTCGAGCCGGACGAGGTGGTGTTCCGGGCCGCCCATGTGCGGGAGGACGACGACGATTTCATGCTGCAGGAGGACCGCAAGCTGAACGCCTGGCGGCGCAAGTTCAAGCTGTCCGAGGTGGACATGGAAGCGGTCATCAAGCCGTATACGGTGCCGGAGGAAAACTGGATTTTTTCGCAAAATGTGCTGGTCGGCCTCGTCGACCGCTACGGGATCGCTACCCGCCGGCGGCTGTGTCCGTATTGCCACAACGAGCTGCCGATCTCTGCCGGCAAAGGGCCGAGCAACATCATTTCGATCGTCGGCGCGTCCCAGGTCGGCAAGTCGGTGTATATGACGTCGCTCATACATACGCTGCAGACGTCGACGGCGGCGCATTTCGAGGCGGCTTGCCTGCCGCTTACGGCGGAGAACAGCCGGAAATTCAGGCAAAATTATTACGAGCCGATCTTTGAGCGGGGCAGCATGCTGCCGTCGACGAATCCGAACGAGCAGCAGGAGCCGATTATTTTTCAGTTCGTGTTCAAGGACGATCGGGAAGCGCCGATTACGCTCGTCTTCTTTGACGTGGCCGGCGAGGGCATGGTGGAGCGGGACTACCTCGATATTTATGCCGCGCATATTCAAAATTCGTCCGGCATTCTGTTTCTGGTCGACCCGCTGCAAATCCGCACGATCCGCGACCGGATTCGGCTCAGGGCGGGCGAGGAGCAGGAATTCGCCAGCCGCTACGACGAGCCGCGCGATGTCGTGATCAGCCTGTTCGAAAATTTCATCGCTCACCAGGACAGCGGCAAGACGGACATCCCGACCGCGGTCGTGCTGACCAAGAGCGACATGCTGCGGCATCTGCAGGAGGAGGACGGCGCCTACATTCGGCCGAACAGCAACGTGTTCAAGTCTGTCGTGCATGAAGGCTATCTGAATTTGACGGAGTTCGAGAATATCGACGGCGAAATCCGCCGCTTCATCGAGACGGTCGACCGGCCCTTCAAGGACGCGCTCGACGTCTATTTCTCCGATGTCGCCTTCTTCGCCGTATCGGCGCTCGGAACGAATCCGGTGAACCGTCAGATCGACGGCGTCATTCATCCGATGCGCGTGGACGAGCCGTTCATCTGGCTGCTGCACCGGCTTGACTATGTGGACGGGAGGAGAGCGCCGTGAGCGGTGATCGCCGCATTCAACAACAGTATTACACGCGCGGGAGGGAAGGCGTCTTTCGCTCCAGCGAAGGGTTCGATACGGTGGCCGTGTCGCCGGGCCTTGATCTGACTTTTATCAAATCGACGCTGCAACCGTACTGCGTCTATAAAGCGCCGAAGGAGCTGGCCGAGCGGAGCGAGGAGGACGCTTCGCACTATCCGGCGCCGCTGACGGTCTTTCACGCCAAAGGCGGCGACCTTGTCATCGGCCGCAGCGTCTACGTCGCGGTCGATTTTACCGGCCAGCGCAGCGCGTCGTTCACGCATCAGTTCGTCGTTCCGGCGGAGCGCAAGGAAGCGTTCATTCGCGAGCCGAACCGGCTGTTCCGCGTGCAGGGCTTTCAGGAGCGCTACGACGAGAGCGGCAGCAAGGAGCTGCCCGAGCTGGACGAGATCGCGTATGACCAAGCGTTCGACGCCGCGGAAGCGGACCGGCTGCTGCAGAAGCTCGGGATCGGCGACGTTCGCTTTCGCGAGCTGATTCACGCGATTTGGGTCGCGGTATCCGGCAAGCGGAAGGTCTACATCTCGCTCGGTTCCGCCGCCCGCGAGGCGGCCGAGGATGCGCAGCGTCTGCTGGAAATCGTCTACCGCTGCCTGCCGTACCCGGTGCGGCGCCGGCTCGGGTTCACGACGTTCAGCATCGAGGCGGAGAGCAAGCAGCATTTGCATCTCGTGTTCGTGGAGCGGGGAGGCATTCGCTCATCGGATCGCAGCATCGACAAAGATTTCGTCTTCGATTTCGCGTCGGATCGGTACGCCAATACGGAGCTGCCCGAGCCGGAATCCGCCTTCCTTACGGAGATGTGGGAGCTTAGAACGAAGCCGGAGCGGCTTGCCGATCTGTTCGATTTTTGCGAGGAGGCCTGGCCGGGGGCGAATCAGGCAGGAGCCGGGGGCGGCGGAAGCGGCGGAGATGGCATCGGCGGAACCGGAAGCGGCGTAGGTGGTGTCGGCGGAACCGGAAGCGGTGGACGTGGAGGCGAAGGCATGCCGATGCTGGCGGAGTACGATACGCTGGTTCAGCTGTACCGGATGGAGCAGGGAGACCTCGGCGCTTATGCGGACAACCGGAACCGGACGATGCATGTGCTGGCGGATTGCCTTGCGGCGCATTCGGCGCAAGGCGCCAAGCGGCTGAACGGGCTGCTGATCCGGCTGCTCCGCGAGGACGCTGCCAAGCCGGACCTCGTGCCGGATGCGGATTTCGTCCGCAGCCTTGCGAGCTGTTACGAGGCGGCGGAGGACGGCCCGAAGGCGCTGGCCTTGCAGTGCTTCCTCATGTTCATCAAGCGGGCCGCGGCCGCAGTGACCGGCGGCATTTGGCGCGCCGCAGAGCTGATCGACGCGATCAGGGAACGCCCCGCCCTGTTTGCCTCTGTATTCGGCGAGCTGCGCGCTTCCGGCCGGGATAAGGACACGGCGGAAGCCTATATCGCTCACTGCATCGGCAGGTCTTCGTCGGCCGCCGCGCTGCTTAAAGAGATCGACGCATGGCTCGCCTACGGGGGAGCGGAGCTGTTTCAGCCTGCTTTCGCCAATGAAGTGCTTAAGAAATGCGATGCGCTGCTGAAATCGGACCGCTCCAAGCGATGGACGGGCGCGCAGGCGCTGATCGAATATTTTGACCGTCTGCCTGAGCGGGAGCAAAACCGCGACTATGAAGATATTTGCGGGCAGCTGAAGCTTGAGCTGTGCCAGCGGCTGCTGTCGCTCGTCGACATCGGCGAGCTAGGTCTCGTCGAGCTGCTGCGGGTCGGCGCTCTGTTAACCGCGAACGGTGAAGAGCTGTGGCGAAGCGCGGACCGGATGACGGCGCAAAAGCTGGAACTGCTGGAGATCGTGTACAACGTGCTGTCCGGCGAGAAGGAGCCGTCGGCGGTCAAGGAGACGCTCGACCGGCTCGGTCCTCTCGACCTTCAGCGCGTGCGCGATCATATAAAGCGGATGCTGCAGGACCGGATCGACCGATCGCAGTTCGGCAAGCTGCCTTACGCCTTCTACGACCCGCAGCCGGGCTCGGCCGGTTATGCGTCCGATTACGATTATTTTGCGCTGCTGCAGTTTATCCGTATGGCTGCCGGTGCGGAGACGGTGTACGATTTTCTCGTATGGTCCGCCGGCGATGCCCGGTTTGCGCGGAATCAGGGCATCGACCCGAACTATCGCGCGGCGATCGGCAAATATTTCGATCTGCTCGACGCCAAAGCGTTCAGGCAGAAAGCGGTGCGTGAGCAGCTGCTCTCCGTCGGCAACGAGGCGTTCGCTGCCCTGTTCGGGTCGATCAAGCGCAAGCAGACCGGACTCAGCCGTTTTATTTCGGTCGTCCGGCTGTTGGCAAGCGTTTCGAGCGCTGCTGCGGGTGCTGCGAGCCGCGGCCAGGCGGGCGGGAAGTCTGGCGGCAAGGCCAGGGGAAAGACGGCGGCAAAGGCAAGCGGGAATGCTGGCGGCGGCAAGGCCAGCGCAAGGGTGAGCGGCGGCAAGGCCAGCGCAAGGGTGAGCAGCGGCCAAGCCGCCGCCCGGCCTGACCGCGTCAGCCCTGCTGCGGGATGGCCCGCTCGTCGGCGCCGCATCGTCCGGCTGGCGCTGCTGCTCGTTATGGCTGTTATTTTGGTGATGCTGGTTAGAATCCCCGTGTCGTACTGGATCGAGAGCTCGAAGCCGCCGGTGCTGACGGTCGACACGCTGCCCGAGACGGTCGATAGCCCGGTGCTGCGGCTGAAGGCCAGCGTGCCCGAAGGCGACTTGAGCGTAAGGCTGTACGTCAACGGCGAGTATGTGTCGAACGGCACGATGGACAAGCCGGTCACTTTGCAAACCGGGGTCAATCGTTTCGAGTTCAAGGCGGTCGACCGGAAGGGCAAGGAATCGGAGCCGGTCGTCAAGCAGGTGACATACACGCCGAAAGGCCCGAAGCTGGAGATCGGCGAGGTGCCGGAGACGACCCAAAGCTCTTCTCTGAAGGTAACTTTTAGCGCAGCCGATCCGTCCGATCCGTCTCCGAAGCTGTTCGTGAACGGAAAACAAGTCGGCAAAGGCAGCGTGACGACGACGATTACGCTGAGCAAGGGAGACAACCGCATCGAGTTTGCCGCCGAGAACAAGGACGGCGAACGCGGCGAGCCGGTCGTCAAAACGGTCCGGTACGAGACAGAGCAGACAGGGACGTCCGGGACTTCCGGGGGAACATCCGATACGTCCGGGGGAACATCCGGGACTTCCGGGTCTACTGGGACATCCGGAACTTCGGGATCTGCAGGTACATCCGGAACTAACGGAACATCAGGAGGATCCGGTACATCCGGAACGTCCGGGTCATCCGGGACATCAGGAGGATCGGGGACATCAGGAGGATCGGGGACATCGGGGACATCCGGGTCTGGCAGCGGCGAGTAAAGTTCATAAGTTTTGGCGAAGGGCGCATGCGGCGTGAATTGAGTTTGAACGCCCGTTATGCGCCCTTTTAGCAGCAGGAAACGATTTATTAGGCAACGGTTGTTAACTTGATGCGGGGGAGCGTCTTTAAATGGACATTTACACTGGATTGTATGAAGCGATCGTATGATAATAAAGCTTCGTTTTCCGCGAGAAATAGCGGCTAAGTGGGCGTAGTTAGGCGGATTTTGCAAGGTAAATGTTAGTGCGGCGATGCCTCGATAGTGCGTGTCGGTGTCGAAGGTTAGGCCATGTTGCGAGAGGAAGCTGTGTGCATCGTGTAGCAGAGGGGCAGGGGCGGGCGAAATGGAGCAGGCTGCGGCAAATGTTGCATTTTCTACAACAATTGTGGCTGTAATCAGCGAATATTCGTGCAAATATTGTAAAAAGTACAACAAAAATGGACGAATTTCGTTCAAATGGGCTTTTAAGGGTGGGATTATTGTACAAAATGCAAGATTTGGGTAGAGATTCTATTAGAACGCTGAAAAAGTTGTACAAAGTGCAGAATTTGATTAGCCATTCTGCCGATAGCGAGTGCGCGAGGTACGCGGCTCATGAATTGGGCAGGCATACGCTCCGTTTATACCAATAGCGAAGGAGGGGGAACATTGCTGTTCCGCCTCCTAAGACTACCGATTGGTGGAACCGTCACAAAATGCGAAAGCTGGAGGGGGCTGTATCGAAACACCGCTACCCGTCAGCGTGAAGCCCCGCCGTCCGCCGCGAGCGCCTCGCCGCGCAGCCGCGAGCTAACGCGGGTCCCCACCCGCGAGTCAACGGCGGTCCCCACCCGCGAGCGCCGCGCCGCCCTTTACAGCAGAAGCTCCAGCATTCCTTCGTTCAGCTCATAAGAGCTCGCGTATTTGCTGCGGACGATCGGGCGCAGTGCCCCGAGATGGACCAAGGCTTGCAGCCGCTTGCGCGCCGTGCGGTAATTGACCTGGCAGGCATCGGCCACATCTTTGGCGCGGATCGGTCTGCCCAGGCTCCAGGCAAGCTGCAGCACATCTTTCTCCGCGGCGGTGATCGGCCCTGCCGAACGGCTGCGAATCAGGTAAGGGCCGATGAGCATCTGCAGCAGCATGATGCACACTTCCGGCCGCTGCTGTACATCGTCGAAGGAAAAATGAATCATTTTCCAGCCCATCCCCGTCAAAAAGGTGTCGCGATTGAGAGCATAGCTGAATTTTTCTCGGTCCATCTCCTTTACATGGCTTTGAAATCCGTCGACTTCCAGGCCGAACCGGCCGAACGGCGGAAGGAAGGCAAAATCGAGAAACTGCGACTTGCGGTTCCAATCGTATACCTCGTACTCCGGATGCAAATGCTCGAAGTTGCCGAAGAGCGGCCACCAGACGTTTTGGAGCAGCAGCTTCTCGGCGTAGCGATGTCCCCTCGCCAGCCGGCCTTTGCGTTCCCCCGATCTTAACGACAGGTGACGCTCGATCCAAGCGTTGTGCGCCTGTTCGAAGTCCATGAATACCGCCTCCCAGCGAAAAAATAGAAAAAGAACGCCCTCAGGTACCCAAACGGTATCTTGAGGACGTTCTTCGTCTCTTGTGATTATACCATGAGAAGGGGCAATTCTTTCAATAGAAAAATTTCGCGGAGATCGGGTAGCTATATGAATTCAATCCGTTTAAAAAGCCTGATCGAAGTTAAGTGGTGGAGCGATGACCATTGCAATAAGTCTGAGCGAAGCTAAGTGGTGGAGCGATGACCATTGCAATAAGTCTGAGCGAAGCTAAGTGGCGAAGCGATGACCATTGCAAAAAAGTACGATTGAAGTTAAGCCGTGAAGCGGTCACAATGGAAGAGGCTAGTGGCGAATTTTGGGAGAAATATTGGGAGAAAGGGCATGAAAGATCGCAGCCCGTAAAGCGTACTCGTCTTGCCAATCGAATGATGATCCGATCAACTCGCCGTGGGATAGGAGCGTTGACACCGGAGGGATAGGAGCGTTGACAATGAAACGAATGATGTACCGCGGGCAATGGGCGGCCGGCGGAGAGGAAGCGGGGAAGCAGAAGCTTGCCGAAGCGCGTCAGCGGGCGCGGCAGCTTGTGAAGGACGGCGAGGTCATGACCTTTGCTGCTTACGAATGGAGGGGACAGCTCTTCCTCTATTACGAGTGCATCCATCGGGAGATCGAGCCGGAGACGGTGTTCGCGCCGATCGAGGCGCATCTGGAGGACTGGCCGGGCAAGCCGCATAAGCGCAAATGGGTGCCGATGATCGACGTGTTTCATTTTAACGAACCGGCGGGATATGAGCATTGGCTGAGGAAGCAGCCGGTCGAGCGGCGGGTGGGCCGGGTGGCGCATCTGAAGCCGGAGATGATGGCCAGCTATATTTACTACCATTATCAGCTGCAGGAAGAAAGGGCGTTCCTCGGGGACAAATATGAGATCATCGCCATGCATGAGAACCTGCTGTTCGGCTATCAGGAATTTCCCCAGGTAATCGAGGAGCCGGTGCTTCCCCAAAAATTGAACACGTCCGGGACACCGGCCGATTGGAACGATTCGCGCATGGATCTTCATTTTCAGCCGTGGGAGGACGGGCATCTGTATTTCAAGCCGATCGATCCGCTCTTTGTGCTGTATTGCGGAGACGACGAATTCAAGTAACGTTCGAAGGAGATGAATGGAGCGATGCAAGTCAACATCAAGGATTACGGAGCGGTCGGGGACGGGCTGACCAAGGATACGGCAAGCATCCAGGCGGCGATCGACGCCTGCGCGGAAGGCGGCGGCGGAACGGTCGTTGTGCCGCACGGCCGCTATTTGTCGGGGACGATTATGCTGAAGTCGAATGTCAATCTTCATCTTGAAGCGGCGGCGGTCATCGTAAGCAGCATGGACGAGGAGGACTTCGCCGTTCCGGCCGGGGACGGCCAGACGTACAGCGAAGGGCAGGGCAGCAGCGCGCTGCTCTGCGCCCGTCACGCCGAGCGCGTCTCGGTGACGGGGCTTGGCAGGATCGACGGCCGCGGCGAGCAGTTTCTGGAACCGGAGGACGAAGGCAGCGATCACGTGCTGCTGCCGCTCGGGCCGTTTCGCCCCAAGCTGATCGATTTCGAAGGCTGCACCGACGTCTTGTTCCGGGACGTGACCTTGTACCGGGCCTCGTCCTGGGGGCTGCATCTGACCGGCTGCCGGAGGGTGAATGTGCACGGCATTAAAATTTTGGGACAGCTGCGCGGGCCGAACAACGACGGCATCGATCCGGACTGCTGTCAGGACGTGCATATTTCCGATTGCCACATCGAGACCGGGGACGACTGCATCGTCATCAAGACGACCAAGTACGGCGCGGAACGATATGGCCCCAGCGAGAACATTACCGTCACGAACTGCACGATGACGACCCACGATTCCGCGGTGAAGATCGGAACGGAGACGCATGCCGATATCCGCAATATCGTCGTGCAAAATTGCGTCGTGCGCAATTTCAATCGTGGAATCGGCATCTGGGTGCGCGACGGAGCGACGGTGGAGAACCTTCTGTTCTCGAACATCGTCATCGAGACGAGGCTGTTCAGCGACGAGCGGGAGATTGAGCGGCCTTTGCGCTGGTGGGGCAAGAGCGAGCCAATCTTTATTACGGCCGAGCGGCGCAACGGGCAGTATCATCCGGGCTATATCCGCAATATCCGGTTCGAGCAGATCGTCATGGAGAGCGAAGGCGGCATTTATCTGGAAGGCTCGGAGGAAAGCGTCATCGAGGATATCGCGCTGCGCGGCATCCGGCTGAACATGCGCCGCAAGAGCGGCTATCCCGGCGGGCTCTTCGATACGCAGCCTTCCGTTCGCGGGGTGTTCCCGCACCATGTGCCCGCTGTCTTCTGCCGGTATGCGCGGGACGTTGCGCTGATCGACGCGGAGATCGCGTGGGACAGCGAGAGGAACGAGCACTGGAGCAACGCGCTGTACGGCGAAGAGTTGGAACGGCTCACGCTGAAAGGCTTCCGCGGAGCTCCGGCGCGGGAAGGAATGAACGCGGTCGAGCTTAGCGGCGTGCGCGGTCTTTCCGTGGAAGGCTGCAAGGCCGAAGCCGGCACGGAGGCGTTCCTGTCGCTGGAGCGCGTCGACCCGGACGGAATGTTCGTCGTCGGCAACGATTTGGCCCGCGCCAAGGCCGCAGTCCGCTTCCGCGACGGGAGCGAGCCGCCCTATTTCGCCGCGGCGAACCGGCTGCCCGAGTCGGAATAACATAGGAAAATGCGTTAAGCCCTTTTTCCCAGCGGGAGAAGGGCTTTTTGCGCTGTCAGGGGCTTTCGCACGCGGCGCCTGCCGCCGCAGCAAGATGGGCGATGCAAATCCCCGGGCTGGAATGGGCCAGCGATCTCGACGCATGGTGCTCGGAAACCCAGTAGCGATGGTAGCCGAGCCGGTCGGCTTCCATGGCCAGCCGCGTCGTTTCGCTCAGCGCATCCGATGCGGTCCGCCCTTCGCCGATTTGGGATTGATCCAATATGCTTAAGCGAATCATAGTCGGTTCACCTCTCCATTGAATGTAACAAAATAAAAGCGACTAGTCAAAAGTCACCAACTATACATAAAGTGGAGAGGCGTGGGGAAGCATAATCCGGCGCTTTGCCGCGTTATTCCAGAGCGAGCTCCTGCACCGCCTGGACGAACGACTGGCCGCATTGTTCGCAAAAGATCGAGTGGATGCATTGATGCCGATCGAGATCGTTATAGCCGTTCGTCATTTTCAAATCGTCGATGGGGCGGTACGGAGCATAAGGATCGTAGTAATCGCTTAGCCTGCCCCTGTCTTCCGCTGCCTCGCCGCATGCCGGGCAGAGCGGCGCCCATCGTTCCATGCCGTTGCATACGGCGCACACATAGAACACGGCAATCACCTCGCCCTTAGCGTTCCCGAACAGGACAAAAAAATCACCCTGCCGGGCCATCGTGACGATTGCAGACAGCTCGTCATCGACGTGCCGCCGTATGGGTTGCTTCCGGGGCGCCGAAAATATTTTTGACCATTGACAACCGTTAATATTGTATATATTATATATATACGAAAGGTACAATAAACTCATTGAGGTGCAAATGAACATTATTATTTCCAATTCCTCAAAGGAACCGATATACGAGCAGATCAAGAAGCAGATCAAGCAGAGCATCTACCGCGGCGAGCTGCAGGAGGGCGATTCGCTGCCGTCGATTCGTCAATTGGCCAAAAATCTTCAGATCAGCGTCATCACGACGAAGCGCGCTTACGAGGATTTGGAGCGGGAAGGCTATATTACTTCGGTTGTCGGGAAGGGCTCATTCATCGCCGGCCAAAATATGGAGCTGATTCGCGAGAAGCGGATTCAGCTCATCGAGGAGCGGCTTACGGAGATCGTTGACGAGTGCAAGGAATTGGATGTCAGCCTGGATCAGCTCAAGGAAATCATCGAGCTATTGTACAAGGAGGAGAATTGACGATGGAGCATGCCATTCAAATGCAGCATGTGAGCAAACGGTATTCCGGATTTGCCCTTCAAGATATTTCTTTGTCGGTCAAGAAAGGGTTTATTACCGGGTTTATCGGACCGAACGGCTCAGGCAAGAGCACGACGATTCGCTGCATCATGAACCTTGTCCGCAAGGACGCCGGCAGCGTGCATATTTTCGGCCGCGATATCGCCCGCCATGAGCGGGAAATCAAGCAGCGCATCGGCTTCGTGTACGACGAAAACTATTTTTACGAAGATTTGACCGTCGCGGAGATGAAAAAACTGATCGCACCGTTCTATGAGCGCTGGGACGACGGGCAGTTCCGAACCTATTTGGAGCAGTTCGAGGTTCCCGAGCGGAAAAAGATCAAGGAGCTGTCCAAAGGGATGAAGATGAAGTTTTCGCTCGCCGTCGCTTTGTCCCATCATGCCGATCTGATCATTATGGATGAGCCGACTTCCGGCCTGGATCCGGTGTTTCGCAGAGAAATATTGAACATCCTGCGCGATTTTCTTCAGGACGAAGAGAAGACCGTTTTTTTCTCCACGCACATTACGACGGATCTGGAGCAGATTGCCGATTATATCGCATTCATTTATAAAGGACGAATGGTTTTTCAAACGGATAAGGAATCGCTGGCGGAATCGTATGGCCTGATCAAAGGCCCCAAGGAGCTGCTGGACGGCGATACCAAAAAATATTTCGTCGGCCTGCGGGTAACGGACAACGGCTTTGAGGGACTGACCGGCGATTTGGCGACGGCCTCCCGGCTGTTCGGAGGGGAAGCGCTGGTGGAAAAAGCGACGCTGGAAGATATCATGTACTATACGGCAAGGGGGAATGACCGTGTATAGCCTGGTGATGAAAGATTTTCGCCTGCTCAAAAAAACGCTCCTGTTCGTGGTTATCTACACGGTAGCGATGACGATCATGCAGCCGCTGCCTCCGGCGGCGACCGCATCCATCGTAGGCTGGCTGCTCATCTTGAACGCCAACCATTTCGATGAGAAAAACAGGAGCGACATGTTCCTGAACAGCCTGCCGGTTTCCCGCAAGCAAATCGTCAGCGCCAAATATGCTTCGTTCTTCGCGTTCGGTCTGCTGTCTGTCGGCGCATCCGCCATCGTCTCGTGGGCGATGCTGTGGTTCGTTGCGCCGGATGACTTCCAGGTTGTGCAGTGGCAGGACTTCGTCATCGTCATCTCAAGCGTGATGCTGGCCGGCGCCGTCTTTTATCCGCTGTATTACAAATTCGGCGGCCAATATGTCCGGATTGCGATGCTCGGCCTGCTCTTTCTGGGCATGATTTCGGCTAACATCATTCAATGGCTGGTGACCCAGCGTTTTGCAGGGACGATCGGCGGCGTGCTGCAGCTGCTTCAGTCGACTTCGCTTCCGGTCATGATGTTGTATCTCGCGGCTTTCACGTGCATCGTCACCCTTCTGTCGTGGAAGCTGTCGACGGTCATTTATCAGAAAAAAGACTTTTAATTCATGGCATGAGATGCGGGTTCCGATACGGGGCCCGCGCTTTTTTGTTTTTGTCCGGAAATTGTTAAAAAAATGTTACGACAACCGCCCCGAATATGATATACTTTGCTTGTCGTTTACAAAAAATTAATATGGGTGAAATTATGGGGGAGCTGCAACTTCAGCGCATCCGCCGCATCGGTCTGAAAGCGACCCGGCGCATGCCGCTCTTGCTTTGGTCATTATGGATCGTGCTGCCCGTCGAGCTGCTCAGCCGGGGCCGCCTGAGCGATACGCTCAGCTGGAGCTTTCATGCCTGGCCCGAGCTTGTGCTCAACAGCCTGATCGTTCTGTCCATGCTGCTGCTGCTTGCAGGAGCGACCGGCAGCGTGAGATGGTCGTTCTGGCTCGTTGCATCGGTCTGCTTGCTGTTTGCGCTCATTAGCGGCATCAAGCTGGACATTTTGGGCGTTCCGTTCCTTCCCTGGGACTTGCTGCTGACGAGCGAGACGAAGGATATGGCGTCGTATCTTCGCGGCTTGCTGAACATGACGGTCGTAACATGCATCATCACGTTCATCGCTGTCAGCCTCGTGCTGCTCTACAAGCTTCCCCGCATAGACTGGCGATTGAACTGGAAAAGGCGGATTGTCGTGGTTGCGCTTTCAATCGGGCTGTTCGCATCGGTCTGCAGCAATGAAGGCCTGTCGCTCAAGCGGCTGGCCCATGTCCACAATCTGGCCTGGGATCAGACGGAGAACATCAAGACGAACGGGTTTTTGCTGTCAACGCTCATGAATATGGAATATTTGTTCCAGGAGGAGCCGGAAGGCTACAATGCCGATTCGATCCAGGCGATCGTCTCCTCCGTGCCGAAAGCGGTGCCGGAACCGGGACAGATCAAGCCGAACATCATTGTGATCCTGAGCGAATCGTTCTGGGACGCGACCCAGATCGAAGGGCTGAAGTTCAGCCGCGACCCGCTGCCGTTCTATCATTCCCTGGTCAGCAAATATA
>Ga0207865_101888_pt1 | contig 13859 bp, 17 predicted proteins | sample HigsolmetaAR204D_FD_184836 | JGI IMG/M metagenome (GOLD analysis project Ga0207865, IMG submission 184836) | Ionic liquid and high solid enriched microbial communities from the Joint BioEnergy Institute, USA - AR20-4-D (SPAdes) (version 2) ...
ACAAAATGGGGTCTTGACCAGTATCGAATGCGGTATTCTTTTCCGGGCTTTCTTGCGTTTGCTCTCCTTTGCGCTTGCCATGGTCATGGCCGGCAGCGCCAAACACGCGTCAAGCGGGGAGGAGGAGAGCAAGCCTTGGCGGGAATTTGTCAGTCTGTTTTTGCGAATAAACATGCAGAAGGGGGAAAAGGGAAAAAAGATGAACAAGACCTGGATGTTGGTGGTCGTGATTGCCATGTTCGAGGCGGTCTGGGTGTCGGGACTCAAGTATGCGGACAGCCTGCTGGAATGGATCGGCACGGCCGTGGTAATCGCCATCAGCTTTGTGGGGCTGATTGGGGCAAGCAAAAAACTGCCTGCCAGTACGGTTTATGCCGTTTTTGTCGGACTGGGGACAGCCAGTACGGTGATTGCGGAAATGGCGTTTTTCGGCGAACCTTTTCGCTGGAGCAAGGTGTTGTTGATCGGCTTGCTGATTGTCGGGGTCATCGGATTGAAGCTGGTTACGGCGGAGCACTCCGGGAGTGCCGATCAGGAAGGGGATGCGGCATGACCTGGGCAGCCCTGATCATTGCCGGCTTTTGTGAAGTGTTGGGCGTGATCATGATGACAGAGGCGAGCCGAACTCAGAACCGGAAGCGCAGGTTTTTCGCATACCTGCTGCTTGCCGCCGGTTTCGGACTCAGCTTTTCCCTGCTTTCCTACGCCATGACGGAAATTGCCATGGGTACGGCCTACGCCGTGTGGACCGGTCTGGGGACAGTGGGCAGCACGGTGGCGGGCATGATTTTTTACGGAGAGCCGAGGGACCGCAAGCGCGTGTTTTTCATCAGCCTGATTATCATCTCCGTCATCGGGTTGCGCTGGATTGAATAAATCGGCAACAAAAAACACCGCTTCCGCTGTAAGCAGCGGAAGCGGTGCGATGTCTCGCAACCGGCATGCCGGGGGTTCGTTCAGGAAACGGTCGCCAGTTTCTCGGACATATTGTTACTGTCATCGTCGTCATTTGCCACTTTTTGAATCAGCACACGCGTGATGCGGTGATTATCCATTTGCTTGACGATGAACAGGTGGTTTTCGTACATGACGGAAGCGTTCACGGCAATCTCTTCTTCCAGTTGGCTGTACAGCCAGCCACCAATCGTATCCACGTCTTCCGATTCCAGCTTGAACGGGAGGTGGTCGTTCAGATCGGCAAGCAACATCTGGCCGGACACGGAAAGCCCGTTTTCCACTTCTTCGATGTCGGGACGCTCATCCTCGTCAAATTCGTCCTGGATATCGCCGACGATCTCTTCCAGAATGTCCTCCATGGTGATCAGACCGGCGGTGCCGCCGTACTCGTCGATGACGATGGCCATCTGCGAGCGTTTTTTCTGCAGCAGGCGCAGAACCGCGCTGATTTCCATCGATTCCGGGACGGTCGTGATCGGACGAAGAATGCTTTTCAAATCGACGTGTCCGTTTTCCAATGCGCCCAGATAAAATTCACTGGCGTGCACAAAACCGATGATGTTGTCCTTGTCGTCGTCCGCCACGGGAAAACGTGAATGTCGCGATGAGCGGATGATTTCCAGGTTTTCTTCAAAGGTGTTGTTCGTGTACAGGCAAACCATGTCGATCCGCGGGATCATCGTCTCCCTGGCCACTGTTTCGGAGAAATCGAACACCTGCTCCATCAAGGCCAATTCCGTGTTGTCAATGTGTCCGCTCTGGTGACTTTGGTTGACCAGCAGGCGGATCTCTTCTTCCGTGTGAGCGGCGTCATGCTCCGAAACGATTTCCAGCCCCAGTTTGCGGATGAGCGCGTTGGCGCTTCCGTTGAGAAACCAGATCGCCGGGTAAAGCAATTTATAGAAAAACATCAACGGTGCTGCAACCCACAGCGACGTTGCTTCCGCTTTCTGAATCGCAATCGACTTCGGTGCCAGCTCGCCCAACACGATGTGCAGGAAGGTAATGATCAGAAACGCGATCGTCATCGAAATCCCAGAGATCATGTAATCGGGAATGCCTGCCGCTCCCAAAAGCGGCTCCACGATCATGTGGGCGATGGCCGGTTCACCGGCCCACCCGAGTCCCAGGGATGCGATGGTAATCCCAACCTGACAAGCGGAAAGGTAGGCGTCCAGTTTTTGCGTCACCTTTTGGGCGTATTTGGCACGTCTGTTTCCATCGTTGACCAGTTGCGTCAGACGTGTCTGCCGAATTTTAACCAGGGAAAATTCGGCGGCCACAAAAAAGGCGTTCAGAAAAACGAGAACAACGACCAGCAGCAGGTTTAGCACTATCGGGCCTGAGTCCAAGGAAACGTTCATCCTTTCTGGCATGTTTTTTTGTAATTTTCTTACACCATTCCAAAAGCTTTGCGCAATTTGAAATATGCCAAGTGTATATTTTTATCATACACATTATGAGGGAGTTTCTCAAAACCAAATTAACCGGAATAAAGGGCGTTTTTCCCTCTGGTTCGGAATGAGGGGGGAAGAGGTAAGCAACGCGCTCGTTTTTGCCTGCACAGAGGGTCAGGGACAGTCAAGAACGCACGTTTTCAGGCGTTTTGAACCGTTTTGTTCCTGCCGTTCCGATCAGGGCAGCCATTTCTGGCTGTAGACGAAAAAAAACGAGAGAACGGCTGCCAGGCCCAAATAAGCGAGCAAAACCTTCCATTTGGTGGAAGCGGATGACTCGTAGTATGTGCTCAGCCGGTGCATCATCTCTTCCACTTCCTTTAGCCGCTGAAGCGCCGCCTGGTCTGCCTCACCCAGCACTTCGGAAGGAACCGGGCGGCTGGGATCGCTGTCGAGATAAAGAACCGGCTCCCGCTCCCATTTGCGAAACGTCTCCAACAGGCGTTGGGTGTACACCAGATCCAGCCTTTTCTGATCGCGCGCAAGCCGCTTGTCGTCCTGCAGGAAAGGGAGGAGAATCCCCTGTGCTTTGGACTCGTTTTCCAGCTTCGCCGCTTGTTCCTGCAGTTCCATCCGTTTCTCCCAGGAACTGTCCAGAAGCGGCCATTGCGCGATCTCCCGGCGGAACTCATGCAGTTTCTCCAGTTCGTAAGAGAGCACCTGGTGCTGATAGCTTTCCCGCATCCTGCTCCACCAGGTAAACAATCCGATCAGGAAAATGAAGAACATCACCGGGCCGGGATGGAAGAAAAGCATGGCCCCCAGCACCAGAAGCCCGACAAGCCAGACTTTGGGGGAAAGCACGGAGACAATCCGTCCCCCGTCCAAAGGGGAAACGGGAATCAGGTTGAACAGGTTGATCAGCGCCCCCAGCTGGATCACCAGCATCCAGAAGGAATCCCCGGTCCAGGTGTACAGCGGGATGGCCGGCAGGAAGGAGAGCAGTCCGGCAAAAGGGCCGCCGTAGGCCAGGTACGCTTCGGTTCGCGCATCGCGCGGCTGTTCCTTTATAGAAATCATCGCGCCGACAAAGGGCAGGAAAATCGCGGGCGAAGTGGCGATGCCCTTGCGTTTGGCCGCGATCAGGTGTCCCATTTCGTGCACAAAGATCAAGTAGACGAGCGCGGCGGCAAATTTCCAGCCGTAAAATACGGCATACGCCCACAAGCTGACCAGCATGGACAACAAGGTTCCGCCAAATTTGGAAAACTTCAGCAAACTGGCGATCCATTTCAGATTCGCCAGCAAGAAGGCGCCGATGGCCAGGAGAACGGAGCCCTTTTTTTTCATCTCGCCATTCCTCCTACTTGATGTGGAAACAGGGCGTATTTACTGCTCTTCCAGACGGGGATTGGAAAAGGAGAAGCCGTATTCGCCAAACTGCGGATGGTAACGAAGCTCCCCGCCGTCGAAGAACCAGAAATCCTGGGGACGAATGACAAAGCGCAGTCCTTCCACGTCAAAGACGGCGTCCCCTTCCATCTGTCTGTCTTTTTGTATGGCGTAAAACAGCCCGCCTGTACCGGGGCCGCTTGTTCGCACATAGAGGCGAAGGATATCGCCGGGGGCATAACCGGCGTAACGCTGGTAAGCCCGGGAGAACTCCGGTTCGATGGTAAGCGTGATGCTCATCGGGAACTCCTCTCTGTTTCTTTCTGTCGTCTTATTCGTATTGTATCAATAAAGAAAAATAAAGAAAAATCCGCACCCATTTTCAGAAGCGGGCGCAAGTTGTCCGAACATGCTTAAAAACCACCCGTCCGGCTGCGGACCGAGGGTGGTTTTTCGGCATTCCCGTCTCGTGTGCAGTCAATCCTTGCCTTTGCTTACGTCCAGCGTGGGGTGCATGAAACGTTCCCTGCCCACATCCCTGTCGTTCAGCAAATCGCGGTTTTCCTCGGTGTTCCAGCCGATGTCGTTGGTCGGATGGACCCAGCGCTCCCCTGCCATCACGGCCGGGTCCGTGTCCGTCGACCACTGGTTCAAAGGGGATTGGGGGGAGTTGTAAAAGCTGTCGCCAATCACAACGCCAAACTCGTTTATGAAGGGCTTTTGCATCGAACGGTTGGCTTTCTTGTAGTCAGGCGCGCTGATCTGATGGGGAAGTGTCCCATCCATGGACACATCCTTGACTTTCGCTTTTTGGCCGCTGTCTTCCTTGTTTTCCATCCGCTACCCTCCTCGCTGGGGAAAAAGTCTGCATGCCGGGCCGCAAAACCGCTGTCAGCCTGGCGGGAATTGCGCGTTAGCGGTTTTCTTTTAATCGCTCTTGTGGTTCACTATTGATGGAACCGTCGGGACGAATGGCAGCGGATTTCGCTTTTGCCCCGCGGATTTCAGAGGTTTTTCCGAAGTTTTTTTCCTTGTTGCGCACCATGCGATTTCCCTCCTTGAATGGAAAGAACATCCTGCAAAAGCTGAGTGCAGGCGACTGCAGATAGTATGACCCGCTTGAAACCCATACATGAAGAAGCATTTTACCAGGAAAGGAATTGATCAAATGGCAAAAGGCAAAAAGCGTCCGAACCAGCGGCCGCAGGCTGAACCGCACGCGGCGGAAGCGGCGAAAAGCGGACACAGCCTGAAGGAGATGCTGGATGAAAACGCACTGGACAAACTGAAGCAGTTGGAAAGGAAGATGAGGGAAGAACAGGAACGGAGGGCGCGCGAGGCGGCTGAAGCGAGGCGGCGCGAGCAGGAAGAGCGGGAGCGCAACAAGAGCTTTGCGGAGCTGCTGGAGGAGTACGAGAAAAAGGGAGGGGGCAAGTACGGTTGAAGCAGGAGAATGGCAACCGGCCTGACGGGCAAACGGCACGGCCTGACACCTCCCGAAACGGGTTGATGAAAAAGCGCCGACTGCAGCTGAGAGAGGAGGGCATCCGCGAGCGCGGCCGGCAGGTGTTGGCGCGCCTGGGCAAAAAAGAACCCCGGCAGTGATTTTTTCCTTTTTTCCTCCATATAGCTGTTAAGAGGAAAGGAGGGAGAGCATGGGGATCTTCTTGCTCCTGGTCAGTCTCCTATGCGTGGCGGCGGGAACCTGGAGGCTGATTGGCATCTACAAGGCCGGCAAGGATTACAGCAAGCCGCTTTGGTGGAGCGTGACAGGAACGGGGATCGCGCTCTTTTTCCTGCTGAAAATCATCACCGACGTGGTTTTCGGGCTTGCGAATTCTTTCCTTGGAATCAGTTGAATATGAATGATACGGAAAATGATTTCCTGGGAAGGAGTCATGATCCGATGATTCGTTTTGACGGTTCCAATGCGCTTTCCTTTGTCCAGCCCGGCGAGTGGGAAAAGCTTGCCCGGGAGGTTGGACAGGCACACGACATGCTGCACAATCGAACGGGACCGGGAAACGACTGCCTGGGCTGGCTGGACCTGCCGGTTGCGTACGACAAAGGGGAATTGGCCCGGATCAAGCAGGCGGCTGCGCGGATCCGCTCCGACTCCGACGCGCTGCTGGTGGTCGGCATCGGCGGCTCCTGCCTGGGGGCGAAGGCGGCGCTGGATGTGCTCACCCACAGTTTTTTCAACCTGCTGCCCCGTTCCAGAAGACAGGCCCCGGAAATCTACTTCGCCGGCAACAGCATGAGCCCGGTCTCCCTGGCCCACCTGCTGGACGCGTTGGAGGGAAAAACCGTGTCGATCAACGTCATTTCCAAATCGGGAACGACCGTGGAATCGGCGCTTGCCTTCCGCATCCTGCGGGAATGGCTGGAGAAAAGGCTGGGGCGGGAAGCTGCCCGCAAGCGCATTTACGCCACGACCGACCGATCGCGGGGCACCTTGCGCAAGTTGGCGGAACAGGAAGGGTATGAGCGGTTTGTCATTCCGGACGACGTCGGCGGACGCTACTCGGTCTTGACGCCGGTGGGACTGTTGCCGATCGCCGTGGGCGGAGCCGACATCGACGCCCTGCTGCAGGGAGCGGCTGATGCCCGTCAGGAGTACCAGGACGCCCGGCTGGAAGCGAACGTCTGCTACCGGTATGCCGCCTTGCGCAATGCGCTGTACCGCGGGGGCAAACAGGTGGAGCTTTTGGTCAGCTACGAACCGCAGTTCCGCGCGTTTGCCGAGTGGTGGAAGCAACTGTTTGGCGAATCGGAGGGAAAGGACGGAAAGGGAATTTTTCCGGCTGCGGCTGATTTTACCGCGGACCTGCACTCCATGGGCCAGTATATCCAGGAAGGCCGGCGCCTGCTGTTTGAGACGGTGATCGCGGTGGAGAAGCCGGCCGTCGATCTGCAGGTGGGGGAGGCATCGGCGGACGACGGCTTCGCGTTTCTCGCGGGAAAAGGGATGGACTACATCAACAAAAAAGCGTGCGAAGGCACGGTTCTGGCACACGTTGACGGCGGGGTGCCCAACCTGAAACTGGAGATTCCCGAGGCCAGCGCCTACCACCTTGGCAGCCTGTTTTACTTTTTTCAGAAGGCATGTGCGATCAGCGGCTATCTCTTGGGAGTCAACCCGTTTGACCAGCCGGGCGTGGAGCGGTACAAAGCCAACATGCTGGCGCTCTTGGGAAAACCGGGCTACGAACAGCAAAAAGCAAAACTGGAAGTGAGGCTACGTGGAAAATAAAACCTATCTGACGGTAAAGGAAACGGCAGCCTACCTTTCTCTGCCGGAGTCGTTCATTCTGGAAAAAATCAGGGAAGGCCGCATTCGCGCCGTACACGACGGCAACGAATACGTGGTGAACAAGGAGCAGTTCCGGCACCATCTGGATGAACTGCAAAAGCTGCGGGAGTGGGAGGCCATGGAGCGAAACGAACCCATTCCGGAGAGCTATGACGTAAAGGACGAGGACTGAGGCGGGAAAATCCTTGCCAGCTCGTCCTCATGAAGAATATACTGGGATTGTGCACAATTTGATAAATGTTCCTTGGCGAGCAACTTGGGGAGTCCCACATGCGGGGCTGAGAGGACGGAAGCAACGGCCGTCGACCCATTGCACCTGATCCGGGTCATGCCGGCGAAGGGAAAGGGTTGCGAGAGAACATGCGCTTGATGGATGGCAATGGTGCGTGTGAAGCCCGCCTTTTCCTTTCTGGAAGTGGCGGGCTTTTTTCCATATCAGCATGTCCGAGCCGATGCCCGCGATAGGGTGCTCGCCCGTTGAGCGTACGAACAGTTTGTGCAAAAGGAGAGGTGGAACATGAGCACTTGTCTGGTAGTCGGCGGAGGAATTGTCGGGTTGAGTCTGGCGTATGAGTTTTCGCGCCGGGGAATGGAGGTCACGCTGGTCGAACAGGGAGAGTGGGGCGGACAGGCCTCATCGGCTGCGGCGGGCATGCTGGCCCCGCTGAAGGAATTTCCCGAACCGGGTCCGCTGTTGGATTTGGGACTGGAATCCCTGCGTCTGTATACGGAGTGGGTGAGAGAACTGGAAGAGCGGACGGGAAGAAGCGTGCAGCTGAGTTTGGACGGACTGCTCACCGTGGCGTTTGCAGGCGAGGAAGAATGGCTTGCGGCCCGGTTCAAACGGCAAAAGGAAGCCGGTCACGACGTCCGCTGGCTGACGGGGAAAGAGGCAAGGGAGCTGGAGCCGATGCTCAGCGACCGGATTGTGGCCGCGGTCTATTCGCCGCAGGAAGGGCACGTCAACAATCGCACGCTGCTCGATGCGCTGGTTACTGCTTGCCGTCTGCAGGGAGTGCGGCTTTTGCCGGGATGCGTGGTGAGCAGGCTGAACACGGCTGGCGGGCGCGTCACAGGCGCGGAAACGACCGCCGGTTCGCTGGCAGCGGACCTGACGGTGATCTGCTCCGGAGCGTGGAGCGGCCTGATGCTGGAAATGTTGGGCGTGTCTGTTCCCATTCGCCCGGTGCGCGGCCAGGTTGCGGCCGTATCTTCGGCCGGCATTCCGCTGCGCAGGGTGGTTTTCGGCAGCGCAGGGTACCTGACGCCGAAAAAAGATGGCAGAATCGTGCTGGGAGCGACCGAGGATGAAAGCGGTTTTCAGCGGGAAGTGACGCTGGCCGGATTGACCAGTGTGCTGCAGAGCGTCATGCCTTATGTTCCGGCGCTTGAGCAGGCTGCTTTTCTCTCGGCCTGGGCGGGGCTGCGCCCTGCTTCCGGCGACGGAAAGCCGCTGATTGGACGGGTTCCCGGCTGGGACGGGCTGTATTTGGCCAGCGGTCATTTTCGCAACGGCATTCTGCTTTCGCCTGTTACCGCCAAAAAAATGGCGGATCTGTTGCAAGGCGGGCGGGAGGAAGCGCTCCAGCCGTTTGCGCCGGGCCGCTTTTAAGCAATCGCGGGAAAATGGGCGTCTTTCCCTTGGAAAATAGACACCTCCCCATGGGCCCCTGTATATGGTAGTAAAGAAATACCAGAAGGGGAGGAAGTGTCCATGGAATCAGAAAAAAATCTGTACCGGGCTGACATCCAGACGGTCAGCTTGTTAAAGGATATGCGCCAGACCGTCCATAATATCTGCAGGGAGCATGCTGACCAGAAAGTGCGGATCGAGGCCATTGACGGTCAGGTTTTTGAGGGAGTCATCATCGATTACGACGACCAGAACGTGTACCTGGAAGTGGAAGAGGAGGAAGAGGAAGAAGAGTATGTTCCCCGGGAGGTGTCCGCCCGCTCCCCCTACCATGCCTCCTGGAGGGCAATGCCTGCCTACCCCGGTCCTCCTTTCCCCTATCCTGTTCTCGCCAGTTTCGGACCGTATCCCGGGTATCCGGGGTTTGGAGGCGGGTTTCCCTCCTTTCCGGAATTCGGGTACGGAACGGAAAATCCGTACGGCTACTTTCAGATGAATCCATACGGTTACCAGCCAAACATTCCGCCCGGCCAGGTCAGCCCATACAGCGGCAAGGCTTCCAAGGGGCAGGCCAGCCCGGCGGAATCGGGCAAAAGCCAGGTAAGTCCCTACACCGGCAAGGAATCTCCTGCACAAGTGAGTCCATACAGCGGCGGAAAGGAATCGCCCGGTCTGGTCAGCCCGTTTGGCGCCGGGAACGAACCGCCCGGTCTGGTCAGTCCGTTTGGCGTCGGGAACGAACCGCCTGGTCTGGTCAGCCCGTTCGAGGATGTCCGCCCGTTTCCCCCGTATTACGCACCGGTTCCGCCGTACATGTATCCCGTTCCCGTACCGCTCCCGCCTGTCAAGCACAAGAAAAAGCGCCGCCGCTGCAAAAAGCGCAGAGTGATTCCGCTCGCCCTGTACACTTTGTTGACGATTACACTGGTGTAAAGGAAGCATCATTTCCAGGCATGGCGCCACAGCTTCCCGCCGGGACGGGGAAGGGACCGCCCCGTCCTGGCAGCGAGGCTTTTTTGTGAATTTGGGAGTACAACCGCCTGCATTGACGCACACTATCTGTGTAGCAACTGACAAAGGCAGGGGATCGGATTTGCAGGAAATACAAGGCACAAGCTTGCCGGGAACGCGCGCAACTTACGGCTACTTCCGGGATGCGCTGGAGCCCAACGGGTTTGTTTTGGCCAACTGGGACTACGAGCGCGGTTACCTGGACAAGCAATTGGATGACCAGGGAATGGTTTTTTTGCGGATTCCGGTAAAGGTTCTTCAGGGGGAACTGGACAGCTCCGACGCCTGGCTGGAGATGGGGGTGCCTTTTGTCATCAAGCACGTGTACCAGACCGGGGTGGAAACCAACACCGGCTACGTCGAGCCGCTTGCTTCCTCCTTGATGAACCAGTTTCAGGAGCCGGTGGACAAGGATGCCCCGATTGAGGAAAGATGGGTGCAGCAAGCGGAGCAAATTGTCCGGCAGCTGGAAAAAATCTTTGCGTGAACGGCGGGTCTGTGCGGACTCGCTTTTTCTTTTGTCTTTTTTTCTTCCTTTCCGGGAATCAGGTTGCGCGATTCCGCCATATCCGCTACAGTACAGTAAAGAAAACTTGAACTGTGCGCAAAGAGCCTGGTTGGACAAAAAGAGGGTGGACTAACGATGAAAATCGCAACAGTATTGCGCAATGATGACTACACACGCGAAGTGGAGCAGGAGTTGAAGGCGAAGTTGCGGGCAGCAGGCGGCGCGTTCTGCTTCGTGGAGGGGCCGGAGGCGATGCCGGACATGGTGATTTCCATCGGCGGCGACGGGACGATGTTGGAGGCGGTGCACCAGTACGGCATGCTGCCGGCTTACGTGGGCATTCACACCGGCCATCTGGGATTTTACGCCGATTGGCGGCCGGAAGAGCTGGATCAGTTCGTGCGGTTGGTGATCGAGGAGAAGAATCCCCACGTGGTGGAATATCCTACGGTGGCGTGCCAAATTATCACGAAGGACGGGCAGGTATACCACAAATGGGCGTTGAACGAACTGGTGCTGCGGAACCATTTCCTGTCCACGCTGGTGGTTTCGGTCTACATAAACGGAGTTGAACTGGAAACGTTTCGGGGAGACGGATTGATCGTTTCTTCTCCCTCGGGCAGCACAGCCTACAACAAAGCCGTCAACGGAGCGATTGTCCATCCTTCCTTTGAGGCAATACAGCTTTCGGAGATCGCATCGATCAACAACCAGGCCTACCGTACGATCAACAGTTCCCTGGTGCTGCCCAAACACCATGAAGTGGAACTGTTTGTCAAGAACCCGGAAATCATGATTGGCCTCGATCGCGAGCAGGGGGTCTGGAAGGATGTGCATTCCATCGTCTGCCGCGTGGGCACCGGCAAGATCCGGTTTGCCCGGTACAAAAAGCTGACGTTCTGGAGCCGGGTGCGCAATTCGTTCATAACGGGATAGAAAAAAGGAGAGGGTACCGTGAAGAAGGTGGGACACGTCCAGATGCTTTTCCGCCATCCGGTCAAGGCGATGCGCGGCGAACAACTGCAAACGTGCCGGGTTGACCGTTTTGGCTTTTACGGCGACCGCAGTCATTACTTTCTGGATGAATCGCGCGGCGGCAGGTACCTGAGTGCGGACCGTGTGCCGGCACTGCTGGGCTACCAGGCGACGATGCCCAATGAGTGCGGTGGGGAACAGTATCCGCCGGTTCAGGTGGTGGCCCGGGATGGCAGCGTGCACGACTGGGGAGAATCGCTTTTTGCGCATGTGCATAAGACGGTGGGCGGGCCGGTTCGGCCTGTTCGCAGCACCCCGCAGGAAGGCGGGAAGAACTGGGAGGATCACATTTTGCTGGTGACCGATGCATCTCTTCGGGAGATTGCCCGCCTGGCGAAAGTGGAGCCGCTTGATCCGCGGCGGTTTCGCGCCAATCTCGTGATCGCCCTGGATGAGGATGCCCCTTTTGCGGAGGATGCCTGGATCGGCAAACAACTGAGGGTGAACGACGTAATGCTGAAAGTGAGCAAACCGTGCGACCGCTGCATGTATGTAAACATAGATCCCGATACGCTTGCGATCAACCCGGCCGTCCTGAAAGCATGCCATCAGCACCACGGCAACGCGTTCGGCGTGTACGCATCCGTAGTCGCGCCGGGAACGGTGAGTGCGGGTGACGCGGTTTTTCTAGCAGAATAGGGAAAAAGGCGCCTGCAACAGGGAGAATCCCCCTGCAGACGCCTTTTTTTCTTTGGCCCCGATCCCCAACCTTGCCGGTAGTGAACTAACGCAGCTGTTCATACACTTCCCGCAGGTTGGTATAGCCGGCCTGCAACGCTTTGGCCAGGAATTTGCCCCAGAGCGCGCCCGCCGCCACGGCATCGCAGTACGCATGGTGGCGGCGGGAAATGGGGATGTTGTGCAAGGCGCACAAAGCGTCGAGCGAGCCGTTGCCGACCGGGCTGCTGAGCAAGCGGATCAACAGCATCGTATCCAGAGTCCGATGGGTAAACGGGCGCTTTCCGATTTTCCAGAAGGCTGCGCGGAAAAACTCCCGCTCATGGTGTGAATGGTGGGCGACCAGCGGCCGATTGCCCACGAACTGGAAGAAGCGGGAGAGGGAGGAGACGAGATCGGGCGCGCTGGCCGCCATTTCATTGGAGATGCCCGTCAGCGCCGTGATGTGCGGCGGAATGGGACGGTTGGGATTGACCAGCGTGTAAAAGGAATCTCCCAACAGCAGGCGCTCTCCCTTCATCGCCACAGCTCCGATGGAGAGGATTGCGTCCCCGCGATCGGGATAAAATCCCGTCGTTTCGATATCCACCACCACCACCTCGAGATCGCGAAGCGGCATGTCGAGGCCTGTATCCGCCTCGCGCCTCAGCTTGTGGAGAGCGCGAAGATAGGCCAGGTGCTCTTTTTCTTCACTGACGGAACCCGTTCTCCATGCGCCCAGTTTGCCAGTCGTCTCCCGATTCAAGTTCCACAACCGGCCGAAAAGCTCCCATTTTGCCATAACAAGTCCTCCTAACCTTCGAACACAGTGGGAAGTTTTGCCGTCATTCGCTGCAGGCGAATCGCCAGTTTCATGGCGCTGCGGGCAAAGGCGGTCGTGGAAGGCGACATTTCCTTCAACTTGATGTAGCTCAAGCTGGCGTACCCGTCTTCCGGCCAGTGCAGCGGCGTGACCAGGCGCAGCCCGAGCAGCGGGCGAAAATGGCTTTCCACCTCGTCGCAAAAGGCGGGGCTCCAGATGCCGCGTTCCCGCAACTGCGCCAGCCTTTCCAGGGTGGAACTGGCAAAGATGCCATGCGCGAGGGCAAACTGTCTCACGCAGTTGACGATAGGCAGATAGACGCCGTATTTCAGGTTGACGGCTCCGCGGTAGCGTCCCTGCACCTCCGGCAAGACTCGCCCGAACAGCCCGAGGGGAACGCGGTAGTACAGCGTGTTGCTGACCAGGCGATTGATCAGTTGCGGGTTGTCTTTCAAAAGCAGGCGAAACTTCTCCCGGACCAGTGCCAGAAGCGATGTTTCGCCGCAAAGCACACGCACGTCACTGGCCAGCAACAGGTAGCGGGCGTTTTCCCAGCTCGGGTTGGCCGTCCAGCTCTCCAGCATCTCCAGCCAATGGGCAACGCTGCCCCTCCAGAGACGGGAGACACAGGTGACATTGCCGTGGCAGGGGGGATAGCCCGTGATCTCCAATCCCTGCACAATGGTCGCGCCCAGCAGGTGAAAGTAACCCTCCACCTGCTCCTTTTCCGCATCGTTCAGATATTCGGGAAGCTCGTAGATCAGCCCGTTGTCCTGATCGCTGACAATCGCTTGTTCCGAACGTCCCCCGCTGCCAAACTGGAGAAAAGCAAAAGGGAAGGGAGGACTTCCCCATCCCTTTTTTTCCAGTTCCCTGACGGAAAGGGCCACGCCCTGGCGAATCAAGTTGTCCTGAATCAGATTGACGACGACCACCAGCGGAGCCAGTTCACCGGCGCGTTTGATGGACTTGAGCGGTTCAAGGTCGAGAAGCTCGCGGCGAATGCACGCAAGCTCCTGGAACGTGGTTGCCTGTTTGATCCTCTCCAGCTGTTCAGGAGAGAGTGTGAGAGGTGACAGACGAGTTGTTTTTGTTGGCGGGAGAAAGGAGTTCCGGGTATCCGTATACTCCGT
>Ga0207865_101890_pt1 | contig 13851 bp, 12 predicted proteins | sample HigsolmetaAR204D_FD_184836 | JGI IMG/M metagenome (GOLD analysis project Ga0207865, IMG submission 184836) | Ionic liquid and high solid enriched microbial communities from the Joint BioEnergy Institute, USA - AR20-4-D (SPAdes) (version 2) ...
TGATCGTGGAAAGCGATCCGGCTTTTATCGTCGTCGCGGAAGGGAAAAGCGGGGAAGAGGCGCTCGCGCTCAGCGAGCAGTGGATGCCGGATCTCGTGCTGATGGACATTCAGATGCCGGGCATGGGCGGGCTGGAGGCGACCCGGCGGCTGAAGGAAAAATTTCCGTATCTCAAGGTCGTCATGGTCACCGTCTCGGACGATATCGCCCATTTGTTCGATGCGCTGAAAAAAGGGGCGCAAGGCTATCTGCTGAAAAATTTGAAGCCGGAAGCGTGGCACGAATATTTGAAGGCCATTGCCGACGACGAGGCTCCGATGACGCGCGAGCTCGCTTACCGCATCCTCAAGGAGTTTTCGCCGCTGGGCGCGGGCGCGGGCGGACCGCAGCATAGCCCTTTGACGGGCCGGGAACGCGAGATTTTGGGCCTGGTCGCCAAAGGGCTGAGCAATAAGGAAATATCAAACGCGCTGGACATATCCGAGCATACGGTGAAAAATCATCTGAAAAACATTCTTCAGAAGCTGCAGCTGGACAACCGGGTGCAGCTTGCGCGATACGCCTACGAACAAGGCTGGATGGGCAAACGATAACGACAGGGAGGCAAGACCCGCTTTGATCGCTGCGGCATCCGGCGGGCTTTGCCTATTGCTTCGTAAGCGCGGGCTCCAGCTCTTCTTCGGCATCGCGTTCTTTACGGTACCACCGGAAGAAGGTCGAGGCCAAAATGCAGCTGTAAATGATCTCCTGGAGTATTTTCATGACGACCCCGCCAAGCTGCTGATCCTGAAGCGGCGTCAGCCACTTGATTCCGTTCTCGGGAAGGTCCACAACGACCGAGTAGAAGGGGAGGCAGAGCAGTTTGGAGGCTCCGGTAAAGGCGCTGTAATTGACTTGATCGGAAAAAATAATGAGCGCGCATGCCGGCGTGAGCAGGATGCCGTTCAGAAACATGTAGCCCATTTTTTTAAGCTCGCTCAGGCTGTTCGTCGCCCCTTCCGGACTGAAGACAGACCACCACATGCACAGCGAGAAAATAAACAACACCGAATGAAGCAAGTGATGGAGCGCGTAATCGGACATCGCCGCATCGAAAATCACCGGCATATGGTAGAACGAAAAAGCCAGATTGAACAGCACGGCGGCAAACAAAGGCGTCGTGAACAGGGCAACGGCTTTCGAGAGGTAAGGGATTTGCGTTATTTTCCTGAGAAAGTCGCCAGGCACTCCTCTATACAGCAGCGGCGGCACCAGAAGATACAGCACGGCTTGTTGAATCATATGGAAGCTGAACCACAGCTGCCCGAGCAGGTTGAGCGGCCCGCCCAGCGTCAAATAAAAACAAAGCGAACCGGTAAGCAAAGCGAAAACCCCGGTTCTGTCGAGGCGATCCCTCGCGAAATGTAAATAGAAAAGGACGGCGATGCTTACCGCCATCAAGAACTCCGGATTGAACATCGTCCGAAATCCGTAAGCGTTCAGCAGTTCTCCGAAATCCATTCTTGCTCGTACTCCTTCTCCTGATCTGCATCTTTGTCTCTTCTGTCTCTTCTGCCTCGTTCCTTATATCTTACCTTTAGCCGCCCGTAGCTTGCTATGGCTCTTTCGAGTCAGTGTGGGCGAATTCAAGCCGATAATGTGACAGAGTTGTGAATGTATGGCCGGAAGTGATCAGAGCTCTGGAAACGGCGGGGCAATATTTTTTTGCGAAATGAAAAATTGCGATTGACAGCTAACGCCAGGCAAGGATATAATTCCATTTGATTAATCGTAATTTTTACTTATAAGTAAAACGAGGAGGCCTCCGCTTCACCCATTCCTATTCGCAGAGGGATGCCCGAGATGAAACGCGAAATCGATTTTGTCAAATTAAGTCCTGCGCAAAATATGACCATTCTTGTGAAGACAAGGCTTGCGGCCGACGAGTATGCGCGCATTGCGGCGAAGATGATGTCCTACGACAGCGTGCATGCCGAGCAGGTAGGCTTCATCGAGCAGGCGGCGAAGCCGGAAGCGGCCGCTCATCTGCACATGGCGGGAGGCGAGTTTTGTGGCAATGCTTGCATGGCTTTGGCCGTTTTGCTGGCCTCTGAGCAAGGAATGAACCGCAGCGATTCGCTGGAAATCGCCCTGGAAGCTTCCGGGACCGAGCAGTTGGTGTTATGTCAGGTGAAGAAAATCGAGGAAGCGTATCGCTGCCAGGTCGCCATGCCGACCCCGGTCAAAATCGAGCAGCAGACCGTCACGTATGAGGACGACGATTTGCCTATCGCCATAGTGAGGTATAGCGATTTTTTTCATCTTGTCATCGAAGTGGAGCAATTCGACGCGTTTCAGAGGCAAAGGGCGCAAAGCTTGGCCAAGCTGCTCGGCGTCACGTTCGGCGCCAGCCTGATCGGCGTGTTATTGTTCAAGCCCGATGCTAACGAATTGGCCCCGCTCATTTATGTGCCGCCGCTCGGCAGCATGGTTTGGGAGAAGGGCTGCGGCTCGGGAACGGCCTCGCTTGGCGCCTACCTGGCTTGGCAAAGCAAAGGGGCGATCGCTGCACCCATCCGGCAGCCCGGCGGGACGATCCATGTCACTGCCGATTATAGCCACGGCGAAGTGACCGGTCTGAAGATTGAAGGGACAGTCGACATTGTTGCGCAGGGCAAAGCTTATATCGAGGTGTGAAATGACATGGGAGCAGGTGAGGGAATTGAATCGTACGGCGCAGCTTCGGCGGCTCATGACGGAGTATTTGCAGCAATTTGCGGCGATGGCCAGCCGGTTCGACGGCACGACCGACCGCAGCGCGGAGCTGGAGAAGGTCATTGACGCCTACTCCGCTTTCATTACGGAGGAAGCGAATCGCGAAGCTTGGGAGCAGCTGGAGCAGGAAGCGGGTACTGAGCTTGCTCGGCTGGCGGCAGAGCTGCGGAGGACGTCGGCTCGCTGCGTGTCGATCATGGAGAAGTACCGCGCACTCAAGCTTCTGAACGGGAATGCCGCGCGGACCGAATATTTCCAAAATATCGAATCGTGCATCGAAACGGAATTCGGCAGCTTTCAGGTCAGCTCGGACTCCAAGGTGTTGATGGTTGGCGCAGGCGCATTTCCGATGACGCCATTAATGATCGCCAGGCGAACGGATGCGCAAGTGATCGGCATCGACATCGATGCGGAAGCGGTCAGGCTTGGCCGGAAAGTAGCGGAGCTGCTGGGAAGCGGCTTGCGCATCCGGCTGGAGCACGCGTCGGTCGAACAGCTTGCAGACGCCGGAGATCTGACTCATATCATCTTCAGCTCGACCATCGCGCAGAAATACGAGCTGCTGGACCGGCTGCATCCGTTAACGAACGGGCGGGTCGTTGCGGCGGTGCGATATGGCGATCGGTTGAAGTCGCTATTCAATTATCCCAGTCAGCAGGTGGACGCGCGAAAATGGAAGCTGGTTGACACGATATTGCGCCCGGATCATGTGTTTGATATCGCCCTGTACCAAAAAGCATAGCCTATACATGGAAAAGGAGGCCCGTATGAGCGATTGCAGACGAGTGCTGCTGGCCGGAACCGGTCCTGTGTCCGTTCAGCTGGCAGTCTTGCTGAAGAAACGATGGAATTGCTGCGTAGGAATCGTCGGGCGGGAGTCGGTTCGTTCCGAATCGTTCTTTGCCGCACTGCAGCAAAATCGCGGTCAAATGCGCGCACGAATTCAAAATGAACAGCACCGGCCATTGGCGGGAGAGTGCAGGATCGATCATGTATTTCGCGGATACGGCGCCATCGCGGGGGAATGGGATACGGTTGTGCTGGCCGTGACCACCGACGCCTATCTCGGCGTTTTGCAGCAAATCAGCGATCGGATATTAAGGCATGTGCGCTGCATTGCGCTCATTTCCCCGACCTTGGGCTCCGGCAGCCTGGTCCGCCAATATATGAGCGGGATTCAGCCGGACGCGGAAGTGATCAGCTTCTCTACATACCTTGGCGATACGCGCTGGATGCGCGATCGGCCGTCGAATGAAGTCATCACGGCGGGGGTGAAGAAGAAGGTATATATCGGCTCAACCCAACTTCCTTCCCGCAGCGTCGAACGGTTTTGCGAGCTGTACGAATCATTGGGGATTGCCATGGAAGCGATGCCGTCTCCGCTCGAAGCGGAAACGAGAAACATCTCTTTATACGTCCATCCGCCTCTCTTTATGAACGATTTTACGCTGGAAGCCGTCTTCGGCAGGACAGCGGTCAAAAAATACGTGTACAAACTGTATCCCGAAGGACCTATTACGCAATATTTGATCCGCGATATGCTGGCTGCCTGGAAAGAAATCACGGAGACGATCGGCAAGCTGAATATCCGGGGCGTCAACTTGCTCAAGTTCATGATCGATGACAACTATCCGGTCAGAGCGGAGAGCATATCGCGCCACGATATCGATCATTTCGAACGGCTGGAAACGATTCGCCAGCAATATTTATTGTATATCCGCTATGCATCGCTGCTGATCGACCCTTTTTCCGAGCCGGATCGGGAGGGCAAATATTTCGACTTCTCGGCGGTGCCCATTCGGCCGATCTTCGTGAACAAGGAAGGCGACTGGGACATTCCGCGCATGCCCAAGGAAGACTACTACCGGATCAAAATCATCCAGGGCATTGCCAGGCACGTCGGTTCGGACTGCCCGACGATCGACCGGTTTATTGCCGCTTACGAGCGCAAGCTTGTAGAAGCCGCCCGGGCGCTTGAGGGCGAGCCGCTGTCGGATGCCTTTGCCGTGCAAAGCTTTGCCGAAGACGTGAGGCTGGTATGCAGTGAATTTCATGCAAGGGGCAGGAGGAGATGGGAATGACCCGAAAAGCGATGCTGCAGTTAGCTGTTTTTCTGATGGCCATCACGCTGCTGGTAGGCTGCAACAGCGATAACGCTGCAAGCCCCAACGCAGCGAATCAAGCCGAAGCGCTTGTGTTCGCCGTAACGAAGGACATCAGCGATATGAATCCCCATCTGTATTTAGGCTCCATGCCGGCTCAGGGGATGGTGTACGAGTCGCTGGTGGAAAATACGCCGGACGGCATCAAGCCGCTGCTGGCCGAATCGTGGGACATTTCCGACGACGGGAAAGTCTACACCTTCCATCTGAGACAAGGCGTTACTTTCCATGACGGAGAGCCGTTTAACGCGGAAGCGGTGAAGAAAAACATCGACGCCGTGCAAAGCAATGCCGGCAAGCATTCCTGGATCAAGCTGTCGACGATGATCGTAAGCTGCGACGTTGTCGGCGAGCATGCGGTCCGATTGGTGCTGTCGGAGCCTTATTATCCGACGTTGGTCGAATTGTCGATGACCCGGCCTTACGTGTTCGTCTCGCCGAAAAGTTTCGTGGGCGGCCACACCAAAGACGGCATCAGCGGCTATAACGGCACAGGCCCTTACAAGCTCGCCGAGCATAAAACCGACCAGTATGCCGTGTTCGAGGCGAATGAACATTACTGGGGCGGCGCGCCCAAAATCAAGAAAATTACCGCGAAGGTGCTCCCGGCAGGGGAAACGACCTTATTGGCGCTGCAAAAAGGCGAGGTCGACCTGGTGTTTACGGATGACCGGGGAGCGGACAGCATCGACATCGAAGCGATGGAGCAGCTGGCCGCCTCCGGCAATTACCAGATTGTCCGCAGCGGGCCGATGAACACGAAAATGATCGTGGCCAACAGCAGCAAAACAGCCAGCCCCGTTCACGAAACGGCCGTTCGCGAAGCGATCTGGCACATAATCGACCGGGATACGATCAGCAAGCAAATTTTTCACGGCACGGAAACGCCGGCGAACACGCTGTTCTCGGCCAACATCCCTTACGCCGATGTAAAGCTTAAGCCGCGCGCTTACGATTTGGAAGCGGCGAACAAGCTTCTGGACGAGGCGGGCTGGGTTCGCGAGAAGGACGGCGTGCGAATGAAGGGCGGCAAACCGCTCGCGATGAAGCTGTATTACGACGTCAATGCCGCTTCGCAAAAGACGCAGGCCGAATTGCTCCAGAACACGGCGAAAAAAATCGGCATTCAGCTGGAGCTTGTCGGCGAAGAATCGTCTTCGATCGCGAGCAGACGGGCGACGGGCGACTACGATTTGCTGTTCAACCAAACCTGGGGTCTTGCGTACGATCCGCAGAGCACGATCGCCGCTTTTACGTCCGAATCGTCCTATTATCATACGACAAGCGGCATTTCTCAGGCAGACGAGCTGCACGGGAAAATCGGCCAAGTGATGGTATCCGCGGATGAGGCCGAGCGGCAATCGTTATACGCGGACATATTAACGATCGTTCACAATGAAGCCGTATTTATTCCGCTGACGAACGGCCATATCACCGTCGTGGCGCCGGCCGGCTTGCAGGGTATCTCCTTCAAGCAAACGCAATACGAGCTGCCGTTCGAGCGCATGTACTTTCAATAAACCGACAAGAAGAAGGAGATGGGCATGGGCCGATACATCGTCAGGCGATCGCTGTTATCGCTTCCTTTGCTGCTCGTCATTTCGTTTTTCGCATTCGCTTTGAGTCATCTTTCGCCGCTCGATCCGGCCGAAGCGGTATTGCAGGCGCAAGGCGTGCCGCAAATCACCGCCGAGCTGCTGGCGGCAACGAGAGCGGAGCTCGGAATGGACCGGCCGTTGCTGATCCGCTATTTCGCTTGGCTCGGGGCGTGCCTGCAGCTTGATTTCGGCAAGTCGTACGTTACGGGCAAGCCGGTATGGTCGCTGCTGGGGCCGGCTTTTCTGCATACGTTAAAGCTGACGCTGGCATCGATGACGGCCATTATCGTGCTATCCATTGCGCTCGGCGTCATCTGCGCGCTGCGGCAGGGGAAGCTATTGGACAGATCGGTCAGGGGAATCTCCTTCTTCCTGACCTCCGTGCCGTCCTACGGGCTGGCCGCCCTTCTTATCTGGTGCTTCTCCGTCAAGCTCGACTGGCTGCCGACGAGCGGAATGGAATCGCATGCCAGCTATGTTTTGCCGGTTGCCGTTATGACGATCAGTTATGCGGGCATTTACTTTCGCATCGTCAGAAGCTCCATGCTAAGCCAGCTGCACGAAGATTACGTGCTGTACGGCAGGGCGTGCGGCTTGCCGGAGAGGCGAATTACCGCGCGCATGATCAGAAACTCGCTGCAGGTGGCCGTGTCGGTGTTCTGCATGGCCCTCCCGATCATTTTGGGAAGCACGGTCGTCGTGGAGAACGTCTTTGCTTGGCCCGGACTCGGCACGCTGACGGTAAATTCCATTCTGGGCCGGGATTTTCCGGTCATTCAGGCTTACGTGCTCGTTTTGGCCGCAGCCTTCGTGCTGCTTAATACTGCGTCCGACATAATCCAGGCGGCGATTAACCCCAAATTGCAAAAGGAGCTCTAGATGAAACTTATCCAACAACTGTGGAAAGACAAGCTGGCCGCCCTTTCCTTGACCGTGATCGGCGCGATCGTTATCGCCGGCATCTTCGCTCCCTTCCTGGCGCCGCACGATCCGGAGGAGGTTCATATGGAGCTGCGTTTTGCGCCCGCATCGTGGGAATACTTGCTCGGCAACGATCACTTGGGGCGCTGCATCTTGTCCAGGCTCATCTACGGAATCCGTCCGAGCGTGCTGTATGTGTTCGCGGCGCTGGCGGCGTCGGTATGCATCGGCGCGCTGCTCGGCTTCGCTGCCGGCTATTTCAGAGGGAAGACGGATGCGGTCGTGATGAGGGTATGCGACGTGATGCTCTCGTTTCCGGGATACGTCATGTCGCTGGCGGTCATCGGCATGCTGGGAGCAGGTCTGGAAAATATTTTGATTGCCTTCGTATTGATGAAATGGGCCTGGTTTGCCCGCGTCATCCGGGCTTCCGTGCTGCAATATGCCGAGTCGGATTATGTCAAGTTCTCCAAAGCGCTCGGCCTTAGCCACATCCGCATCATGGCGAAGCATATCGTCCCGGTTGCTCTTCCGGATATTGCGGTCATTTCCAGCAGCTCGTTCGGCACGATGATTTTGCAAGTATCGGGCTTTTCGTTCCTCGGCCTGGGCATTCAGGCCCCTCATGCGGAATGGGGCATGATGCTGAGCGAAGCGAGGGCGGTCATGTTTTCCCGGCCGGAGCTCATGCTGGCGCCGGGACTTGCGATCGTGATCGTCGTATCCAGCATGAATTTCTTGTCTGATGCGCTTCAAGTCGCTTTAGACCCTAAATTGAAGAGCCGCCGTGTCAGCCAGCCGGGGGCGGCTGCTTCTGCCGAAGCGTTGACGCGTTAACGGGAAAAGAGGTGGCTTCATCCATTGACGAACATATTGGAAGTGTCCGATCTGCGCATTTGGGACAGCGATACGGGGCATGTGATCGTGCCCGGCAGTTCTTTTCAGGTAAGGCAGGGAAGCTGTTTGGCGATTGTCGGAGAAAGCGGGAGCGGGAAGTCCGTTACCTGCAGGGCGGTCATGAGATTGAACAAAGCGTCCATCCGCCAATCCGGAAGCATTCGGTTTGACGGAGTCGACGTGAGCGAGCTTTCCGAACAAGACATGAGGAAGCTGCGCGGCAAGCGGATGTGCATGATTTTGCAGCACGGCATGCGCGCCTTCGATCCTTCGCGCGTCATCGGCGTCCATCTCCGGGAGACGCTGAAGCAGCATTACGGCTGGAGCCGCAGCGAAAGCGATGCGAGCATGGTCATGGCGATGAGAAGCGTCATGCTGAAGGACCCGGCCGCCATTCTGAATCAATATCCGCATCAGCTGTCGGGCGGCATGCTGCAGCGGATCATGATTGCGCTGGCCATCGTGCTGGAACCGGACATGATCATCGCCGATGAACCGACGACGGCGCTCGATACGATCTCGCAGTTCGAGGTCGTGGAGCAGCTGGCGCAATTGCGGGACAGGCTGGGCTGCGCGATGATTTTGGTTTCCCACGACCTGGGCATAGTGAGGACAATGGCCGATGAGGTTATCGTCATGAAAGCGGGAGTGATCGTGGAAAGAGGGGCGACCGAAGCGATTTTCTCGGAAGCCCGCCATGCGTATACCCGCTACCTGGTATCCTCGAAGCTGGCGCTGGACCGGCATTTTCAACGAATGATGGAAGGAGTTGGCGGGGGCGTTGCTGAGCGTTGATCGCGTGGAGAAGTCGTATAAGAAAGCCGGGATGTTTTCCAGGGAGAGGCAGCGCGTGCTGCGCAGCATCAGCTTCGCCTGCGGGCCGGGGGAATGCCTTGGCATCATCGGCGAAAGCGGCAGCGGCAAATCCACCTTGGGCCGGCTGCTGTTAGGGATTGAGAAGCCGGATCGGGGAACGATTACGTTCGATGGCCGAAGGGTCGATGAGCGCAGGGCGAGAAGGGGAAAAATCAGCGCCGTGTTTCAGGACTACACCGCGTCGATCAACCCGTTTTACACGGTGGAGAAAGCTTTGCTGGAGCCTTTGAAGCTGCGAGGGCTGTCTCGGCGGGAGCGGCACAGCGCCATCGATCTGCTGCTGCATCAGGTCGGATTGGACCTGTCCTACCGCGGCAAATACCCGCACGAGCTGTCGGGGGGAGAAGCCCAGCGGGTGTGCATTGCCAGAGCCGTTGCCACGGAGCCGAAGCTCATCGTGTTGGATGAGGCCGTCAGCTCGCTGGACGGCTCGGTGCAGCTGCAGGTGCTGGAGCTGCTGAGAAGCTTGCGCCAACTGTACGGCATGAGCTACATCTTCATCACGCACGATATCCGGGCCGCCGCTTACATTTGCGACAGAGTGATGATCCTTCGCAGCGGTCAGATCGAAGAGATCGTCGCGGTGGAACAATTGAAGGATGTGCAATCCGCGTATGCCAGGAAATTGCTGGAGATGGTTGTGCTATAACCGCAAGGACGATAAGCGCAGACGAGGAGAAGGGGAGGGAGCGAGCGACAATGAAAGGAGCCTTGTCTTGGCCTTTTCTGCGGTTATATTTGCTGACATTGCTGTATTTTAGCGCTAATGCGATTTTGAATGTGATCATTCCGCTTAAGGGCGATGCGCTGGGCGCTACCAATACGGCGATCGGGCTCGTTATGGGGGCGTATCTGTTTACGACGATGCTGCTCAGGCCGTGGGCGGGATATATCATTCAAAAATACGGGGCCGCGCAAGTGCTGCGCGCCATTCTGCTCGTCAACGGACTGGCCTTGATCCTGTACACGTTTACCGGGTTAGGGGGCTATTTCGTCGCCCGGATGCTGCAGGGCGTGTGCACCGCCTTTTTCTCCATGGCGCTGCAGCTCGGCATTATTGATGCGCTTCCGGACAAGGACCGGTCCCAAGGGATTTCATTGTATTCCCTGTGCGCCTCCATGCCGGGAATGATCGGCCCGCTGCTTGCGCTGGGCATCTGGCAGGCGGGCGATATGAGCCTGTTTGCGGCGGCGATGACGGCGCTCGCCATTCTTACCGGTGTCGTAGGCTTTCGCGCCACCAGGGGCGAGAGGGCGGAGAAGCCGGCGGCCGCCCAGCCGGGGCAGGGCGCAGCCATGCTGCAGTCGCTGGGCCAGCTCGTCAAAAATCCGCATTTGTTCAAATGCAGCGTCCTGATGCTGGCCGCCTCCGTCGTCTTCGGGGCGGTGACGGCCTTTATTCCGCTGTATGCGGCGCAGATGAAGGACGGCAATGCCGCGATTTATTTGATGCTGCAGGCTGGAGCCCTGGTCGCGGCCCGCTGGCTTTGGCGGAAAAGGATTCCCTCGGACGGCAAGTGGCATTCGGCTTTCGTCATGGGAACGATGGCCATGCTCGCAGCGGCGGCGCAGTGCACCAGCCTGGCCGGCGCCGGCGGAGCCGCTTTGTTCTATACGGGCGCGGTGCTCATGGGAATCGCGCAGGCGCTGCTTTACCCGACGTTGACTACGTACTTGACGTTCGTCCTGCCGCAGGCGAACCGCAATGTGCTGATCGGTCTGTTTATTGCCATGGCCGATTTGGGCGTTTCGCTGGGCGGCGTGATGATGGGACCGGTCGCCGACGCCTTCTCTTACTCGTTCATGTACATGGTTTGCGCGATACTCGGGGGATTGCTGGTTATATTCGCTTATGAGCGGCGTCAGATTTTTATTCGATCCAAATAGTGGAAAATGGGAGGCTGGCGACTCCGGCTGCGATAATCGTACGGGCGCGGATCGCGCCCTGCAGGCGGGTCAGCCGGATGACGGAGAAGCGGAATGTGACCCTGCCTATCCGGTTTTACCCTCGCCTCGTGGATGTTGGGCGATGGATGCTGCAGAAAGTGCAACATTTTCCCCGTTCTTCGCCAAAAGAGAGGGGAATGTTGCAGTTCGTGCAACAATTTGGGGTCGATCGGCTTCAAATCGAGGGAAATCGCCCGAAATGGTACATTTTTTGCAACATTGACCTGCACATGCGGTTCATTCTCCCGTTTTTGTTGTATAAAATACAACATTGGCTGACACGCCTACAGAGTCGGAGTCCTCATATACCCGGATCAAAGAAGAGGCGGATTTTGCCCATGACAGCGAAATCCGCATCATCAGCATTCCCGCTGCTATTGTTTCTGGTGCTGGCTCACGATCGTGTCAACGAGAATATCCAGCTGCTTCTCCAGGTTTAATCCGTCCACCATCCAGAATTCCTTGTAGTTCAGCATGTAGACGCGGTTGTTTTTCACTGCCGGAATGCTCTTCCATATCGATCCGCCCATGACCTCCTGCGCGCGTTCGGATCCGCCCTCCGGCTCATAAACGGTGACGAACATATGGTCCGCCGCGTAATCAGGCAGCACCTCAAGCGAAATATCCGCGCCTTTGCCCGCCGGGAATACCTCTTGCTCGATCTTCGCCTGCGGCTTCAGCCCTAACATTTCGTACAGGTTATAGCCGGCGTCCCGCGTTTTCGGCCATACCCAGAAGTTTTTCGCCCAGATGGAGTACGTGCCGATCGTTTCGTCCGGACCGATGATCTCGCTCAGCTTCGCCTTAGCCTCTTCCACTTTTCGCTTGTAGCGGGTAATGAATTCATCCGCCTGCTGCTCGCGGCCCAGCAATTCGCCGACCGTTCTCACCTCGTCCAGCGGATCGATGCCTTCCCAGCCAGCAGTAGCGAGCGTGACGACAGGAGCGATTTTTTTCAGCTGAAGAACCGTCTCCGCCGGCAGGTACGTAGGAACGATAATCAGGTCGGGCGCAAGCTCCAGCACCTTCTCGACGGATACGTCCCCGACATTCTCGACGCCCTCCAGCTCCTTCTTCAAAGGAACGGAATTTTCCAAAGCGACCGAGCCGGCGCCAATCGGCTTCACGCCGAGGGCCGTCAAATCGCCCAAATGCGTGATGGAGACGATCCGCTGCGGATGGATCGGAATTTCCACTTCCTCGCCATTAAAATCTTTATATATTCTCGTCTGCGCCTGTTCTTCCGCATTGCCGTTGTTGCCGGCCGCCTTGTTCGCCGTATCTGTCGTCTGGTTCCCGTTGTGGGCGCCGCAAGCAGCCAACATGACAGTCATCAGCAGCATCGTCGCCACAATGAGAAAGCGGTGGTTGATAGCCTTCATGGTGCTTAATCCTCCATCTACATCGATAATGATTATCATTGTCATTATATACAGAGATGGACAATTAGACAACCTTTGCGCCGTAAACGAAGAGTCCCCCGCCATCCGGGAATGGCGGGGATGGGATTACGCATTGCTCCCGCAGCATTTCTTGTATTTCTTGCCGCTGCCGCACGGGCAAGGATCGTTGCGGCCGATTTTGTCAGAATGGACCAGCGGAGCGAGGGTGAGTGGCACTGTTCGCCGCTTCTGCCGCTTCTCTTCCAGGTCGCTCTTCCACGATTCCAATTCAGGCAGCTGTTGCCCCGCGATGATGCAGTGGGCGTAAAGCGACTCTTTCAGATCCATGTGCATGGCATCGTAACCGGATTCCACCAGCTGCCGAACCAACGGAATGCCTTGGATGGAACCGATCTCGCAGAGGCCGTTTGCCAAGTTTGTAGCATTCGTGAGATCGTCCTCCTCCGGCAGCAGCGCAAGCAAAGCGGCTTCGGAAGAAGGCAATTTGATTTTGCCGAATATGTCGGAAGCGTACAGACCGAAGTACTCATGCGAACGATTCCGCACATATTGCTCGGACACCGCAGATACGACGGCTTCTGTGCCGATACGCACCAATGCGTCCGCCGCCTTGGCGGGGAGCAGGTCATCATCCGAACCGAGGAAGCCGCATAGGAAAGGGATGGCCGATTCCAGCCGCATCTCGCCGGCCAGCTGCGAATAATAGATGTAATCGTAGCCGAAATCGTTATCGGGATTATACGAATCCAACTCGTGCAAAATATAAGCTTCATCCAAGCAGGCGCGCCTGCCAAGCTCTCGGACCAATTGATCGCCGTAAAACGTGTCGATTTCGTTGTAATATTTTCCGTACGACTCTTTAAGATATCGCTCGAACTCCTGGAAGAGTTGATCGTTCGGCATACTGCGGATGTCAATACGCTGCTGGTGCTTCAACGTGAATAACTGCTGCTGCTCCAGCTCGCTCCTATAAGGTTCAAGCAGAGACAGGTCGCTGTGGAGCAGGATCTGTGCGAGATGAAACCCCGTGTTTGAATCCAGACGCGGATTTTTCAAAAGCTCCATGATCTGTTCGATTGTTTCGGCGGATTGCGGGAAGCGGTACGCCAAATAAAGAAAGGTGATCCTATCCTTATTGCTTTGTTGAAGCTTCTCAAGGACAAGCGGCATAAGCGTCGGATCGTTCTCGTACAGATTGCTCTCTGCGAAATAAACGAGGGCTGCGCGGCTCACGGCGGCTTCAGGGTGAACGATATACGGTTTTATTAGCTCTGGAGTCAGCATCGAAAAATT
>Ga0207865_101893_pt1 | contig 13845 bp, 15 predicted proteins | sample HigsolmetaAR204D_FD_184836 | JGI IMG/M metagenome (GOLD analysis project Ga0207865, IMG submission 184836) | Ionic liquid and high solid enriched microbial communities from the Joint BioEnergy Institute, USA - AR20-4-D (SPAdes) (version 2) ...
ATAGTCCTGTTTCAATTCTTTGACTTGTTCGCTAAGTTTTTGAATATTTATGGGTGAAACCCATTTACCAAATGATGAAATTAGTGTATTCTTGTCCATAATGGTTATCCTTTACGATTGGATTTGGGCAGGAACCACCTGTACTTCCATTGTAAAGGATTTTTTTGTTTCGAAATCAATAAAAAATTGAACATTCTTAGTATTTTGAATAATCAGATTTAATTACTGCAATGCTAGTGATATATCACATAAAATACAAATATTTTTTGATAACTTTTTTCAATACTGTATAACTTAGTAAATTGAGCACTGAACAAAGGCAATATAAAAGCAATGATAGAGATATATGCCAAGAATTTATTAAAAGTTTTGTTTTTAACCGCCTCTATTTGTGATATTTTGTACATTAATGTTTCTTTATGAGTTAGGTATTTTTCTTGAGATATTTTACTAAGTTCATCCTTATATTCATCATAACTTTTATTGATATCTTTTAAATTAGGGAATGGATGAACTTTTGACAAACTTAAAATGTAGAATGGTTTAAATTTTTTATCGCTAAATCTATATGTAAAAAAGTGAATAATCCGATCCCCGATATTAATACTAAATAGAGATATTCTTATGTTTTCTTTATCTGTAAATTCTTTTCGGACTTCTCCGAACAATCGATCATCTGTTATTCGAAATATTGGACTATACGAGAGAATTTTAATAATAATGAAACTGAGTTTATTTAACATTAAAATCTTCCCCTATTAAATAGTTTACTATTGCAGCAGAAATACCTAAGTTTAATTTTTCTTCCAACCAAAGCCATTGACCATTTGCGTTTAGTTCTAAAAAGTAATATTTTCCATCCTTTACTATAAAATCGAAAGCTGCGAAATTAATATTTAACTTATTCATCATTTTTATACATTTGTTTGCAACATCTTCAGGCACATCAATTTGGCTATATGATATTTTCGCATCTTGCTTTCTCCAATCTATTTTGTTTGTTGAGACTATTTTCACACCAAAAAAGTTGCCATTAACAATAGTAAGTCTAACCTCAAAATCTTTTTCTTGATAAGATTGGAAGTATGATGGGGAAAGTTCCAGTCCTAATATTTCCCTGTTATTATTCACTTCATTTGTTTGGATATAAGTCACTTTGTGATCTTCTATTATCCGACCAACTGATAGTGGTTTTACTATAGACCTTTTGTTCATAGAACAAAATTTAGAAGCATGCTGATTTGAATTTGAAATTAATGAGTCTGGAATATTGAAACCAAGCTCTTTAGCTAGCTTTAACTGTACTATTTTATTGTCAGCACGACGAAGGATTGACGGTCTTGTTAAAGCAATATTCCCTGTAATTTCAGCTAGTCCATCTATAACGGTTATAATTTCTCGTTGCATTAAATTCCAATATTTTTTATCATATTCATCCAATGGAGGTAAAGTGATTTTTCTAAAGTACAATGCGTGACATAAATTTGTATATACTCCAGATGTTTGATCTTTATATTCAATAAAAGCCCCTTCTTTAGTTATGGTAATATCATAATCTGAGAAACGATCTGTATTCAGTCTGAAAAAGTCTACTCTATCAGAATATTTATCAATAATATAATCAGCTGTTAGATCTTTTGAGTTTGTGATTATTAACACTTGTTTCATAAAGACTCTCCTTTAGGCACCAACATCTTTTTAATGTAAAGTTTACAACAAATATACATGTTTATTGCAAAATAAAAGTACAGAGATTTGCAAGGAATTTGTGCAGAACTTAACTGCATAAAAAATAGGCTTGCCAGCCCCTAAAATAACTCCTACTGTATAGATTGAGCGATCTTAACAGTGGGAGGAAATGAAAGGATGCTAGCAATGCCTGAAGTTAATTATATCAAACATTTAAGAGAGAAAGAAGATTTGTCAATAAATGAAATTGCAAGAAAGACTGGCCGTAATTGGAGGACAGTTAAGAAATACGCAGATGGAGAAAGTTTTGAAGAAACTCTTACCTTTAGGAAAAGAGGAATGATGTATGAGGAGGGGTACGGAGAAATCGTAGATTATTGGCTTGAGGAGGACATGAAACTTAAGAGAAAAGAAAGAAGAACCAATAAGAAAATATATGAACAGCTTAGAGATGAACATGGGTTTAGGGGATCTTATCGGACTGTGTGCGAGTATATTCAATACCGGAGACCGCAAATCAAAGCTGCAAATATTGAAAGTTATGAGCGTTTAGAGCACCCTCCTGGAGAAGCACAAGTGGATTTCGGTAACATGACTGTTGTAAAAGATGGAGCCTATAAGGATATAAAGGCACTTGTCATGAGTTTTCCACAGAGTAACGCGGGATTTTCCTACCCTCTTCCAAGTGAAAATACGGAATGTTTCCTAGAAGGATTAAAACAACTGTTTCATCAGGCGGGGGGAGTTCCAACCTATTTACGAATTGATAACTTAGCTGCAGCAGTTGTTTCAATTGGTAAAGGGGACAAGCGAACATACACTGACTCTTTTATTAGATTTAAATGTCACTATGGCTTTGAAGTTCAACCGTGTAACCCGTCTAGTGGACATGAGAAAGGCAATGTGGAAAAGAAAGTTGGTTATACAAGGAATAATTTGTTTACAACGGAACCAATAATGGAAAGTTTTCCGCAATTAGCGACTTGGATGAAAAAAGAAATGGAAAAAGACCGAAAACGTCCACATTATGAAAAAGATGTATTGATTGAGGAGCTGTGGATTGAGGATAAAAAGCATTTGAAACCCTTGCCTTTAACGGATCTTCCGATTTTTTCAGTGAAATCCGCAAAGGTTAATAAATACGAGGAAATTGAAGTCGACGGTGAAAAGTTTGTTATCCACAAAGCGAAAATGAAACAGACTTTCGTCATCAAGATGGAATGGGATAAATTTACCTGTTATACGAACGATGGAAAAGTGGTTTACCAAGAAGCCTGTCCCTATATGAATACTACAAGGAGGATTCCCTGGAATGATATTTTTATGGATTGGGAGAAGAAGCCACGGTCTGTAAGGTATTCGCGTTTTTTTTAAGTATTTGCCGGAGAGAGTTCAAACGTATCTGACGATACGATCGGAAGAAACCAAATCTCGAGTCAAGGGGATAAAGAAATTATTAGAAAAATATTCGTTAAATGATATTCATGCGGTTTTAAAAACAGAAGAACGTTTTGATAGGGCTCCACATGAACTTGGTTTTATCCTGGAAGCGAAAGAAGCAGCTTATCCAGAGAAACTAAGTGAAGCCCATACACCCGAGATACTGCTTAACTATGAAACAGATTTGAATGCCTATGATAAAAGGCTTTGTCCTTCTTTGGAAGGAGGTGTTTCCTAATGGCGAATTTAAAGGCTATTTGTAAAACTCTTCACCTTGCCCATATTATTGAAGAGTTTGAGCAGGTTCCGTTCGAAAGTAAAGAACAGTTTTTGCGTGATGTATTATTGATTGAAGTAAATTCCAGGCAGACAACGAAGATTGCTAGACTGATTAAAAAGGCTAGATTTAGAGAGCTTAAATGGCTTAAGGACTATGAGTGGACCGAGCAGCTGCACTTGCCAGCTACAACCTCGAAAGAGGAAATTTGCGATCTTCGTTTCATCAAGGAAAAGCAAAACCTACTACTTTTAGGGACACCGGGCACAGGGAAAACGCACTTAGGAACAGCATTGGGAGTAAAGGCCTGTGAAATGGGATATGAAGTGCGTTTCTTCCGGGAGGCTGATTTAGTAGCCCAATTAGAGGAAGCCTTGAAAGAGGGCACACTAAACCGGTTAAAACGCCAAATTGAGAAGTGCGACTTGCTTATATTGGATGAATTGGGCTACGTCCCTTTTCAAAAGCAAGGTTCTGAATTATTGTTTCATATTATCGCAGACTGTTATGAACATAAAAGCGTTATAGTGACATCTAACCTTGAATTTGGTCAATGGAATCGTGTTTTTGGGGATAACCGACTAACCTCTGCACTTGTGGACAGACTAGTGCATCATGCACATGTCATAGCATTCACAGGGGAAAGTTACCGATTGAAAAATGCCCTTTCTTCTATAAAAACACAAGATGGTAATTAATGTAAAAATTGCTGCAAGCCTATGTAAATTTCGCTGCATTTTTCTGCACTCTTTGCTTGCAAAAAACAAGATCGGATAGAAATAGAAACTGGTAAATTTTTTTACTACGGAGATAATAGGTAACCTAGACGTGAACTTCATGATACACCCAAAAAAGGAAATTTGATTTTGCGTTATGCATTTGACGAACTCCACAAAGGAAATCGTAAAGTTATTCCACCGTTTTTCGTTTTTACCAAAAGTACAAAAGGTAGGGACGTTGTGTTCTACGTTCTTGCTGTCCCTGGAGCACCAGATTTAAATGAAACAGAGGACTTGATAGCTATTTGGAAGCTAAAAAGAGGAAATAGATTTCAAAATTACAAAGCAGTTTTTACGATTTTAGATGTGGCAACTGTAAGTAGAGCATGGATTCAAGACCTTCATGATGGTCAACCCTTTACCAAAAATGCACCAAGTGAGTGGATAGATTGGGTCAATTCGGAAAAATACCAAGATTTGACAACAAAAAGGACAATCGAGTATCGCACCAAACAAGAGCAACTCCTTTCTACAAAAAGACGAGAAGAAATGGTAAAGTGTATTATCAATTATTTCGAAGGACATTCGAAAGGAGAATATGCCTTCGAGGAATGTGCGGCACAGATTGCACAAATGATGGATAACAATATTGTCGAATATAACCTAACAAGGCCGTGGCGTGATGGGGGAAGGGATGCGGTTGGAAAATACCGAATTGGAATGAATGAAAATGCCATATATGTAGATTTTGCTATTGAAGCTAAATGCAAACAATTCACCAATGGCTCCGGCGTACGTGAAACTTTACGATTAATTTCACGGTTACGATACCGTCAATTTGGAATATTTATAACTACTTCATACGTCAATAAACAAGCATATGAAGAAATAAAGACTGATGGTCATCCCGTGGTTATTATAAGCGGTGAAGATATAGCAAAAATACTTGAAGGCCGTGGACTGAGAACAGTAGATGATGTTAAACAATGGTTGTTAAAAAACTTCCCTTAATTTATGGATAATCCTTGGCATTGTGTTACCGCCTAGGTATTCTTCATTGTTTATATAAGGGCTGCCGCTTAGCAGTCTTTTTAAATGCTAATGTTATATTCAATATCCTATTCAGTCAAATTATATCTTTGTGCCAACAATAAATGGGATTAAAAGTTACCAACTAATTCATGAAATCAAATTTTGTCGAATTATTTAAAATAAAAGGCATTTAATATGGGTTATAATTAAATGGGTATTATTTCCTGCAAAACATAATTAGGATGGTGATTCAATGAAACTTAAGTCATTGATTTTGGAAAATTTCAGGTCATACAAAGATAGGACAGTTATTAACTTTGATGATTTTACCGCACTAATAGGTAAAAATGATGTTGGAAAATCTACAATATTGGAAGCGTTGGAGATTTTCTTTAATAGTGAAATAGTGAAAATAGACAAAAATGATGTTTGTGTCTTTAATCAAGAAAATTTTGATATTACTATTGGCTGTATTTTTACGGATTTACCAGAGAAGATAGTATTAGATAGTAGTGCAGTTACTGATTTAAAAAGTGAGTATTTACTAAATGAAAATCATGACTTGGAAATCTTAAAGGTTTACAAATGCAACACAAACTCTAAAACGATTTCACCTAATATTTATGTTAGAGCTTATCATCCTACTAATTTTAAAAATAAATTAATACACTTGAAGCGGGAAGATTTAAAAAAAATAGTAGAACAACTAAATATACCTAAAGAAGTAGTAAATATGAGTTCTAATGTTTCCATGAGGCAGTGTATCTATAAAGCTGTTGATGAGAGCGAAGGTTTAAATTGTTCTGTACAAGATATCCAATTAAATAAAGAAGATGCAAAAGCAATTTGGACTAACTTACAGGAATACTTACCAATATATGCTTTATTTCAAGCAGACCGTCCTAGCAAGGATGGGGACCATGAAGTTCAAGATCCTATGAAGATTGCAATTAAGCAAGCTCTAGGTTCAGTAGAAAGTGAACTTACAAAAATTAAGAAAGAAGTTCAAAATGCAGCACTAAGTATCGCAAAAAATACATTAGAAAAATTGAAAGAGATGGATGAAAAACTTGCTTCTGAGTTAATTACGGAATTTTCTAGTGAACCCAACTGGGCTAGTTTATTTAAATTAACATTAAATAGTGAGAATGGTATTCCGGTGAATAAAAGAGGAAGCGGGGTACGTAGATTAATTTTGTTAAACTTTTTCCGAGCTGAAGCAGAAAGAAGAAAAGAAGGAACAGAAAGAGGAATTATCTATGCCATAGAAGAACCGGAAACTGCCCAACATCCTAAAAATCAAAAAATGTTAATAGAGTCATTACAGGCTTTATCACAAAAGAATTGTCAGATTATTATTACTAGTCATGTTCCTGGTATTGCTGGTCTTCTGTCGACTTCTTCTATTCGTTACATAACATCTGAATCTAAAAAATATGGAGTTATTGATCGGGCATCAGATTCGGAATTAATAGAAATTGCAAATGAACTAGGGGTACTGCCAGATAATAGAGTAAAACTTTTTTTATGTGTAGAGGGAAAAAATGATGTAGCATTTTTACAAAATATTAGTAAAATCCTTAGTGCTAATGGAAGTATCAAAATTAATCTTTTTGAAGATGACCGAATAGCTGTACTTCCATTAGGAGGAAGTACTTCTTTGAAACAATTTATTCATAAACATTACTTAAAAGCTTTCAGGCTTCCGGAAATTCATATAATGGATAAAGATAATAATAATAATATTAGTAAACTACAAAAAAAATTAGATGAGCGACAAGATGGGTCAAAAATAATTAGAACAAAAAGAAGAGAGATGGAAAATTATATTCACAAGGATGTTGTAACTAAATATTTTATAAAAAAATATCCTTGTCTTTCAAAGGAAGTATTTAATTGTATTAACTTTGAAGATCCAGATTGTGATATTCCGAAAAGTATCAATAAATTGCTTAATAATTATAAAGACCGGCTTGGAAAAGCTGCCCCCCCATCTGAGGAAACAATTAAGGATTGGTTAAACAGTAAAGTAGCCGCTGAAATGACTTATGAGCACTTAAAAGATATGGGAGTAGTGGATGAATTAATAAGTTGGTTTTTAGAAATTGAAAAGTTAATGCAAAATGTGTATGAAGGTTCTGTAACTGGTTAAGTGCGGATTTGTATAAGTGCTTGGCACATCCCGAACGACCTCGTTTAATCTGAGCAAGGTGACATGACGTTTTTATTTGTGTTGATTTAAGGAAAATATTCCCTTTTGTTGTATTAAAACGGTGAAGGGAGAGAAGATGCATGGAACATGGTAAAAGAAATGATGTTAAAAATTCTGTAAAAGATGTCACAATTAATGCTATTCTCGATGTAGGAAGCGATGCCATAGCGGATATTGCCAAAGAAACATTTACTGGGATGCTTAAAGAGATATTGGTTGATGCAGGAGCTTCACTAATTCCAGGAGTATATGGAGCTATATCTGGTTATAAACGAGCTCGTTTTGAAAGGAACATACAGAAATTTGCTAATGAATTATATTCAAAAATTGAAGAAATAAGAGTAAATTTAGAAAGTAAAACAAAAGAACAAAAAGACAAAATTGACCAACTATTTGGTTATGTAATGGATTATGTAATCGATGAACAACAAGAGGAAAAGATAAAACTTATGGTTAATGGTTTTGTTAATATCACAGAACACGATCAAATTACAGAAGATTTTGTATTAACTTATTATGACGTCCTAAAAGAATTGAGAATGGTAGATATATCGGTTCTAAGGTTAATGTACGCATCACGTTATTGGATAAATGATGCTGTAGGAGAAACTTATCGAGATGTTATGGAAAGACATGGACTAAGTTACGAACAGTATGAATCTGTACGTCGAAACTTACATAGGATAGGTTTACTTACATCAGTAACAGATTTAAGTATAAATGATGACCTCGAACAGATATACAAGACGTTCAAAGAATTATATGCTTATTTAGATAAACTAACAAATCTTAGATATAAAGGTTCTTTACCAAAATTAAAAGAGCCTAAATTAAAATCCAAAGATAGCTTGCAAATATCTAGATTTGGACGGGATTTTGTTGAGTTTTTTCTGAACTTAGAGCTTAGGCAATAAGGGTTATACCTTTGAACTTAATACCCATCCCATTCAGCAGTATGTTGAAGATTATCAGAATATATATAAAAAGAATTGAAGCTTACCGATTCCTAAAGATCCAAGTGCTAATGGATCGAGTGAAAATCTACGCAACGACTCACCATGCGTTGCTGGATATGATCACAAAACTGCAAAATCTCCAGAACTTAATTCGTAAAACGTGCAAGCGTGTAGGTGATTTCAATAAAGCTGTGCCTGGCACCGCCCGAAGAATCTTGTTTCACAGGAGAAAGAATTTTGTTAAAGATTGATGGTATAAAAGTGAAGTAGAGTTATATCGTAATGCTTGAGCGAAAGGAATTCATGCGCAAACGGTGAGTGAGAGTGTCGAAGATTATGTTTCTGCTCATCATACATTGCCTGATATTATAACAGAGCTGTAAAACCGTACAAATTTAACGCGGAAGACGATTGTGGAAATTTCAACCATCTGCAAGCGCCTTGCCGATTTTAAAAACAATCCGCAAAAGTTTATTGAAGAAGTGACGAAAATCATCCAGCGGGAAATAAGATTATTGCTTAATGACGGCGTCAAATATTACAAAATCGGCGACGATGCGTATTATGCTGTCGAGTTGTTCCAAAATGAAGAACTGCTGGCCTACTTAAACGATAACGCCATCCGCAGCGATAAGTCACCGTTTGATAATGTCGTTTACGATTCCGATATTGAAGCAAGCTTCACCCAGCGTTTTGAAAACGACGAAAACGTCAAAGTGTACTCAAACTGCCAAGCTGGTTCAAAATTGACACCCCAATCGGTTCGTACAACCCAGACTGGGCCCTCGTCATCGACAACGATGGCGAAGAAAACTGTACTTTGTCCTTGTAACAAAAGGCACAGAGATTGAAGAGTTTTTACGCCCAGAAGAAAGAGCGAAAATCGACTTCGCCCGCAAACACTTTGAAGCCATCGGCACCAACATCGAATTCATCGGATCGGAGAAAGATGTGGACCAGTTTATGATGAGGGCACTAAGCCGCTAGTAATTCATTCACGACAGAAGCTGTTTGGGCTTCTGTCTTTTTAATAACATTATTCGACAAGAAATTTCGTATAATTTTGGTATTATATCCAATGATAGGATATTTTATAGAAAATTCAGAGGTTATAGTGAAAGAGGGGTTGTCAAAATATGAAGTTACATAGTCTTATATTTCATATAATAGCTGACTGGAACAAAAATGCGTGATTGTAACTTCCAATTTAGAGTTTGGACAATGGAATCGAGTATTTGGGGATAATCGCTTAACAGCAGCCTTGGTCGATCGTCTTGTCCATCACGCCCATATTATTGCATTCACAGGAGAAAGTTATCGTTTAAGAAACGCCCTTTCTTCTGTAAAAAAATCAGCTTCCAAATAATAGAAAATGAGCTTGCAAGCCTCTGTATTTTTTACTGCAATTCTCTGTATTTTTTGCTTGCAAAAAACATATACAGTAAAACTAGCCAAGGGCTATAGTTAATGGCTAAAATATACGCAAAGTTGATTCAACTAAGAATTAAAACAATTGATAATGTTTCAAACAATATAGAATGGAAGTTGAAGTTGAAGCGCTTTTACGATGAATCTAATTAAGCGCATTTTTTATTATTTTATCAATCTTTATAGTGGTAATAAACTAAACAAATTGGAGAGAAGGTATTCTAGAACAGAGTTAGCACAACTCGACAGAGCTGCCTTTACTTGGTTACATAAATTTCACAAGGAATGGCTAGAAGCAAATTCACCTGCTTCAAATCATGGTAAGAAATTAAAGACAGAAGCTGAGTATTATCGAGAGATGACTTAATGCTATTAGAGATGGCACAAACAGTGTTCAACAAGTGGTCGGAATATGAAAAAAATCTTGGAAAATTAATGAGGAAATCTTATTGGTCATTTTGTGAAATTATAGGGTCTACCCATCGTCTCTTGCGAAAAAAAGATTACTATCCTATGACCGTAGATTTTATTAAATCAGTCGAAGAGTCAGTAGTAGAATTTCAGAAAAGGAAGGCAAAACATGTACTAGTCACTCACTTTAAAGATAGTTATGTTACAAAATATCAACTTACTGAAAAAGCAGGAATTGAAAAACAATCAAACCGGAAACGGAAACTTTTGTGGAAGAATTAATTAAGAAACATAACAGTTTGTTGAGTAGTATACCTAAAAGCAGAAATAATTAATAAAAACTGCTTTGAACGATATCCAAGAGGCACGATCATCGTTAATCGCTATAAAAAGCTCTAAATAAATTTTTTGTAGAAAGGAAATAATTTCATGAGATACGGTTGAAGGAAGAGGGTGATATTTCTAATTTTAATCATATTTTACGTTTTCAGAGAAAATTGAGAAGAAGATCTCTATCAGGTAACTCAGAATCGCACACAAAGTCTTACGCGGTGAACTTGGAATAAATGATCCAACAGAAGAAAGTGCAATAGATCTTTTGAAGAAAGTTTTAAAATCCAGATAAAGGAAATTGAGTATACAACAATTTTGTCACTTTTTAATCGGCTAATTCAAAAAATTGTAAAATGAGTATACAACTTTTTTGTCACTTAACAGTGGCTTTGAATAAAGTCATACCGTTTATAAAAAATTGCACAGTTTTACCCCTTTAGATTATGATTGTCTAAAGGGGTGTTTTTATGTTCAAAAGAAGAACATTTAAAGCTGATTAAAGTAGATCGTGGCTCAGGTATAGGTTTTGATATTGGCACTGGTTAAACATTCAAGACGACCTTTACTAGATCTCGCTCTGCTCATTTAAAGGGAATTAAAACGAATAACAGCCAGATTAAGAACGAAACCACTTTTATTTAACTGAATATTCTGATTTTTGTGTTGATATAAGGGTACGGGTAATGTTAGACCGTATGATGTCGTACCGTATCGTCCAAGCAATGCACCACTAGAAAATCACCATGGTATATTAGATGTCTGGGCTAAGCATAATGTACCAAACTATGTAAGTAGAGGTGCTGATACCCCTACAGTTGCTTTGACAAAAGCACAACATGATGTCACAAAAGCAGTATATAGACAATGGTTATACGAAAAAAACGGTAAAAACGTTGGAGGAAAAGTAGATTGGAAAACAGTTTCGCCGAGAGAAATGCAACAATTAACAGAGAGAATGTTCGATGCTGCTGGTGTTCCCCAGTCTGCTAGAAGAGGGTATTATCGTGCATTTCATCAATATATTTATCGGGAGTAGTGAAGAAAAATGAGGATTGAGAATTTAATTAATAAAATAAAAAGTTTAGGGGATTGTGTAGTTTATCCTCTAGCTGGTATTCCAAATGTGAGTACATCGCATATTTTACCTGATGATGTGTATAAGTTTTATGAGTTATGTGGGGGGGCGCTTTTATTTGAAAAGGCTGATTATTCCATTTTAATAGTCCCTCCTCAGGATTTTCAGTTAGCTAACCCTATTATTGTAGGGGAGTTATGTGAAGAAGATATTTCATCCGATTGGTATATCTGTGCAACGGATAGAAATGGAGAGTACATTACGATTGATTTGAATCCGGGTAGGCTCGGTAGGTGCTATGACAGCTTTTATGATAGGCATGGGGTGGTAGGAGAGTGTTCTATTATAGCGACTTCTTTTACCGATTTATTAGAACGATTGATAGAAAATAGAGGTAGACATTGGTACTGGCTACAAGAAGATTTTATACCGTTAGGTGATGCTTACGATGATTTTTAAAGCCATTTTTGAGAAAGGATGCTTCTCAGGATTCCTCCCCGGATTTAAAAAATTATATAAGGTATTTAACAATAAATTGAAAACCTTGACTGGCTATATGCCTTTCAAGGTTCTTTTTATTATTAATGGTTTCACTTAACAAGCAGGAAATGGCATTGGTCGAAGGAGAACTAAGAAAATTAATGAAATTACTCGATTACCAACTGGAGACAATGCCGGGGATTGATGTAGTGACAGCATCCGCCTTGGTTGCCGAGATTGGAGATATTCAGCGTTTTCCAAATGCCAATAAACTTGCTCGTTATGCGGGAATTGCGCCTGTACATTTTAGCTCTGGAGGAAAAGGAAAAGACCACAAAAGCAAACAAGGCAATCGAACGTTACATGCGTTATTTTATCAATTAGCGATACAACAAATACAAGTGGCAAAAGAAAGTAAAAAGCCAAGAAATCCTGTATTTTATGAATACTACCAACGCAAGCGAAAGGAAGGCAAAACAAAAGGACAAGCGTTGGTTTGTATCATGAGAAGGCTTGTGAACGTTATATATGGCATGATGAAGAATAAAACGGCTTATCAATTGCCGAATATAACAGAGCGAAAGGTAATTTAATAGGTGGTCTTTTTTTATAATAGCTTTTAAGATTACTACATAGGGTACGGGTAAAGTTAAGCTATTGCCTTCTTCTAAAGTACATGATGCAATAGGGAAACTTAACAGTAATCAGATAAAGCATATTATAAATGGAAGTAAAAAATCTAATCATCAATGGGAAAAACTTGTGCCTGATAAGAATTGGGGGAAAATAAAAGAAATTATCATCGATGTAATGCATAATGGTGCAGATATACCTTATAAATCTGTTTCTTCTAGAGTTAAAATGGTTAATGGACAATTGGTACAGGTGACATACAAAAAACTACCTGATGGAACAATAAGAATATCTGATGCGTGGGTGAAATAACTATGAAGGAAAAGATAAAGCAATTAATAACATCGGGTGATTTTCAAAAAGCAAAAGAATATATTGAGAATGAAGATAGAAATACTTTAGAGCAAGTTGTTCTTGAATTAGGATTTGATGAAGAGAGTATAAGTGCTTATTCATTTGTCTGTTATTTGATAAATAATAATGAGACTGCATATTATCATTACTTAGCTTCAGAGTTATTAAGTACTGCATTGTGCCATTTACCAGACGCTTACGCAAGTGCATTATACCATTCTAAAAGAGCAGTTGAATTAAGCCCTGAAGATGTTAGCTTGAAAGAACATTTGTTGTTATTCCATGACATTCCAGAAAAGTTAATTAGTAAAGAAGAAGCTAAAGCAATTGCTCAAGAAATATTAAAGATAATGCCAAATAGCGAAGCTGCAAAAAATGTGTTACACAATGCATAAATTTAAAGACCTTGAAAGAGTATTAAAAAGCCAAAATATAAAAATCAAGTTGCTCAGCGTGGATGGACTAAAGAAAGTATAGCTAAAACAATAAACAATCCATACAAAACTGCTAAATCGGTAAACAAATATACAGGAAACTCAGTAACTGTATACTATAAAGATAAGATACACTATGTTGCAGTAGATGATGGTACAGGGAAAGTAATACAGGTTTCGGATTTAAATAAATCAAATTGGGTATTTGACCCTACGTTTTCTAAATAGGAGGTGATTTCATGATAATAAAAACATCCATGAGTAATTTTACTCCCCACCCATGCATGAAAATCCATCATTCCTTCCCATAATGGATATGAACGCAAACAGTTTTGAAAGACGTTCTCTTTAATGGTGGTTCGACCCTGTAAT
>Ga0207865_101904_pt1 | contig 13797 bp, 8 predicted proteins | sample HigsolmetaAR204D_FD_184836 | JGI IMG/M metagenome (GOLD analysis project Ga0207865, IMG submission 184836) | Ionic liquid and high solid enriched microbial communities from the Joint BioEnergy Institute, USA - AR20-4-D (SPAdes) (version 2) ...
AACAGGGTGGCGAAACCTCCCTGGTGCTGCGGCAGCGTGCGCTTTGCGGCGCCGGCGGCAGGCTGATATTAATGGAGCGATTGCTCCAGAATGAGCACACAGTTAGGCAACCGGGCAGGGCACGCCAAGAATTTAAAGAACGATGGTTCCAGAAAGCGACATGGCGGAGCGGAAGCGCCCGCGCGGGCGGCCGCGTTGCTTCGACCGCGATACCGCGCTCGAGGCGGCCATGATGCTGTTCTGGGACAGGGGCTACGAGGCCACTTCCATGGACGACCTCGCCGAGGTGATGGGCCTCAGCCCCTCCAGTGTCTACGCCTGTTTCGGCAACAAGGAGAAGCTCTACGAGGCCGCGCTCGACCGCTATCTCGAAGGCCCCGGCAGCTATGTGGCGCGCATCCTCGCCGAGGACATCCCTGTGCGGACCGCGTTCGAGCGTCTGTTCGAGGCTGCCGCGCGCGAGCTGACCCGCGAGGGCCGGCCGGCTGGCTGCATGGTGGCGACGGCCGCGACGCATTGCTCCCCCGCGGCGAGCTCCGTGCGCGCCGCCCTCGCCGAGATGCGCGCCGACCATGTGGAGCAGTTCGAGGCGCGGATCCGCAGGTGGATGGTTGACCGAGGCAGGGCGGGCTCGGTCAGCCAGCGAGGGAAGATGCGAGCCATTGCTGCCAACCGGTTTCGGGGCCTCAAGACCAGTCTCCGATAATGTAGCCTCGATGTGCGGAATCACATCCTTGGCAAGCTCTCCTGCGGATGCCTCCAATCCAGCAGCGCCTGGAACGAGCGCGCGGAGCCCTTGGCGACAAAGTCGTGGAACACGGTTTGCGGTACCTTGAGGTAGCGCCAAGTTTCGCCGGATTCCTGACCGACCTCCTCACACCAACGGGCCATGTGCCTTGCCTTCGCGTCGGTGTCGTCGAATTCCCGGCCCTTGGTCTCGATGATCCAGTTTACCGGCCCGGCCTCGGTCGTCTGGACCGCGACGAAATCCGGGTAGTACAGGCGCACCGCGCCGCTGCCGGAGAGGTACTGCACATGGAAGTGGGTGAACCACTCGGCCAGTGCCGCGAACCGGTCGATGTCGTCGCAGCGGTCCAGGAACAGGGCGAATTCCGCCTCGAGCGGGTTGTAGCACGCGACCACGTTGAAGATGGTCTTCTGCGCCGGAACAATCATCCGCCGCCAGGTGAATTTCGGCGTGTCCGACAGCCGGTACGGTTCGCCCAGGAGTTTCACCGGCGTCGCCTCCACCGTGAGTTCGCCGATTGCCCGGGCGAACAACGCGGCGATGGCATCCAGCAGGCCCGAGTGATTCAGCGCCCGCCGCACGCCGGCATCGTCCAGTTCGACCACGACGCCGAAACATCGCTTCTGAACATACTCCCGGACCTTCGGGTAGATCTCGGCGAAGCGCCCGGGCAAGCGGGCGCGCTTCTCCACGCGGCCCGTCAGCGAGGAGAGGAGATTCTCCACCGGCGGCAGGTTGTCGTCGTTGAACTCGACCTCATCGGAACCCACCTTCACGTCCACGGTGCCATGGACCAGATCGATGCGGTTGCGGACTTCCTTGTCCAGGTCGGCTTCCTTGGCCAGCGGCGGCAGGGCCAGCGGGTCGAGATCACCGAGTCTGGTGTAGGTGCGCTCGTAGAGCGGGGTGGTCTGGGGAATCACGATGTCCAGATGGGCGCGGTCCGCGAGCGGATACACTTCCCGCCCCGGCTTCGGGGGATGGGTGGTCGTGGGAATACCGACGCCTTCCTTCTCCAATTCGCGGATAAAGTTCTCGAAGGCGTTGGTGCCGATCAGCTCCAGAATCTGATTGTTGTCGCGCGGCACCTTGCGCATCAGCCTTAAGCCCCGGCCGATGGCCTGTTCGGGCAGGATGCCGGCCTTGGCGGTGAACGGGCGCAGGCCTAGGATCACCGAGACGTTGCGCACGTCCCAGCCCTCGCGCAGCATCAGCACGGACACGATGGCGCGGATGGGCGAGCGGCCCTCGTCCACTTCCCGGGCCGCCTGGCGGGCGAGGTCCAGGTCCTTCTTTGTGATCTCCCCGGCGCGGTCGGTGTGGATGACCAGCACCCGGCCCTTGCCTTTGAACTCCGGCTCCCGCTGCAGGCGCTCGGCGATGGAGTCCGCATCCTTGGTGGATTCCGCCATGACGAATAGCAGCGGCTTTTCGTCCACCGCGCCATAGTCCTTGACGTGCTCGCGCCAGCGCTCGACGGCGATGGCGATCCACTCGTTGTAAACATCGCCCGCCTCTTCGGAGGCGTACTTGTCCGGGTCCTTCTTGTCGGTCTGGTGGATGATGAGCGGGGTCTTGACGATGCGGTCTTCCACCGCCTGGGCGAGCGGGTAGTCCACGACGATCCAGGGGAAGAACGTGCCGTTCTGGTTCTTCGGCGTCGCCGAGAAGTCCAGCCAGAGGGTGAGCCCCCCTTTGCCCTTGCGCTTGAGGTTGTCGTGCAGGGCGAGCAGCGTCTGGTTCCAGGCGAGGTCGTCGTCATGGACGTGATGCGCCTCGTCGTTCAAGACCATCAGGTTCGGCAGCCTTTTCACGCGCTCCAGCATGGGTGTGGCGGTATCGAGCGTTGCTTTCGGCGCCTTGCCAAGCAGCGCCGCGACGGGATTGATCGGCCCGGCCGGCGGTCCGTTGTCCTCGTAGATCTGCTGGATGTTGGTCAGGAACAGGTTGCCCGAGGGGGAAGGCTCCCGCCTCTCGCCGCGCAGGATCGTGCCGAGCGCAAACTCATGCTTCCATTCCGGCGGGACGATCGGAAGCTGATGGAAAATGCGCCCCGACTCGAAATCCTCCCGCAGCCGCTCGTAGACGATCACGTTGGGCGCGACCAGCAGGAAGTTGTCGGCGTGCTTTGAGCCTTCCTCCAACCGGCGGTTGAGATAGCTCCACGCCACCAGCAAGGCCATGACGACGGTCTTGCCCGAGCCGGTCGCCATCTTGATGGCGTAGCGGGCGAGGTTTTCCGGCGGCAGCTCCTGCTCGGCGGTCTTGCCGATCTCGGGGATGTAGCGGCGGATGAAGCGTTGGCCGCGGCTCGATGTCAGTATCTCCAGCTCCAGGAGATCGGGGCTCTTGAAATAACGCTTGATCAGCTCGCCCGCGTCCATGAGGCCTTCCACCTCGAAGAGGTACACCGCCGTCTCCACCGCCTCGCGCTGACAGAAGTAATAACGAAACGGGGTTCCATCCGCGAGCAGATGGTCGTCCTCGAACCACCAGGCGAGCAGCCGCCGGGTGGTGTCGGTCGCACCCGGGTAGCCGTTTGCGCGCCAGGCATCCACCGCCTCGCGCATCTGGTTGACCAGGAGCGTCCGGCTTTCGCGCCGGCCCGACACCTCGGACCACGTGTTGGCCCCCGTCTTCTCCAGGTGGCTGGTGGGCGGGGAGTAGGGATCGCGGTCGGCGATCTCCGGCAGTTCCAGTTCCAGGACGTTGGCGTGTGCGGCCTGACTCATGTCACTTCGCCTCCCAGTTCAGCAGCCGGCTGGTGTCGTTGCCGAAGATATCCACCACCTTCACCAGCACTTGGTACTTGCCGGGCTGCGCATACTCGTGCTCGGCGGATTCGAGGTCGAGCAAGCGGCGCTTGCGGGTGCGGTAGGCCTGCCACTGGTTCATGAAGGTGTCGTGCTGGAAGTCGAAATCCACCGCCCAGTAGTCGATGTAGTCGGACCACTTCCTGATCTTGCCGCGCACCTCCTCGGGAATGAGGTCGGTGTCGGGGATGACGAAATCGGTGAGACGCACCTTCACCTTGCGCGTGCTTCCCTTGACGGGAACGAGCTCGGCTTCCAGGTGGGCGAGATCGAAGAAGCGCACGTCATTCCGTTCCACCGCCTGGCGTTCCATGACCTCGCGCGGGATGTTCAGCAGCCGCAGGCGCAGGCCGTGCGACTGTTTGGCCTGCTGCACCAGCGGGTCGTGCAGGCCCATCTCCCACTCCCAACCAAGGATGTGCAGCTCCTTCTGGCCGAGTTCGGCGGCCTCGGTCAGCGCGGCATTGATCTCGCTGATGGTCACCGGCGCATCCACCGCCCCCACGTGCACCAGCGCTCCGCCCTTGCGCCCGTGGATGTGGGTGCCGGGCAGAGGCTGGGCGTGGTACAGCTCCAGAATGAATTGCACATAAGCGGCGACTGCTGCCTGATCCGGCGTGGCCGGCTTCTCGCCGCCGAAGGTCACGCCCTGCCAATACTTGCGCTCGTACTGGCCGAGGTTGAGGATCTCGAAGGGCTTGCAGTCGGGGATGTCCAGCAGGCGCTTGCGCGTGGTGTGGATGGCGAAGCGGCCGAGGTCGCAGCCAATCCAGCGGCGGCCATTGCGTTCGGCGGCGACGAGGGAGGAACCTGATCCGCAAAAGCAGTCCAGAATGAGATCACCCGGATCGGACGCCAAGTCCAGGATGCGCTCGATGAGATCGACGGGCTTCTGCGTTTCGTAGTGGACCCACTCGGCCTTGTTGGCGGGTTGCAGGCAGCGGATACGCCACACTGTATCTACCGTTCGATCAGTTCGTTCCTGATAGATGACGTTCCCGTCTTCATCACGGGCGTTGACCATCTTTCCATCGATCTTCACCCGCTTGAGCTGCATCACCGGTGCGTCCCGTTCCTCGGTAAGGCGATTGAACTTGTATGGCGCCTCTTTCGATTTGACGTAGTAAAGAATCTGGTCGAAAGCCTTGGGCAAGAGCCGTTTCCTGCTGTCATGCATCTTGTTGTAGTAGTACCAAGCGATCTCGTTCTGGAAATTCTCCTTGCCGAAGATTTCGTCCATTAGAAGCTTCAGATAGGGACCAACGTGGACGTCCGCATGGATGAAAATCGAACCCGTATTTGCGAGAAGTTCCCGGAGCAGTCTCAGCCGTGGCTCGATCATGGACAGGTACGACTCTAAACCGCGCCCCCACGTGTCCCGATACGCCTTCTCCTCGACCAGTGACGGTTCCTTGCCCGGCAGTGCAATATCCTCATCGCCGACCTGGACCTTGAAGGTGAAATCGGCTCCTGTTCCGAATGGCGGATCGATGTAGATCAAATCCACCTTCCCCGCGTACTCCTCCAGCAGGCTCGCCATCACCAGCAGGTTGTCGCCCCAGATCAGCTTGTTGCGCCACTCGTCGTTGCCGCTGGGGCGGGCGCTGAACAGGTCGCTCACGTGCCCCGGCTCGCGGGTCGCCCGGCCCTCCTTGATGGTCTCGACCACCTGGAAGGGCAGGGCCACGCCCCGGTTGATGACACGGTTGCCCTGCTCGTCGTACTTGCCGGGCCAGATGAGTTCGGGTTTGGTGATGTCGATGTTGGGCATGGTCGTTCTTTTTCGTCGGGTTCGTTCACGTGCGTACGCGCGCCTGGATGCGGGTACGCAGTCGTGCCTGGAGTTGGGTGTACAGCCGGGCCTCGGCGTTTTCACGGTCGCGCAGCACGACGGCCAGCGCGTAGGGCTCTTCGGTCAGGGTGAGGTCGCGCCCCCACGCCTCGTCGATGCGGGTGACGACGACGAATAGCCGTCGCTCACGGCGTTGGCTGGTGATGCGTTTCAAGGTCCAGGTATCCGCTTGGACCGTGCCCGCCCCGCGCTTCTTCGCGCCGATGCGCGCGTCGTTGGCTTCGGGGATGCGCTGGTAATCCTCTTTCGAGGTCGCCGCATTGAACATCCGCGTCACGTGGGCGAGGTCCTCCGCCCACACGAGGCGAAACTCCATCTCGCAGCTCTTGTAACCGAGGCGCGTCGTGCGCACGGCGGGGCTGTGTGCCAGGGCGACCGTGATCTCCCGCGTGCGGGATCGACCGGCAAGGAAGTCCTCCGGCATGGGCACTTCGTAGAAGTGATGGCAGCGATCCGGCAAGGTTTCCGTGCTGACCAGCGTCACGTCCTGCTCGGTGGATCGTGTCAGCGCGGATTCCTCCACCCGGCCATAACCGCATAGCCGCAGACGCTGCGCCTTGTCGGTCAGGAGCGCCTCGCAGGCCTCGGGCCAGTGTGCGTGGGCGACGAGCAGCGCGCGCAGCAGGTTGGGGTCGGCCTGGGGATGCTCGGCGAGGATGCGCGCAGCGAGGTGCGCGATGTGCGGTGCCGCGAAACTCGTGCCTGCCTGTTCGCCGAGCAGCCGGCCTGCGGCGAACTCCTTGCTGGTGGACAGCTCTCCGAGGCCTTGGGTGACGCGCCACTGGTTGGCGGCGCGCAGATTGACCGCCCAGTTGCCCCCGTATGCGACGAGCTCGGGCTTGATGGCACCACCGACCGAGGGCCCGGAGCGGGTGAACGGCGAGGGCTGGTCGCGATGGGCGATGGGTTGCTCGGCGGGATCGTCCGCGTAGCGCTGGGCATTGAAGGTCGCATCCCAGCGCGCCAGGCTGCCCACGGTGAGCACGTTGAGGGCCGGCGCGGGGTCGATCAACGCGGCCTCCGTTCGTAGCAGGTAACCGGGGTACTCCGTTCGCCAATCCGCGGGCGAGGTGTCGGTGCCCTCGAAGTTGCCGGTGGGCACGACGAACAACACGCCCAGCTCGCGGGTCAGGGTGTCCAGCGTCACCGCGAGCCCCCGCACGTGGCGTCCGAGGTAGGGCTTGCGCAAATCGCCGTAGGACAGATTGAACACCCGGCAGCCGTACTCGCGGTGGAAGTAGCGCACTGCCGACTCGACCTGGTTTTCGATGAACCCGCTGTCGTTGGCGTTGTGTTCGTCCAGCAGACGACCACTGAACAGCCTGAGCATCGGCGTGAAGGCGCCTTCCCGCACTCGCCCTTCGACATCGCCATACAGGGAGATGCCCGCCACGTGGGTGCCATGGCCGTGCCCATCCTCGGCATCCCGCCCAGGGAGAAAGCTCTGCGCATCGCCCACTGCTGGCGCAAGCAGCGGATGGTTGGTCGACAGCCCGCTGTCGAGCACGGCGATCCCCGGTGCGTTTGGCGGCGGGGCGGAAACCGGCGGCAGCGCCTGGATGTCGGTCTGCAAGTGGGCAAGCTCCAGGCCGTAACGTGGCGGCAGGTCCAGCGTTCGAACGTCCCGATGGCGTAGAAGCCGGGTCGCCTGGTCACGGTTCAGGCGCACGCGGTACAGGATGAGGCCCGCCTGCTTGACAGCGTCGAGCTTCTCGATGCCCTGCTCGCGCAACCAGGCTTCGAACGCCTGCCAGAGCCGGTCGCGTTCCGGGCCGGACGGGACCGGCCACAGCTCCACGTCGAGGGTGAACGGGCTGTCCGCCGGCCAGCCTTCCTGCTTGAGTGCCCAGCCGGTGCGGTCGTCCTCGGTCCAGTGGTCGAACCCCTTCAGCGCGAACAGCAGCTCCTGCCGCGTGGGCCGACCGCCTTCGGCGAGGGTGGCGAGTTTGGCCTCGAAGGCGGAGAGGGCGGCCTCGGTCGCGAAGGCGAGAACGACCAGGCGGTCTTCCTGGCTGACGATCTCGATCTCCCGGGAGATGGCCCTGAAACTTTCCGGATCGAGCGGCGTGGCGAGCTCCAGCTTGATGAGCCGCCGCTCGTCGAAGCCACCGATCTCTTCCGCCGCGCGTGTGCGTGCAGCCTGGAGGTTCTGCCTCAGCCCGGCGCCAAAGGCGCGCGGGTCGGCAGGTTGCGGCGGGCGTGGAGGCGGGGGTCTCGATCGTCGCGGATTGACCGGCTGCTCGCGTGCCAGTGGCAGGTGCGGGTAGGTCTCCGGCACGCCCTACTTCCTCCGCTGCCGGGCTCGGCGCGGCTTTTCCCGGCGGGCCGCGCCTTCCAGATGGCGGGCAGCGAGGAACTCCTCCCCGGCCAGGATCATGTCCTTGATCGCCCGGCGCAACACCCGTTCCACATCGGCATGGGTCATGCCCTTGAACAGGGCGGTGATCTCATCGATCTCGAATTCCCGCCGCACGCCCCGCAGCTTGAGGGCGAGCAGCCGCCGCAGTTGCTCGATGGTCGGGTGGGCGAAGATCAGCACTTCTTCGAAACGCCGCCAGATCGCCAGGTCCAGGATGGCTTCGTGGTTGGTTGCGGCGATCAGCACGCTGCGGCCGACATAGGCGTCCATCATCTGGAGCACGGCGTTGACCACGCGCCGCAACTCGCCGTGCTCGGACTCGTCCGCGCGTTCCTTGGCCAGGGCATCGAACTCGTCGAACAGCACCACGGCGGCATGGGCAGCCGCGAAGTCGAACACCTTGCGCAGGTTCGCGGCGGTCTCGCCCAGATAGGACGACACCACCGCATCCACGCGGACGACGGCCAGCGGCAGGCCGAGTTCCGAGGCGATGACCTCCGCCGTGAGCGTCTTGCCGCAACCGGGCGGCCCGTAGAACAGGAGCCGGTCCGCCGGGCGCATGCCGTACCCACCCAGACGCTCTCGGTGATGATGTTCCTGCAAGACCTCTTCCACGGCCGTCTGCGTTTCACGGCTGAGAATCACGTCTTCGATCCGGCGAACCGGCTCGCGGATGTCGAGCAAGGCGAGGTTGCGCTCCCGATCCACCGGAACCGCAATCTTGCTCCCGGCGACGCCCGTATCACGTGGGCGCCCGTAGAGAAGACGTTCGAGATCGTTTGCGAGCAAGTGATGCTGCTTCTGCCGTTCCTCTTTGATCACTTCTTCGGAAGCGGCACGAAACGCCTCGACGTTGCCCTCGATTCCGGACTTGATGAGTTGCCGCAGCAGTTTGCCCGTGGCCATGTTTTCCTCTCTTACGCCGTAATATCGGAACGGCAGATGCCCTTGAAGTCGCAGCCGTCGCACTGTTGCGGCCGGCACAGGTTCCCGTCGCGGATCGTGCGACCCGCCACCACCACCTTCTCTTCAGTCTGCGCCAACAGCGCAGTATCCACCACCTCCCGCACCGCGGCCCCGGCGCCCTCGTCGAGGTTGTAGATCTCGACCAGATCAGCCGGTCGGCCGGTGAGCTGCTGGTAGCCCAGGGCATAGATGTTCAACTGGTCGCGGGTGGCATCCTCCTCCTGCGCCCGGTCGGTGGATTTGAAGTCGATGACGATGATCTGGTTGGTGTCGGTGCGTCGGATGAGGTCGATCCGCCCATGGACGACCACGCCATCGGCGAGCTTCAGTTCGATGGTCTTCTCCGCATGCTCGATCTTGTCGAGCATCTCGGCGTTCTCGGCAAAGTAGCGGCGCAACACCTGATCCGCCTTGGCGCGCATGTCGGTACGCAGCTCCTCCCAGGCAAACGGCAGATAGAAGTGGGTGTCCAACAGCGCGGGAACGTCCGTTTCGTCTATCTGCGCCCCATCCAGCACGCGGCGATGCACTTCCGCCAAAGCGTCGTGCAGCGACTTGCCGTAACCCAGCCGCTCGTTGTAGCCGGGGTTGAAGCCATACAGGAAGCGCAGCTTGAACTGGTACGGGCACTCGAAGAAGTACTTGAGCTCGCTGAAGGTGAGTGCGATCTCCGTCCGCTCGACCGCTGGCTTGGGTTCGATGACCGGCGGTGCGGGCAGATTGGGCTCCTTGGTCAATGCGTAGCCGCCCGCGACGAATTCGCGCAGGAAGGGCGATGGGTTGTCGTAGCCCCGCTTGCCCTCGGGCGCCCAGGTACAGAAGAGATACTTCTTGCTGCGCGTCAGCGCCACATAGAACAGCCGCCGCTCATCCTCGACCGTGCCGAGGTAGCGATCGGCACCGACCACGGCGTTCCTGGGGATCACGTGGTACCACTGGCGCCCACCGGGGCGTTTCGAGGGGAACCGGTTGTTGACCAAGGCAGGCACAAAGACCACCGGGAACTCCATGCCCTTGGCCTGGTGCACCGTCATGATCTGGACGGCATCGGGCCGGGCATAGCCGGCATCTTCCCACCCCTCGGGGTAGTAGTCGGGCGCCTGGTGGCGGAGGAAGCCGGCGAATCCCCCGTACAGCGAGGTCGCCTCCGAGTGGAAGTGGATCAACTCGTAGTCGGTGATGATCTGGCTGAACTTGCCGAGGTTGTAGTACACGATCTCGCCGCGCGTGCGGCCGAGGAGGTCTCCTGCCGGCACCTTTTCCTCACGCAGCTGTGCCTGGTTCAGAAAGCCCAAGAAGGCATGCTGGAGCGAGCGTTCGCTGGTCAGCCAGCGGTTTGCCCAATCCGCCCGCTCGGCATCCAGCCAGGCGATGGCTTGGTCCAAGTCGGCTTCGAGAAGGCCGAGGTCGGCATCTACCCAGGCCTGTTTCAACTCGTGTGCGCCGATCTCGTCGTTCAGGTAGTAGAAGATCGCCCGCGCCGCCTCGATCTCGCGCGTCTCGAACAGGCGGTTCATGCCCTTGATGAGGTAGGGCACGCCCGCCTTGCGCAGTGCCGCGACGATCGGCTCCGCACTGTTCTTCACGCTGCGCAGCAGGATCGTGCAGTCGGACCAGGTCAGACCGCGCGTTTCGTCGTTCTCGACGAAGGGCCGGCCGCGCAGCGCCTGGATCTTGCCGACGATCCAGGCGGCTTCCTCTTCAGGAGAGCGGAAACCCAGTGCAAGAAGGTCGCCCTGTTCGTAGGGCTGCTGGTCACGACTCTGCATGGTCTTGGGCAGCCGCCCGGCATTGCCTTCGGCCACGCGGCGGGCGCTGTCCACGACGCCACGGCTCGACCGGAAGTTGTCGCCCATCTCGATCTGGGCCACAGCCGGATATCGCTCCCGGAAACCCAGGATGTTGCCGATGTCGCTGCCGTTCCACTGGTAGATGGTTTGATCGTCGTCGCCCACCACGCACACCTGCGCCCCAAAGCGATGTAACAGCGTGATCAGCGTTTCCTGGAGGGGATTGACGTCCTGATATTCATCCACGATCAGGTACTTCACCCGCTCGGCCATCTTGCCTTGCAGGTTCTCATCCGTGGCGAGTGTTTTCACGGCTTCGGTCAATAAGGTGCTGTAGTCCAGGTAGCGCTTGCAATCCAGGAGACTCGCGTATTTGGCGAGCGCCTGGCGGATCGGATGGTCGCCCAGCTCCGCCTCGTCGATTTCCGCCTCGCGGACCATGGAGAGTACCTTCTGGTACAGCTTGGAATCGCCCCAGCGCTTGAGCGGCTTGCCGTCGTGCGTCACGAGATCGGAGAGGCCCGACTCTTGGCTGTGGCGGTCGATGAGCAGGCGTTGCTGCACATCGCTCAGTACCGAGTACTTGAGATACCGGTGTTCGTAAGACTGAAGCAAGTCCAGGCAGAAGCCATGAATCGTACCCACGTACATTTCTGCCAGGCCGATGTCGGAGCCCAATTGCTCTTTGCACAGGCGATGAATGCGGTCCTTGAGTTCGCCTGCCGCCTTCTCGGTGAAGGTGAAGGCGACGATGTTGGCGGGGCCGATGCCATCCCCCGCCTTCGTCTTCAGGATGTTGACGATCCGCTGCGAGATCACCTGGGTCTTGCCCGAGCCTGCGCAGGCGATGATCTGAAGGTTGCCGTCGAGGGTTTCGATGGCCTGCTTCTGGTTGTCCGTGTATTCCATCTTCCCCTCGCTCATGGGCTGTACTTGGGCAACACGCCCTCGCGGGCGAAGCTGTAGGCCTTTTCCCCGGCCACGATGATGTGATCCAGCACCGGTATGCCGATGGCACCGAGCGCTTGCACGAGCAGCGCAGTCAGCTGGTGATCGGCATTGGATGGCTTGGCCGTGCCGCCCGGGTGGTTGTGGGCCAGGATGACGCTTGCCGCCCGGTGCCGGAGCGCTTCCTCCACCACATGCCGCGGGTGGACGTGCGCCTCCTTGACCGTGCCCTCGCCGATCAGCGCGGGATAGAGCACCCGGCACTGGCTGTCCAAGCACAGCACGTAGAAGACCTCCTCGGGCCGCCCGGCCATGAGCGGGACGAGGTATTCCGACACCACCTCGGAACTGGTCAGCCGCGGGGCATCACGGTTGACCCGGTCGTGAAAGTAGCGGCGGGTGACCTGTGGGATCAGGCTCAGGAAGGCGGCGGCCTTGTCGCCCATGCCTTCGACGCTGGCAATGTCTTTCGGATCGGCTTCCAGCACCGCCGAGAGGGAACCGAAGCGGCGCATCAACTTGTGGGCGATGGGGTTCGTGTCGGCGCGCGGGATGGCGTAGAAGAGGAGCAACTCGAGAACTTGGTGATCCTCGAATCCGTCCAGGCCGTCTTCCAGGAAACGGGTGCGCAGGCGCTCGCGATGTCCCTGGTGAATATCCGTCGGTTCTCCCCTTGCCGCCATGCTCCCTTTCACCCTCCCTATCGACCGTCAGCGAAATTGACTATCCGAGTTGCGCGATAGAAGAAATGTCGTTTATTCAAACTTTTGCGTTTCTATCGCGGCCGCCATATCGCACGCTACCCCTCGATTCGGGGCGTTTTGCTCGATAACCTCATGCCGTGATCCGGTATCACCATATTCTCAATCCAACACGATCAAGAATTCGGTGGCCAGTGCCTCCGGGCGCACGGCACGGGTGTCCGGGCTGCGGTGCAGCTTGACCAGGCCGTGGCGCTCCAGGTGACGCAGGGTGCGCGACAGGTTGCTGGCCGCGCGACCAGACCACTCGGCCAGCTCCAACACCGTGCGTGGTTGCCGCTCCCGCATCAGGCGCAGCAGCGCGCGGTTTTCGTCCGACAGCAGGCTGGCCAACTGCCGCCAGGAATCGAACCAGACGGTGGGCGTGGGGCCGTTGGCGTCATCGATCGCCCGACGGCCGGATTTGGCCGGCCGGATGCCAATCACTGTGCGCATGCTTCGATTTCCCCGGATGTGGCTTCGGGATGCTATCAGATGCGGATAGTATCTGTCGCTAGCAGTGATCTTCTGGGCGCACAGGAAATGGGGTAATAGCGGTTGCCGTTGCCCCATTGGTTTCAGGATTACCCTGTTCGCCTTTGGAGCGGGTCGAGGCCGGCGGGTGCAAACCGCAAACCGTGCAAACCCCGGTTTGCACTCTGACGGTGGCGAAGCGCCGCGCTCGCGCCCCCCCGCATGGCTTTTCGGCCAGGAAGGACCCCTTTCGCCTGGGCGGGTTGCGGCTTCCCGGTACGGCCAGCATCAACACTCGCGTGAGGTGAGCATTCCCGATGCTCACCCTCTCTCTTTAGAGAGGAATCGCCGGGAACCGGGAAAGTGCCGCCGTTGCTGGGTTTGCGCGTTCCCACCCCGGTCCGGGAAGGCTTGCGGCCGGGAACGGTTCAAGTTCTTGTCGTTGCAGCTGTTTTGCCTTCCCGCCCGGCCCTGCGTTCCCGGTCGGGAAGCGGGAAGCCGGGAATGCTCACTTGGCATCGCGGCCCTACGGTGCGGAGCGCCCCAAATGGCCAATCACGAACACCGCCTCGCCGCGCGCCACCGGGCCGTCGGGCACATCGAGCCATTTGACCAGCTTGGAGCCCTCGGCCATGGCCATCACCAGCTCGCCCCGATCCAGAAGCGTACCCACCCAGTCGGTTAAGCGGTGCTTGCCGATGGCGTGGAAGGCTTCCGGCAGTTCGTGCCGGCGCTCGTAGACGCCGTTGCCGCCGGTCTTGGTGTAGGGCTTGCCCTCGGCCGCGGCGCGGGCGATGGCGGCCTTGAGCTCGGGCAGCAGGTCCACGTCGGTTCGATTGGCCCGAGCCAGCGCCTCGCTGCGGTCCACCAGCAGACCACGGCTGTCGCGCAGGAAGGTGGTCACCCGCAGGCAGGCCGCGCCATTGGCCTTGACCACGCCGCCCATGACGACGCGGCCGCGCTCGAAGGGTTCGCCCAGCGCCTTGCAGATCGCCCTGGCCTGATCCTCCTTCGGGTTCCACAGGGCATAGACCGAGCGCACGCCATCGACCAGGCCGCCGGTGCCCCGGATCGCTTCGCGGGCCTGCTCGGGTGTGGATGCCTCGC
>Ga0207865_101905_pt1 | contig 13796 bp, 13 predicted proteins | sample HigsolmetaAR204D_FD_184836 | JGI IMG/M metagenome (GOLD analysis project Ga0207865, IMG submission 184836) | Ionic liquid and high solid enriched microbial communities from the Joint BioEnergy Institute, USA - AR20-4-D (SPAdes) (version 2) ...
CCGGTACCGCAGCCATTATCAAGTGCCGATCGCTGCGTTTGATGAATGGTATATTGAGGATGAAAGAACGTTAGAACGATTGTTTCAGTTCACGGATTATCGCGGGTGTTACAGTTGGGACACGTTTTTTCTCCCAATTCTGATCGGCGCAGTGGATAACAACTACACACGCCAGGTCATGCACAGTTACTTTCAAAGTCAAGAGAAGCTTCTCTACATCGATGTGGGAGTGGAAGCTGCCTGGGTTCCTCGTGACGGGCGGCCACGTGAAGAGTGGACGGAGGAGGAGCAGCAGCGCCACGCGAATACCGGATGGACAGGACAAGTAGTAGCCGGATTGAGATTGAACGGAAAAACGGTACTGGAACCGGTGGCCGGCCGCTTTCCAGACATATTGGAGGATGAGGACGAGATCGCTCCTTCTGAAATGGCCTGCTCACAGGTGATCGCGTCTGAGCCACAGAGGTTAATTACCAATCGGTTTGCTGCGCAGGCGGTGGCTGGTTATTTGAACGAACTGTTTGGGGAGCGAACCTTGTCTACACACGTAACGTTCTTCCACGCGAAAAAAATGTACATGCGTGGGGAAAGGATTCAAGAAGGTTGAGAGTGTCCAGGAAATGGGCACTCTTTTTTTGTATCTGTTGACTAGAGGCATCTTTTCATAAACAATAAAGTAATAAAATTCTTTCCAGCGCTCCGGGGTTAATTAGGGTTTGCTGAACGTTTTTCAAACTACAAAAATGTTTCCAAAACCAGGAATTCTATACGAAAGAAGGCGGTTTAACCAGAAGGCAAAAAGATCCCGCAGCCTGCGCTCGAGGTTCATCACCAGGAGTTGCAGCGCGATGACGGTTTCGCTTGTCTTCGCAAGGCATGCTCGAATACGGCCAAGCGCAGGACCGCTCAAGCGAATGCCATGTGTTTGGCAAAACGCCCGGTTCTCCCGCGTGCGATAAATCTGCTCGGCCAGTACCGCCTTCGGGTAAAAGCCGAAGCGCCTCTTTTACGTTTCAAGGGTTTCGATCAGCGTTAAGCCCTCGTTGAAGTTATCCCACGACTGGCGTTCCAAAATCGCATATCCGTTAACCATGGTAACGGATACCTTGGCACCAAACTCCACACGGGCTTTCACTTTGCCACGTACGATCGGGCGAACGTGCGGTTGACGAATGCTCACGATTCGATCTTTGATCTGGTGCGATCTGCTGGACCGTTTCACGATCCGACAACTGCAAGCGTTCCTGAATGATAAGCGCCCCAAGGGCGACACGTATGGAAACTGCTTTTTGTCCACGAAACGAGTTACGGAAGGACTTGGCATACTTTTCTTCCGCATATGCCCACGGTACCAACTGAGCCAGCTTGACCCAGCGATTTTCTTTATTCAACTTGCCGCCAAACGGCAAGAAGAAATCATCGGGAAGAAGCAATTGGTTTTCACGATGAGAGATATATTCGTACATCCATATCCGCTCCATGTGCAAGGAATTTAAAGGGAAATCGTTGATTTCCTTGCACATGAGTTCGATAAAAACGAGGCGAAACCCTTGTGGTTACCGGATTTTTTACCTGTTCAGCAGCCCCTAAATAATTCCGTTAAATTACACTGTGGGTCAGCATCTATCAACAATACTTTGTGTCCCGTTTCCGCTAGGGCATGCCCTAGGTTAAAAGTTGTAGTTGTTTTTGAAACCCCACCCTTGTGATTGTATAAAGTACAGATTATCAAACTACTTCCCCCTTATGGTTATACAAAAAATTTAAATATGTTCTTGTATTTTTCATAATTGGATTACAGTACCATTATACCATTTTATTATCTAGTATCTATAACTTCATCTCTGTACTATAAAATCGTGCGCAAAAAACGTAAGCACATCTCATCCTTTAATGAGAATTGGCTAAAACCGAAGTAAACGGGATAACATTTGGGTTGGCCCGTAAAAAATACACAACTCAGCAATATTAATGGAATTTATTACTCTAAATTTTATCTTCCTATTAAGGTCTTCTGACAGAAATATCAAATATTGTCCTCACTTATGATACGGTTCTCCAACTGTCAATGGATGTCCGTCATTGTGGAAAGGGGCCGTTCTCCCCGCATCGCCTCCGTCCGTCGCCCCCACAGAAGCGGGCAAGACCTGTCGACGATGCCGGGGGGCAGCGCAAAAGCAGTTTCGCTACGCGGTTTCTCAGAGTTGCGCTCAAATCCCCCGGTCCACATCGCTCGCTGGCTTGGGCTCCGCAAAGTCGCTCGGCCGGGGAGATACGGCCCGTTTTCTCTACACAAATAGCTTTTTCTACAGACTGAGGCAATCCTTTATCGGATGGCCGCATGCATCGCTTCCGCAATTATCAAGAAATCTTCATGGTTAATCGCGAAGTGGCCGGTACGGAACAGGTAGCCCCAATTTCGCTTGCCACGGGTAAAGGACAGCCTATCAAGTAAGCTTTCGATTTTTACCACCCGGCAGGGAACATATTCGATATTCCGGCGGTAAGGTATAAATGTCGCGGACATCGGATATTCGTATACACGGTCGTCCATAACCCGGCCAATAGCCGTGAATGCTTGCAGCGGCTTGCCGTCTCCCATCTCCATGCGCGGCGAATAGTACACAAGCCAATCCCCCGGTTGCATCCTGCGTAACGGCGCAGATTTACCGTGACACAGCTGGGCGAATCCGCCACGAACCCCAAGCTGCACGTGCGACGCCGAGGCAACGCCGATCCAATAGGAAATCTTTCCGCTTTCCGTCCTGGGCTCACCCATGCGCTTCCCTCCATGCCTTGTCCAGACGCTGCTTCTGGAGCAAATGATGGCGATAGTGCATCTCGATCAGTTGGAACCATTCCAACGCGTTCAATCCACCCAATCGCGGATGGAGAACTGTATTCCGAACGATCTCCTTACTCGGTTCTGATCGCGCTTGAGTAACCGGATCAAACTCCGACGCAATCTTGGGTTCAATCTCGACCATCCGACGTAACGTATCCCGCAATCCGTCGACAAGTTGTTCCTTGCTTTCCGGTTGCGGCGGCGTGTATTGTGGGGACGGGGGAACCCGGATTCGATCCGGCGGGAAGCTCCCCATCTTGAACAGATCCTCTCCCAGCTTCGTCTTTTCCTCCCGTGAGACTTCCGAGCTGCCGCCCGGTTCAAGGCACAATGCGACGTTCCTCAACTGCATAAACTGCGCGGAACGGATTAAATGCATGTACATCTGACCAAGCGACCATTCGTCCTCCGCCGGCTTCCAGAGCAGTTGATCAAGACTTGTGCCTTTCAATTCTCGAATATAAAAGCTGACCGTCTCCTCGAATTTACTCAACGTTTCTTTCGTATCCATTGCCGAACCCAGCTCCTTTTTGTGTAAGTTGAATCCAGCATACAAAAACGCTACTGACAACAGTTTGTCAGTAGCGTTCAAGCATTTTTTTGATTTCCTCGCGCACCCGTTCGCGGAGCGGTTCCGGCTCCAGCACACGCACCGCTGCCCCCCATCCAAGCGTCCATTGAAGAAGGTCCTCCACCCGCCGGACGCGGAACGTCGCCAGCCAGCCTTCTTCCCCCGGCTCGAACGTCTCCATATAGAAATTGTCCGATTCCTGAACCAGGTCCGCAATGGTTTGGTCGACCAACATGCGGACGGTCAGATTCCGATCGTCTATCGGTCGATGATCCTGAAAACGAAAACCCGGAATGATGCTAAACGAATCTTCCAGTACAGTAAGCTCGCTCATACGGGACAGCCGAAAGTGCCGGATGCCCTGCCTCAGCCCACAGAACGCAACAAGCATCCACACCCCTTGAGAAAAAACGAGCCCGTAAGGATCAACTGTTCGCTCGCTATGACGATATCCGTCTGAATCCAGCAAATTTTTGGAGTAGCGAAAACGAACCCTGCGCTTTCGCAGAATCGCTCGGCGCAACTGTTCGAATGTCTCCTTTTCCTGCCCATGTGTTTTTGCCCCTCTTTCTTTCAGCAGCCGAATCGTCGATCGGATTCGTTCGGTCTCCTCGAATACGTTCTCCGGCAAAATCGCCTCGATCTTCTCCTGCGCACTGCGGGCCTTCGCGCCGTACTCAGCGTCTAGCCTCATTTTGACGAAGTCCGCCCCGATGAGCAGCGCCACCGCTTCCTCCGTCGTGAAGCTGACAGGAGGGAGAAAGTAGCCCTCCATTAAGGAGTACCCCACTCCCGGCGCACCCATCACCGGAACGCCCGCTTCACTTAGCGCTTGAACATCTCGGTAAATCGTGCGAACACTCGTCTCGAACTTGGCTGCCAAATCCTCAGCGCGCAGCACCCCTTTCCGCTGCAACTCAATAACGATGGCCAACATCCGAACGGTTCTGTTCATATCATCCGCTTCCTTTTCTGAAACTTCAAAATGACATTAATTACACGGTTGATAAATCTTGCCTTTATTTATGATACGGTTCGCCGCTTTTTTAGCTTTTGCAATCTCTCAGCTATTCCTTGCGCACCACTCCACATGTGAAGCATAAGGTAAACAGACAAGAAGGGATCAAGTCCATATTTGTGTGTAAAATTGCCCTCGGTTAGAATGCCCCCTTCCGTCCCCCGAAGGGGGAGACGCAGGGAGTTCGCCCCCTGCACCCCGTCACTCGCCGTATGGCAGCCCCAGCAAGAGATTGCTGGGTTTTTCAAAAGTGTGTTTCATTCAGCCTGTCAAGGCTAAATGGAACGCTTCGCGGCCTTGACAGGCTACGTCGGTCAACCGATGCGTGTAACTTTCGAATCGGGAGATCCTGCTTGCGATTCGCGCCATGCAAGATAGTCGGACGTATCCAGATACTTCTTCCCACTTGCCCACTTCTCGTCCGTTTCCATGAGCAAGGCCCCTATCAAGCGGATGGCAGACTCTCGATTCGGAAAAATCCGAATCACGCGTTCACGGCGGCGGATTTCCTCATTCAACCGCTCCATCGGATTGGTGGTGCGAAGACGCTTGCGGTACTTTTCCGGTAATGCCAAGACGGCTGTGACATCTTCGAAGCCTGCTTCCAGGACAGCCATGGCCTTCGGCGCTTTCGTTTCATACTCCTCCAGTACCTTCTCTAACAGCATCCGTGCCGTCTTTGCATCCGGTGCCTCCAGAATGGGGCGAATCCGGCTATGAATCTCGTCCTGCAAGGATTTGGGTGTGGCGTCAAGAATGTTGCGCATGAAGTGCGTCTGGCATCGCTGCCAGGTCACCCCTTGGAAGTTCCTGCGGATGGCTCGAACCAACCCTCCATGGTCATCCGACACAATCAGATCGACGCCTTTAAGCCCACGGCTTTTCAGCCAGCCAAAAAATTCGCTCCAGCTGGCCTCCGACTCGCTGTCGCCGAGCATAACGCCCAATACCTCCCGGTATCCATCGGCATTGACACCGATCCCGATGAGAGCGCCCCGTGACCGCACCCGCCCTTCTTCGCGTACTTTCAGGTACAGGGCATCGACGATGACAAAGGGGAACGAAGAATCGTGTAGCGGACGGTTGTTCCAGGCGGTCACGATGGGATCTAACCGTTTGCAAAGATCGGACACGGTCGATTTGGAAAACTCCGTACCGCACAATTCTTCTGTGATCTGGGCCACCTTGCGGGTAGACACACCATTGACGACCATCTCCATGAGAGCCAGCACCAGTGCCTGTTCGCTGCGTTGGGAACGGGCAAACAACTCTGTAGAGAACTTCCCACCGCGAATCCGGGGGACTCGAAGCGTAATTGTTCCTACGCGAGTCGTCAACTGGTGGGGATATGAGCCGCTACGATAACCTTGGCGATTTTCCGTCCGTTCGTAGGGTTCCGCCCTCAGTTGTTCTGTAGCCTGGGCTTCCAGCACTTGGTTCAATACGGATTCCAGCAGTTTGGCCACTCCCGCATCCTGAGAATTCCCTAAAAAAAGCTGATGCAAAAGCTTGGAATCTACGCTAATCTGGTATTGAGCCATAACAAAAACTCCTCTCTTAAGAATGGTGTCTGCAAACTTCATTCTAACCGAGGGTTTTTGAAATGGCTCTCATATTTTTTAAAGAGACTCCATTTTTACACAATTATACGGACTCAACTCAAATCTTGTGACAAACTACAAAAAAACAACAAGAAGCCGCGCTTTGGTAAAATGAAAAGTAGTCCTCCCGCCAGATGTTTGCCCATAACTTGCTGAAAAAGGCGGCGGTGGATTAAAAATAATGGTGTTAAAAACGCGCACGACATCAAACGGAGGCCGCTTGTATACATTTTACGCGGTTAGGGAAATTTCGGACATACGGATTAATTATAAAGAAAGTATATAATTTGCGATGATCAAAACCTGATATGTTACATTGGGACACAGGAGGGAGCATTCATGAAGGGCAGCCTGCTGCTGGTAGAAGACGATCCGGAAATCGCCCGCGTTGTTCGCGATACGTTAAGGAGGGAAAACTATCATGTGACGTGGTCGACTAGCGGTCTGGAAGGGTGGGAAGATTTTTTAAAGCAATCTTACGATCTTGTGCTCGTCGATCTGATGCTGCCGGAGATGGACGGCTTTGACCTTTGCAAAAATATTCGCTGGAAAAGCGACGTCCCGATCCTGATCATCAGCGCACGCAAAGAAGACGAAGTCAAGGTGAAGGGCCTTCATCTCGGCGCAGACGACTATTTGACGAAACCGTTTAGCCTGGCGGAACTTAAAGCCCGCGTGGAGTCGCTGCTTCGCCGGTGGCGGCGTTACAAAGGGCAACCGGTGCCGGAGAACGAAACCGAATACATGGGCGGCCTGACCTTGTATTGGGATCGGCAGAAGGCTGAACTGGACGGCTCCGAAATTGCTTTGACGGCCAAAGAATTCGATTTGCTGAGCGTGCTGGCGCAGCATCCCGAAACGGTCTTTTCCAAAAGAGAATTGTACCAGCACGTTTGGCAGCAAGCGGACGCGGCAGGATTGCATACCGTCACGGTCCACATTAAATCGCTTCGGGAAAAGCTTGCCGACCCGGTGAAAAATCCGCGGTTTATCCAGACCGTGTGGGGAAAAGGCTACCGGTTTATCGGTGAACCGCTATGAAAATCAAAACGTGGCTGTTGCTGTCCTATTTTATCGTCATGATTCTCCCTTTGACCGCCGCGTATGTCCTGTTCGTCTGGCTTCAGGCCTATCATAAAGATTTGAATGTGGAAGAATACGTGCAAAAACAGGCTCATTTGCAATACTTGATCTCCGTTTTGGACGATCCGAAATGGTATGAAATAAACGCGGAACGTGCGCAAGTTGAAAAGCTGATTCAACCGCAGGTTTCGATCGTTCTCTATAATCGCGACGGTGTTGTGCTCTACACTTCGGATCCTTTGCGCGTTTCGCCGCAATTTTCACTTGGCAGGAAACAATTGTACGAAAATCTGTATTCCCTGCAACAAGGCTACCGCGCATACGGCTACAAGCAGCCGGTTTTTTCAGGCCCCGAACTGGTCGGGTTTTTCGACATCCAATTGATCCGCGACGAATGGGTTTCGGGTGTATCGCAGCGCGGTTGGCTCTTGGCCGGCGTTTTTATAGGCTTGTTTACGCTGATCTACTTGGCCGTCGTGAGGGGGGTCAATCGCAAGTTAAACAGCAGATTGACTCATTTGATGCGGCAAATGACCGCTTTCGCCAAAGGGGAAACCGTCCAGGAATTGCCCGAGGGGAAAGACGAGATCGGACAATTAACCGGACACTTTCACAAAATGCGCAGGCAAATCGAGGCTGCAAGAAAAAAGCTCGCGCAAGAGCAGCGGGAAAAAGAATTCATGATTGCGGCCATTTCCCATGACTTGAAAACGCCGCTGATGTCGATCTGCGCTTATGCCGAGTCGCTGGCTTCGGAGCAGGAGTTGTCCGCGAGCGAGCGGGAAGAGTACCGCGGAATTATCGTCGAGAAAGCCAACCACATGAAACAGATGCTGGACGATTTATTGATGCATACCTTGCTGCAGTCGCCTACCTATGAGATCGAACTGGTGGAAGTGGACGGCGGTGAATTTTTCGACATGCTGGTTTCCGATTATGAGCTGTTGTGCAAAGAAAAACATATCCAGCTCCTCGTTCGCAGCGATGTGAGTGGAAATGTCCGGGTGAACCCGAATCAAATGATCCGCGTCGCGAACAATCTGATGAGCAATGCGCTGCGGCATACGAAAACGGGAATGCGGATATGGCTTGCGGCCGCTTCGTCGGATCGCCTCCCCATGGAGTGGCTGTTCAATTTCGTGAAAGAAGAGGCCCGGTTGGATACGCCGGACAGCGTATTTTTTATCGTTCAAAATGAAGGAGAGGGCATTGCGCCAGACAAGCTTCCGCACGTGTTTGATCCGCTTTATCAGGCAGATCCGGCTCGAGGAAAACAAGCTGCCCGCGGGGCCGGCCTTGGACTTAGCATTACGAGGCGAATTTTGGAGAAGCATGGCGGCGACGTTGCGATTTACTCCAAGGAGAATATCGGAACCTGCGTAATCTGCCGCCTACCCTTAATGAACGAAGAAGGTGAACGGACATGACAAAGATAAAGAGAAAAGGATGTTTGGGCTTGATCGGGCTGATGATGGTCGGACTTTTCGGCTGTTCGTCCAACCCGGACTTTTTACCGGAACAAGTTCTTCAACATGCGCTGGATCGATCGCATGAACCTAGCGCGCATTACGTCGAAGTTGAAATGAAAACTACCGATGGGACAGGAAAAGAGCCGGAGCTGATCCTCATGAAAGAATGGGTGAGCAAGGACGGCAAAAGACGGACCGAGGCGGAGGCTCAGGACGGAAGCGCGAAGACGGTTACCATCCATGACGGCGCCAGGCTGATCATCTATCAGCCTGAGCTCAAGCAGGCGATGGTCAGCGATGATCCGGAACTGCTCCAAATCGGACAAACGTCGCCGAAAAAGCAAGTCGAGCAACTGCTGCAAATGATTCAGCAAACCCATGAGATTTCCGCCCGCGGGGAAGAAGAAATTGCCGGCCGAACAACGTACCGGGTCATGGCCAAGGCGAAAGACAGCACCACGTTGTTAGGGGATCAGGAACTGTGGATCGACAAGGAAAATTGGATGGTTTTAAAATCGGTTTCGACATCCGGCAACATTCGAACGGAAACAACATACACCAAAGTGGAGCTGAATCCGGATATTCCGGCCGATACGTTTGCGCTTGAACTTCCCGAAGACGTTGAAATTCAAGATTTGAACGAAATGAATCCAACCCGCGAAATCACCATGGAGGAAGCGGTTGAAAGCATTGGAAAAACGTTTCTCCATATACCCGAAAAGGACGGACTCGCCATTTCCCGCATCGAATTGACGGAATTGCAAGGCGAGCTGAAACGAAATGAGGTGAATCTGGATTACCGGAAGGACGGGGTTCCTTATTTCACGATGTCCGTATTTCCGTCTCAGGAAGATTCCGAAGGGGAAGAGCAATCCGCGGCCCTTCCCGGCGAGAAACCTGTCAAGATTCGCGGCCAAGCAGGGGTATGGATGGAAATGAATGATTTCCGTTCGCTCGTTTGGCAGGAACAGAGGCTGAGCTACTCTGTCCTGTTTATCGATCCTAATTTGTCGCTGGATGAGTTCAAAGCGCTGGCGGATACGATGATTCCTGTTCAAAAGGGGTGAAGGGATGAACATTTTGCCCAATAATCTGGCCATGATATCGGTCGTTGCGCTGGCCGTCATCATGAACGTCGTTTCGGTCTGGCTGCCGAAAAAAGCCGCAACCGCTGCGAAAATTTTGTTGGCGGCAGCGGCGCTGACCGGGTTGTTCGTCCGCTTGCCGGTTGGACAGGCGATACTGCTGACGGCCATCGGCGCCCATGCATATGCCGCTTTTTCGGAGTTGATCGATCGAAACAAACGGGAGATGCGAATGGCGCTCCGGCAAAAACTGCAGGAAGTCCGGGCGGTCGAAATCGTTCAGCGCAAAGATGCGAGGCGATTGGCGGCGGATGTCGCGTTGACCGGCTTGGTCAGTCTGGGGGCGGTGCTGTTTTTTGGGCTGGCGCCTGAAACCTATGCGGCATTGAAGGTGTTTATCGTTTTTATGATGATTTCCGTATCGATACAGACGATAGAACGGGCGGCGAATTTTTATTCCGTCCGCCTGTATTGGCTTCCGGAGGAGGAACATCTTGTCGTGCTGTCCCGGTTTCAGCCGAGGGATTTTCCGCTCCGGGAATTGAAAGAGGCAAGCGTCTGGTCGTCTCCCGACCTGCTCAGGCTGCATCCGTTTTTTACGTTCATGTCTTCACATCAGGATTATACCCGTTCGTTCGGACAAGTGCTGAAGCTTTCGTTTCCCGGGGAAACGATTTACTTGTCGCCGGATAACGCCGTTCATTGGCACCGGCTCCTTGCTCCTTTCGCTTCCGCTTCGGACAGAACCGGCGGGAAAGAGAAAAAGGTGCTGCCTTTGTGGCACCCTGCCGTGCTGAAACGGTTGTTTTGGAAAGGTTATTATGCCTCAACCGTTAAAGGCGTTTCCGCATATACCGGACTTTTGGCGATATTGCTTTGGCTTAAAGCGCCGGCATGGGCTGTCGGCCTGTTCGTCTTGTTATGGTGGGGTTTGAATTTTTACGTTTCGGATCGGGTGTTAATCGCCGCGACGGATGCCGAACCGATCACGGAAGGGGAAATTTTTGAGCGGGCGCAAACGATTTTCAGAAAAGCCGGCATTCCCCATACCCGCCTGTTTTCCGTCGATTCGCCGGATTATAACGGCTTTGCCGTCGGGATGAATATCGGACGCGGCGCGATTATGCTGACGACAGCTACATTGCAATTGCCGTCCCCGTCCGTCGAAGCGATATTGGCCCACGAAGCGGCCCATATCCGCAAGCGCGATGTGTTGACGAATCAGCTGGCGCGGTTTCTTTTTATCGGCTTGCTGGCCGGCATGGCGTATCTGTTTTTCGATCAACTGAAGTGGCTCGCGGAAAATTTCAAAATCGCGATGTTTCTGTTGGTTTACGTTTTCGTGTTCGTTTTCCCCATGTATCTTTCCTTTATCGCTCAGTGGACGGAAGTGAGAGCGGATTTTACCGGCGCAACCTGGCTTTCCGGGGGAACTGCGCAGATGGGGCAAGGATTGACGGAATTGGCGGCCGCCCTGGATCGCGATCTCGAGAAATCCATGGCACACCGCATGGCCGACGGCCATTCGTCGACGGGCCGCGCTTCGAGTCTGGAACGGGATTCGTGGTTCTGGAGATTTCTCGAATTTCAATTCATGGCCCACCCGCCGTTGTATTGGCGGATCAACAGTCTCGCTCGCAGCGGAAATTGGCGCGAAGCGAGAAGGCGCTGGCTGAAGGACCGATTCAAGGAATCGCTGCCCGGCTAACCGGTCGGCGATTCCCCGCCGGCACCCATGATCCGATATCGACGGCGGGGTGACTTATCCGCATGAATGATAGCCGGGAGGCGAATTGGGCGACCATATCCATTCGCTTGAGTTAATTTGGGGCGTTGCGACAAATGGACTCATCCATTTTTCGAATATGGTTTGGGTTTAGTTGTGGTGCGCCTTTTTTTGTTTTGGGCAGCCTGTCCAACTAAAAACCATCCTGAAAAAGGAGGATTTGATTTAGCTCCTCCAGAGAAGAAACACTGGGTACAGGGGTAAAAAATTGCCTCTGAGCAAACTGTACGAGGTTTTCCACCTGGCCTTTCTGATGCCCTTTTCCCAGATCACAGAAATAACTTTCAAACAGGTAGTGGGCACGTAGCTGAGTAAATCGCTCTTGCTCCTCGCGATTTTTGCCCTCCAATACCTTCTTAACAGCTGTTGTCAGGTTGTCGTATGTGATGACTTGGGGAACAGCACCGAAAAATTCAAAAGCATCTACATGACCTTGGAGAAGAGCCTCTTGCTTCTGATGAGCAAATGCTTTGATAAAAATCTTTCTGCTGTATGTGCAACGCATACAAAAGACTTGAACCTTCACTTGTTTCCCTTGTAAATGAACCGTAACCTCACCCCAGTCAAATTGAGCAAATCGCCCTGGCGGGAAATCGAGAGGGACAAATGCTTTCGGAGGAGAAACCCGCAACTCTCTGACGTATCGTCGTACGGTAGATTCACCGCCGGTGAATCCATGTTCGTCAACGAGTCTCTGGTAAATACGTTTGGCAGTATGACGCTGCTTCGGGGGAGCTTGTTCATCTTGACGCAGCCATTCCAAGATGATGGGCTTGACAAAATCAATGACTGGCTTCGGTTTCGGTTTTGAAAGCTGATATACAAGGATTTCCGTTGATGTCAAGGCTTTTCGTATCACCTGACGAGAGTACCCGGTTTCGCGAGAAATTTGGCGAATGGGCTTCCCTAGTAGAAAGTGTTGTTTCCTGATAAACTCGTAATTAGCCATCTGTAGCATGTCCTTTCCTCCTATACCCTTGATGTCTCGGCAACATTCAAGATACAGGAAAGAGGTGCTCAGGTGGTCAACTTTTTTATGAGCGATGTACCACTAGGTGGTCAATTTTTATGTTAGCATTCACACGTGGGGCATTTTTTTGTCTTGATAACAGAACATGCGTTCGTGTAAAATACAAACAAATGTTCTTGTTTGGAGGTGCCGTCATGGCTTTGCTTATTGACGAAACCACACTGGTGAAACGTCCTGATGTCGACGAAGACGAACTGATGGAGTATGGCTACATGATCACGGAGAGTCAGAAAGAGGGTAAAACCGTCACCGTGCGTTGGTGGCATCCAGTGAAGGTCAAAGAGAAGCTTGGGGAGATTCGGGAAGTATGCGGCGTTGTGCAGAAAATTGACACATCCAATCGCCGCATTCGACTGGAGAACATACACGGTAGTGTCTGGATCGACGTTGCAAAGATTGTCCGTGTATCAACAAATTGAACGGGTGATGAGTATGCACCGTGAACTACAACGATACCTCAATGCTGGCCAGCTAGTGGAGATTATCTACATAGATCGTCGCGGCCAGACGAGCAAGCAAACCTTACGACTGCACGCAATGACCGATGACCGGGTCAAAGCGTACTGCTTCGCTCGACGGGCAAACCGCGTCTTTACAATCGCCAACATCCTCGCAGTCGCCCCGGTGTGACCCGACATGCTGTCTGATATCGAAAGGAAGGTCCAGCGTATCATCGGCAACTACTCCGCCGGGCGCCGCCGAGATGAGCTGTGCATTAAAACGGGACGTTCTCGCGGCGGAATCATGGAGGTACTGGAAATCCTGAAGCGAGAAGAATATATCGAGTGGGACCGCATGCAGCCGGACAAAATCGAGCTGCTGGAAGCCTAGGAAAGGGGAGTCCATCATCCATGGCGAGCAAAATAGACAATATGTTTGCAGCATCCCGATTTGTGCTGCCAGAGCAGCGCGAGCTGTACCTGCAGCACCAGGAAGACGCAAAGCTGGTAAAGATGCCAGTGCTGGAGCAAGACGAGCTGGAGTCATTTCATTACCTGATCCGAGACTCAGCCCGCGAGGACTATGCAATCACCATCACCTGGTGGCAGCCAGTCAAAGAGGACTTGGGCAAAACCTGCAGCATGTGGGCGTGATCAAGTGGATTGATCAAAACAGCCGGCGGGTTAAACTGGTGAACGATGAGGAGAGCCGGTGGATTCAGATGGATGCAATCATTGACGTATGTCACCGCCGGGATATAATTGACCCAGGTTCGCCGGAAAGAAAATGACCCACCCATAGCGAATATATCCCCTTCGTAATTAACGGCCAAGTTAATCTTCGGAGGGAGACACATGCTAAGGAGTG
>Ga0207865_101915_pt1 | contig 13704 bp, 10 predicted proteins | sample HigsolmetaAR204D_FD_184836 | JGI IMG/M metagenome (GOLD analysis project Ga0207865, IMG submission 184836) | Ionic liquid and high solid enriched microbial communities from the Joint BioEnergy Institute, USA - AR20-4-D (SPAdes) (version 2) ...
GGCTTTCCCGTTCATGGTGTCCGGCACGGCCTTGCCGATGCGCGCCTCCGCCATCGCGGGCGCCGTTGATCGCGATCAACACCCGCATCGCCCTGCCGGCCCAGCATGTGTGGTGTCCGCCGTGGCGGACGCCGCCCGCCGCGCACCACCGCCGCGCACCACCGCCGTGCGGTCACCTGCGTGGGTGCCGCGGCGCCGCAAACAAAAAGCCCCGCCGACCAGGGGGGGGTCAGCGGGGCCGGGGAACGAAGGCCTGGGGAGGGACCCCCGTTCCGGTCAGATCTGCTCCAGGGGAAGGGAGAGATCTAGCGACAGGCGTTGCACCTGTCGGGGCCTATATCACCACTTCCAACATGGATGGATTGTGAAGGGGGCCGTTAAGAATTTCTTGAGATTTAGGCCGGATTCATTCCTTTCCCGTGTAACACGCGCTGTAACTGGGCGTGTGTACGGCACGTCCGTTCAGTGGGCCTCGTCCCAGTTGTCGCCCACCCCGCAATCGACCACCAGCGGAACGCTCAGTTGCGCCGCCGCGGCCATGCGCCGCTTCACCTCCTCCACCAGCGCCGGCACGAAGTCCTCGTCCACCTCGAACACCAGTTCGTCGTGCACCTGCAGGATCATCAGCGCCCGCGCGCGGTGCCCGGCCAGCCAGGCGTCCACGTCGATCATCGCCCGCTTGATGATGTCCGCCGCGGTGCCCTGCATCGGCGCGTTGATCGCCGCGCGCTCGGCGCCGGCGCGCTGGGCCGCGTTGCGCGAATTGATGTACTCCAGGTACAGGCGGCGGCCGAACACGGTCTCCACGTAGCCGCGCTCGTGCGCCTGCGCGCGGGTGCGCTCCATGAAGTCGCGCACGCCCGGGTAGCGGCTGAAGTACAGGGCGATGTAGTCCTGCGCCTCGGCGCGGCCGATGCCCAGCTGGCGGGCCAGGCCGAACGCGCCCATGCCGTACATCAGGCCGAAGTTGATCGCCTTGGCCGCGCGCCGCTCGTTGGCGGTGACCGCCTCCAGCGGCCGGCCGAACACCTCGGCGGCGGTGGCGCGGTGGATGTCGGCGCCGGAGGCGAAGGCGCGCAGCAGGCCCGGATCCTGCGACAGGTGCGCCATGATCCGCAGCTCGATCTGCGAATAGTCGCAGGCCACCAGCTTGCGCCCGGGGGGAGCGACGAAGGCGCGGCGGATGCGGCGCCCGTCCTCGGTGCGGATCGGGATGTTCTGCAGGTTGGGGTCGGAGGAGGACAGCCGGCCGGTGGCCGCGCCGGCCTGGTGGTAGCTGGTGTGCACGCGGCCGGTGGCCGGGTCCACCATCTCCGGCAGCTTGTCGGTGTAGGTGCCGCGCAGCTTGGCCAGGCTGCGGTACTCGAGGATCACCCGCGGCAGCTCGTGCAGGTCGGCGATGGCCTCCAGCGCCTCCTCGTTGGTGCTGGGCTGGCCCTTGGGCGTCTTCACCAGCGCCGGCAGCTTCAGCTCCTCGAACAGCAGCGCGCACAGCTGCTTGGGCGAGTCCAGGTTGAACGGACGCCCGGCCAGCTCGGTGGCCTTCTGCTGCGCGGCCAGCATGCGCCGCGACAGGTCCGCGCTCTGCCGGCGCAGCTCCTCCACGTCCACGCGCACGCCGTTGGCCTCCACCCGCGCCAGCACCGGCACCAGCGGCATCTCGATCTCCCGGTAGACCTTCTCCAGGCCGGGCTCGGCGGCCAGCGCCGGGGTGAGCACCCGGTGCAGCCGCAGGGTGATGTCCGCGTCCTCGGCGGCGTAGCGGGTGGCGTCCTCCACCCGCACCTGCGGGAACGGGATCTGCCTGGCGCCCTTGCCGGCCACGTCCTCGTATTTGAGGGTCTCGTAGCCCAGCCAGCGCCGCGCCAGGCTGTCCATGTCGTGGCGGCCGCTGCCGGAATTGAGCACGAAGCTCTGCAGCAGGGTGTCGTCGGCGTAGCCGGCCACTTCCACGCCGTGCCGGCGCAACACGTGCAGGTCGTACTTGCCGTGCTGGCCGACCTTGCGCACCGCCGGGTCGGACAGCAGCGGGCGCAGTGCCGCCAGCACCTCCTCCAGCGGCAACTGCACCGGCGCGCCCGGGTAGTCGTGGCCCACCGGCACGTACCAGGCCTGGCCCGGCTCCACGCAGAAGCTCAGGCCGACCAGGCGCGCGCGCATCGGGTCCAGGCTGTCGGTCTCGGTATCCAGGGCGAACTGGCCGGCCTGGCGCAGGCGCGCGACCAGCGCCTGCAGCTGCGCCCGCTCCAGCACGGTGGCGTAGTGCCCGGGCGCGGCCAGGGCCGGGTCGGCCGGGGCCGGCGCCGGCCCCGCGGCCGGGGCGACGAAGCCGCTGCCGCGCGCGCGCGCCGGTTCCTTCTCGGCCACCGCGGCCACGCCGCCGTTGCCGGCCAGCTGCCCGGCCTCCAGCTCCTTCAGCGCCTGGTTGAAGCCGTAATGGCGGTACAGCGCGCGCAGCTCCTCCACGTGCGGCTCGCGCAGGCACAGCTCGTCCGGCCGGTACGGCAGCGGCACGTCGGTGCGGATGGTCACCAGCTGCCGGTTCAGCGGCAGCCGCTCCAGCGCCGCGCGCAGGTTCTCGCCGATCTTGCCCTTGATCGCCGGCGCGGCGGCGATCACCCCGTCCAGCGAGCCGTACTCGGCCAGCCACTTGGCCGCGGTCTTGGGTCCGCACTTGTCCACGCCGATGACGTTGTCCACGGCATCGCCCATCAGCGCCAGCATGTCCACGATCAGGTGCGGCGGCACGCCGAACTTCTCGGCCACCGCCGCATCCGAGTCCATGCGGCTGCCGGTCATGGTGTTGACCAGGGCGATGCCGCCGCGGCCGTCGGCGGGCATCCGCACCAGCTGGGCGAAGTCCTTGTCGCCGGTGGAGATGGTCACGTCGATCCCGGCCTCGGCCGCCCGGACGGCCAGGGTGCCGATCACGTCGTCGGCCTCCACCCCCTCCACGCGCAGGATGTCGATGCCCAGCGCATGCACGATCCGGCACATCGGCTCGACCTGCGAGCGCAGCTCCTCCGGCATCGGCGGGCGGTTGGCCTTGTACTGGGGATACAGCTCGTCGCGGAAGGTCCTGCCGGGCGCGTCCACCACGAAGGCCACGTAGTCCGGCTTCTCCTTGAGGGTGGCCCGCAGCATGTTGACCACGCCGAACAGCGCGCCGGTGGGTTCGCCGGCGGCGTTGGTCAGCGGGGGCAGCGCGTGGAACGCGCGGTACAGGTAGCTGGAACCGTCGATGAGGACGAGGCGTTTCATCGGGGCATTCTAGCGGCCGCGCCGGCGGCGGGGGCCGGCGCCGGCGCGCTGGGGCATAATGCCGGGGCCTGAGCATCCTCCGGGAGAAAGCGCATGCGCCTGCCCATCCTGCCTGCCGCCGCCCTGGCCGTGCTCCTGGCCGCCACCGGCTGCGCCACGACCGGCAACCCGCCGCCGGTGGACCTCACCGGGGCCGAGGTGGCCGCGCGCACCCTGGAGAACGGCGACGTGGTCGAGGAATACCGGGTCGCGGGCCAGCTTCGCATGGTCAAGATCACCCCGCTGCGCGGCCCGGCGTACTACCTGTACGACCGCGACGGCGACGGCGTCCTGGACAGCGGCGACCGCGACCGGCTGCCGATGGTCTACTGGAAGCTGTTCCAGTGGTGAACGCGGCCCCACGCGCCGCGCCTGGCCGCCGTTGCAACGCTCCGGCCCGGTGGCGGCACGCCGCGCCGGCGCCTGACGGTGCATGATGCGGCATCGCCGCGTCCCGCGCCGCCCCCCTCCCCGCCCCTTCCGATGACCGCCGCCCGCCGGGCGGCCCGAAGCCGTATTCCCGATGGACGCCTCCGCCACGCCCACGCTGCTCCGTCCCGCCGCCGCGCTGTTCCGCTGGTTCGAGCGGCGCCTGGATCCCTACCCGCAGGTGCCGGTCACCCAGCCGCCGCGCTCGCTGTACGCGTTCTGCCGCCACTACGTGCGCGGCACCGAGCCGTGGCTGCTGCTGATGGCACTGCTGAGCACCGCCATCGCCGTGACCGAGGTGTCGCTGTACGCCTTCACCGGCTCGATCGTGGACCGCCTGTCCAGCCACACCCCGGCCACCTTCCTGGCCGAGGAGGGCTGGCGCTTCGCCCTGATGGCGGTGGTGGTGCTGGTGGTGATGCCGGGCCTGAACCTGCTCAGCTCGCTGGTGATCCACCAGACCCTGCTGGGCAACTTCCCCATGCGCATCCGCTGGCGCGTGCACCGCTACCTGCTGCGCCAGTCCATGGGCTACTTCCAGGACGAGTTCGCCGGGCGCATCGCCACCAAGCTGATGCAGACCGCGCTGGCGGTGCGCGAGACGGTGCTCAAGCTGCTGGACGTGGGCAACTACGTGGTCGTGTACTTCGGCGGCGCGCTGCTGGTGGCCGCCTCCGCCGACTGGCGGCTGATGCTGCCGTTCGCCGGCTGGCTGCTGGCCTACGTGGCGCTGCTGTCCTACGCCATCCCGCGCCTGAACCGGGTGGCGCAGGAGCAGGCCGACGCGCGCTCGACCATGACCGGCCGCATCGTGGACAGCTACAGCAACATCGCCACGGTCAAGCTGTTCTCGCACTCGCGCCGCGAGGAGGCCTACGCGCGCGATGCCATGGAAGGGTTCATGGGCACGGTGTACCGGCAGATGCGCCTGGTCACCTTCGTCAACGTCAGCAACGACACCCTCAACATGCTGCTCCTGTTCGCGGTGGCGGCCACCGGCATCGGCCTTTGGATGCAGGAGGCGGTCAGCGTCGGCGCCATCGCCGTGGCCATCGCCTTCGTGCTGCGGCTGATGGGCATGTCGCAGTGGATCATGTGGGAGCTGTCGGCGCTGTTCGAGAACATCGGCACGGTGCAGGACGGCATCGGCTCCATCGCCCTGCCGGCGACCGTGGACGATGCCCCGGACGCCAGGCCGCTGGGCCCGGTGCGCGGCGAGATCCGCTTCGAGGGCGTGCGCTTCCACTACGGCAAGAAGGGCGGCGTGATCGAGGGCCTGGACCTGCACGTGCGGCCGGGCGAGAAGGTCGGCCTGGTCGGCCGCTCCGGCGCCGGCAAGTCCACCCTGGTGAACCTGCTGCTGCGCTTCTACGACCGCGAGGGCGGGCGCATCCTGGTCGACGGCACCGACATCGCCACGGTCACCCAGGACTCGCTGCGCGCCGCCATCGGCGTGGTCACCCAGGACACCTCGCTGCTGCACCGCTCGGTGCGCGAGAACATCCTCTACGGCCGCCCGGACGCGACCGAGGCGGAGATGGTCGAGGCCGCACGCCAGGCCAACGCGCACGAGTTCATCATGCAGCTGGTCGACGCGCAGGGCCGGCGCGGCTACGACGCCCAGGTCGGCGAGCGCGGCGTCAAGCTCTCCGGCGGCCAGCGCCAGCGCATCGCCATCGCCCGCGTGCTGCTGAAGAACGCACCGATCCTGGTGCTGGACGAGGCCACCTCGGCGCTGGACTCGGAGGTCGAGGCGGTGATCCAGGAGAACCTGTACCGGCTGATGGAGGGCAAGACGGTGATCGCCATCGCCCACCGCCTGTCCACCATCGCCGCGATGGACCGCCTGGTGGTGATGGACCAGGGCCGGATCATCGAACAGGGCACGCACGAGCAGCTGCTGGCGGCCGGCGGCCTGTACGCGCACCTGTGGCAGCGGCAGTCGGGCGGGTTCCTGTAGCCAGCGCCGCGCCCCGCATCCGTGCGATGCCGCGTACGCGGCGACCCGCCGCCTCCGTGCGCCGGTACCAAGGGCGGCTGGGGGCCGCTTCACCTAGCGCCGCGCAGGCGGCGGCGCGACGCCCCCATCCCCACCACACGCCCCCGCGGCGGGGACGCAGGGCGGCGTGCGGGCCCGCGGCGCCGGGATCCGCCGCCCCGATCGCGGGCGTGGTGCCTACAGGGTGACGGCGGCCTGTTCGCGGCGGCGCTGGGCGCGGCCGAGGCCGAGGCCGGTGCCGGCCCAGACCAGGGCGATGCCGGCGCCGATGAACATGGCCAGCGAGGGATGTTCGCCGATCACGTCCAGCAGGCGCTTGACCCAGCCGCTGAGGGCGTCGCCGCCGCGGTACACCACCGTGTCGATGAAGTTCTTGGCCTTGTACTTGTCCTCGGCCGCGACCACCGTGTAGAGCATCTCCCGGCCCGGCCGCACCAGCGCGTACTCGCCGGCGCGGCGGGCGACCATCACCACCACGAACACCGCGAAGGCCGGGGCCAGGGCCAGCCACAGGAAGCCCGCCGCCATCACCAGCGGCACGCCCACCAGCAGCACGCCCACGCCCAGGCGCTGGGCGATGCGCCCGGTCAGGAACAGCTGGGCGAGGATGGACAGCACCTGCACCGTGGTGTCGATCAGGCCGAACACCCGGGTCTGCTGCGCGCGGTCCGGGAACAGCCCGGCCACCAGCCGCGCCTGTTCGAAATACAGGAAGGTGGTGACGGTGGCCAGCAGCACCACGAACAGGGCGATGCCCAGCAGGAACGGCGAGCGGAACACCGCGGTGGCGCCGGCGAACGGGTTGCCACCCAGGCGCACCGGCCGCACCGCCGCGGCGGCCTGCCCGTCCCGCAGCGGATGGCGGTCGCGCCAGCGGTGCAGCCACAGTGCAGTGGCCCCGCTGGCGCCGATCAGCGCCGCCGACAGCAGCAGCAGGCCGCCGTGGCCCAGCGGGCCGACCAGCAGGGTGGTCAGGACCGGGCCGAGCAGGCCGCCGGCGGAGGCGCCGGAGGCCATCAGGGCGAACAGGCGCTTGGCCTCGCCGGCAGCGAACACGTCGGCCAGCACGCTCCAGGCCAGGGAGATCAGCAGCATGTTGATCACCGAGACCCAGATGAAGAACGCGCGCCCGGCCCACACGTGCTCCGGCTGCAGCACCAGGCCCGCGCCGAAGCCGAGCAGGGTGGCCACCACGCCACCGAACACCCAGGGCGCGATGCGCCGGCGCGGCACCCGCGAGGCCACCCAGCCGAACAGCGGCAGGATCGCCAGGGTCACCACGAAGGTGCCGGTGAACAGCCACTGCAGGTTGTCCACGCCGCCGGCCACGCCCATGGCCTCGCGTACCGGCCGCAGCATGAAGTAGCCGGTGAACAGCAGGAAGAACATGGCCAGCCCGGCGGCCACCGCCGGGGCCTCGCAGGGGCGCACGCCGAACACGCGCGCCAGCCAGGGCATGTGGCCGCCGGAGCGTTCGCCCATGCGCGGGCTCACGCGGCGAAGCGGCGGACCAGCTCCCGCCGCTGGGCTTCGCTCAGCAGCGGCCCGGTGCCGGCGCGCAGCTGGTCGCGCTGGCGCTCGGGCTTGCCGGTGGCCGGGATCACCGCGGTCACCGCCGGATGGCTGATGGCGAACTTCAGGAACAGCTGCGCCCACGAGGTCACGCCCACCTCCGCGGCCCAGCCCGGCAGCGGCTGGCCGGCCACCTTCGCGAACAGGCGGCCGTCGTCGAAGGCGCGGTTGACCAGCACCGCCACGCCGCGGTCCTGCGCCAGCGGCAGCACCGTGTCGGCGGCCCGCGGCGCGTTGACCGAGTAGTGGATCTGGATGAAGTCCAGCTTCTCCCGGCGCAGGATGCGCTCCATCTCCTCCAGGCCTGCGTCGGTGTAGTGGGTGATGCCCACGTAGCGGGTCCTGCCCTGCGCCTTGAGCTCGTGCGCGTAGGGCAGCTGCTCCTGCCAGTGGCGCATGTTGTGGACCTGCAGCAGTTCGACGTGGTCGGTGCGCAGGCGGCGCAGCGACTCGGCCCACTGCGCCTCGGCCTCCTGGCGGCTGTCGGCGGCGATCTTGGTGGCCAGGAAGCAGCGGTCGCGCCAGCCGCCCTCGTCGAGCAGGCGGCCGAGCACCGTGTCGGAGCGGCCGTAGTTGGGCGAGGTGTCGATCACCCGCCCGCCGCCCTCGAAGAAGATCCGTACGACCTCCCTGAGGGCGGCGTACTCGGGCGAGTCGAAGGCCACGTCGTAGCTGCCCGAGGTGCCGGCGCCGATCACCGGCAGCATCTCCCCGGTGGACGGGACCGCGCGGGCCAGCAGCGGCCCGGGGGTGGCGCTGGATGCGTCCTGCGCTCCGCCGGCGCGCAGCGGGCCGGCAAGCAGGCCGAACCCCACGGCGGCGGACGTGGCGAGGAACCGGCGGCGTGAAGGCGAGTGCATGGTGGTTCTCCTCCTCCTGGCGGCACGGACTTGGCCGGGTCCGATCCTACGCCGGTCCGGCGTCGGCCACATGTCCCGGCGGGCAGTCCCTGCGTTGGCGTACGGTCAAACGGCCGCTTTCCCCGGGGTGTATCATTCCGACCGTTCATTGGGGAGTAGCCTGCTCCGCCCGCCCCGCGGCGGAGCGTCCGCGTCAACATGCTCGGCCAGGCGGCCGTGGCGCGGACGCCATCACGGTTGGCGAGACCAACGGCCCTCCCGGCGGCGTCATGGTTGGACGCCGGCAGGGCCCTGTCCGCCCTCCAACCGCGATGACGCCCCGATGAGCCTTCCCTCCATCCTCCTGATCGGCATGGCCATGTCGACCGATGCCTTCGCCGCGGCGCTGGGCAAGGGCGCGGCCATGCAGCGGCCGCGCCTGCCCGACGCGCTGCGCGCCGGCCTGACCTTCGGCGTGATCGAGGGGCTGACCCCGCTGCTGGGCTGGCTGGCCGGCGTCGCCGCGGCGCGCTACATCAAGGCCTGGGACCACTGGATCGCCTTCGGCGTACTGGCCCTGCTGGGCCTGCACATGGTCTGGCACGGCATCCGCCCGGACGAGGCGGACATCCCGCCGCGCCACCGCGGCTTCTGGGGCATGGCCCTGCTGGCGCTGGGCACCAGCATCGACGCCATGGCGGTGGGCGTGAGCCTGGCCTTTCTGGAGGTGAACATCGCCCTGGTGGCGCTGGTCATCGGCCTGTGCACCCTGGTGATGGTCACCACCGGCATCCTGCTGGGCCGGGTGCTGGGCGCGGTGGCCGGCAAGCGCGCCGAGCTGCTCGGCGGCCTGGTGATGATCGGGATCGGCGCGGCGATCCTGTACGAGCACCTGGGCGGGGCGGCCTGATCCGGCCGCCCGCGCGGCGCTCAGCGCACCACCAGCACCGGGATCCGGCAGCGCGCCAGCACCGCCTCGGTCTGGCTGCCCAGCAGCACCTTGCCCAGGCCGCGACGGCCGTGCGAGGCCATCACCACCAGCTCCACGCCGTGCTCCTCGGCGGCCTTGACGATGCCCTCGGCCGGGTACCCGTCCGGCACGTGCACCGTGGCGCACTCCACCCCGGCGGCGGCGGCCTGCGCGGCCGCGTCGCCGAGGATGCGCTGGGCCGAGCGCTCGCAGCCCTGGCGGTACTGCTCGCGCATGGACGGGGCGGCGGTCATGGCCATCGCGTCGTCGAAGGCCGGCATCCACGGCTCGGTGACGGTCACCACCACCACCGGCACCCGCAACGCGGCGGCCAGCTGCAGGCCGTGGTCCAGGCCGCGGTTGCCCAGTTCGGACCCGTCGGTGGCGATCAGGATGCGCTTGTACATGGCGGCTACCTCCGCGCGGCTGTGGCCTGCATTGCACACCCGCGCGGGCGCCGGGGCAATCGGTGCTTCCCCTGCCTCAGGCCGGGCGCAGGTTGGCGAAGGCCAGCACCAGCCACTTGCTGCCGGCCTCGTCGAAGTTGACCTGGACCCGGGCATGCGCGCCGCTGCCCTCGTAGTCGGTGACCACGCCGCGGCCGAAGGTCGGGTGGATGACGCCCTGGCCCAGCTTCAGCGGCGGCGGCTCCAGCACCGGGTGGGCCGCGCGCGGCGGCGGGGCCAGCGGCCGCGACACCTGCACCCGCGGCCGCACCTCGTTGAGCAGGTGGCCGGGGATCTCGCGCAGGAAGCGCGAGGGCATGCCGTAGTTGTCCATGCCGTGGATGCGGCGGGTCTCGGCGTAGGTCAGCACCAGCTTCTGCCGGGCGCGGGTGATGCCCACGTAGGCCAGGCGCCGCTCCTCCTCCAGGCGGCCGGCCTCCTCCAGCGACTTGCTGCTGGGGAACAGGCCCTCCTCCATGCCGACCAGGAACACCAGCGGGAACTCCAGGCCCTTGGCCGAGTGCAGGGTCATCAGCTGCACGCCGTCCTCGTCGGCCTGGGCCTGGCCCTCGCCGGCCTCCAGCGCCGCGTAGGAGAGGAAGGCGACCAGCTCGCTCATGCTCTCCTGCCCGTCGTCCAGCTCGGCGCGGGAGAAGCGCGAGGCCACCGACACCAGCTCGTCCAGGTTCTCCAGGCGCGATTCGGCGTCCAGCTGGCCGCGCGCCTCGCTGGCCCAGTGCTCGCGCAGGCCGGAGCGGCCCAGCACGTGGTCCACGCGGTCCTTCAGCTGCAGGTCGGTGGTCTCCGCGTCCAGGGCCTCGATCAGGCCCAGGAAGCCGGCCACCGCGTTGCGCGCGCGCGCCGCCAGCAGGTTGCCCGAGACCAGTGCCGAGGCCGCCTTCCACAGCGAAGTGCCGTCGCCGCGGGCGCGGCGGCGGATCTCGTCCAGGGTGCGGTCGCCGATGCCGCGCGCCGGGGTGTTGACCGCGCGCTCGAAAGCCGCGTCGTCGTCGCGGTTGGCCACCAGGCGCAGGTAGGCCAGGGTGTCCTTGACCTCGGCCCGCTCGAAGAAGCGCATGCCGCCGTACACCCGGTACGGCACCTGCTCGGCCAGCAACACCTCCTCCAGGGCGCGCGACTGCGCGTTGCTGCGGTACAGCACCGCCGCCTCGCGCCAGCTGCCGCCGTCGCGCACCCACTGGCGGATGCGCTCGACCACGAAGCGGGCCTCGTCCATCTCGTTGTAGGCCGCGTACACGTCCACCGGTTCGCCGTCGCCGGCGTCGGTCCACAGCTGCTTGCCGATGCGGTCCGGGTTGTGGGCGATGACCGCGTTGGCGGCGTTGAGGATGTTGGCGGTGGAGCGGTAGTTCTGCTCCAGGCGGATGGTCCTGGCGCCGGGGAAGTCGCGCAGGAACTGCTGCACGTTCTCCACCCGCGCGCCGCGCCAGCCGTAGATGGCCTGGTCGTCGTCGCCGACCACGAACACCCGGCCGGTGTCGCCGGCCAGCACCCGCACGAAGGCGTACTGGATGGCGTTGGTGTCCTGGAACTCGTCGATCAGCAGGTCGCGGAAGCGGGTGCGGTAGTGCTGCAGCAGGGCCGGGTTGTCGCGCAGCAGCTCGTGCGCGCGCAGCAGCAGCTCGGCGAAGTCCACCAGGCCGGCGCGGTCACAGCGCTCCTGGTACAGCTCGTAGGCCCGGCGCAGCGCCTCGGTCCAGGGGTCGTTGACCGCCTGGATGTGCTGCGGGCGCCGGCCCTCGTCCTTCTGCGCGTTGATCCACCAGGCGATCTGCCGCGGCGGGAAGCGCCCTTCCTCCAGCTCCAGCTGCTGGGCCACGCGCTTGACCAGGCGCAGCTGGTCCTCGGCGTCCAGCACCTGGAAGGACTCGGGCAGGCGCGCCTCGTTCCAGTGCAGGCGCAGCAGCCGGTGCGCCAGGCCGTGGAAGGTGCCGATCCACATGCCGCGCGCGCCGTGGCGCAGCAGCTGGTCGGCGCGGGCGCGCATCTCGCCGGCGGCCTTGTTGGTGAAGGTGACCGCGAGGATCCCGTGGGTGGGCACGCCCAGCACCTCGTTGAGCCAGGCGATGCGGTGGGTCAGGACCCGGGTCTTGCCCGAGCCGGCACCGGCCAGCACCAGGTAGTGGCCGGGCGGCGCCGAGACGGCCTCGCGCTGCGCGGCGTTGAGGCCGTCGAGAAGGTGGGAGACATCCATCCGCCCATTTTACGTCCGCGGGCACCCCGGCCACGGTGCGCGACCGGCGGCGGCGCCGGGAAGGTGAACGGAAAAGGGCCGCCTGGCGGCGGCCCTCCCGGAAAGGCGCGGGCCCGGCAGGCGGGCCGGCGGCTGCCTCACATCACGTGGTGGTCGTGCCGGTGGTTGTGGCTGAAGCTGGCCATGAGCTTGTCGGTCCAGGCGATGCCCAGCGCCGACAGGATGAACACCACGTGGATGATGGTCTGCCACAGCACGCCGTCGGTGGTCAGGGCGCTGCAGCGCGAGGCGCCGATGTTGGAGGCGGCGGTGGCGATCAGCTCCGGCGGGCAGAACGGCAGGCCGTTGAGCACGCCGGCGGCGATGAAGGTCTTCAGCAGGTGGATCGAGGAGATCCCGATGATCGCCATCGCCAGCTTGACCTTCAGCACCGAGGCGTTGACATGGCTCAGCCACTCCGGCTGGTCCGGGTGGCCCTCCAGGCGCAGCCGCGAGACGAAGGTCTCGTAGCCGCCGATGATCACCATCACCAGCAGGTTGGAGATCATCACCACGTCGATCAGGCCCAGCACGATCAGCATGATCTCCTGCTCGCCCATGTTGGAGGCGTCGTGGATCAGGTGCCACAGCTCCTTGGCGAACAGGAACACGTAGACGCACTGGGCCACGATCAGGCCCAGGTACAGCGGCAGCTGCAGCCAGCGGGAAGCGAAGATCAGGGCGGAAAGGGGAGCCAGTCGGGGGGTGGAACGCGCCATGGATGTTGCAACGCGGAAAAAAGGACGCGCAGGTTAGCGCCGCCGCCCCCGCGCTGCCAACGGCTTGACTGCGTAGACTCGATTTCCCCCATCCAGCGGGAGTGTGACGATGATTGAGCTTTTCTACTGGCCCACCCCCAACGGCCACAAGATCACCCTGTTCCTGGAGGAGACCGGACTGCCCTACACCATCCGCCCGGTCAACATCGGCAAGGGTGACCAGTTCGAACCCGGGTTCCTGGCCATCGCGCCGAACAACCGCATGCCGGCCATCGTCGACCACGAGCCGGCCGACGGCGGCGGCCCGGTCAGCGTGTTCGAGTCCGGGGCCATCCTGCGCTACCTGGCCGACAAGACCGGCCGCTTCGGCGGCACCGGCTTGCGCGGCCGGGTCGAGGTGGACCAGTGGCTGATGTGGCAGATGGCCGGCCTGGGCCCGATGACCGGCCAGTACGGCCACTTCAACGTGTACGCGCCGGAGAAGATCCCCTACGCCATCGACCGCTACACCCGCGAGGTGCAGCGCCTGCTGGGCGTGCTCAACCGCCGCCTGGAAGGCCGCGCCTTCATCTGCGGCGACGAGTACACCATCGCCGACATGGCCGCCTACCCGTGGATCAATCCCTACACCGCGGCGCCGCTCGACCTGGAGCCCTACCCGGAGGTGCGCCGCTGGCACGCGGCCATCGCCGCCCGCCCGGCCACCCAGCGCGCCTACGCGCTGACGAAGCAGGTCAATCCGGACGCGGGCAAGCCGCTCAGCGAAGAGGAGCGCAAGCAGCTGTTCGGGCGCTGAGCCCGCCATCCCTCCGGGCGGCCCCGCCGCCTCCCGGGGCTTCCGGGTCGCGCCGCGGTCCTTACAGGGCGGAGCTTTCCCGGCGCCGGATCTCCGCGATGCAGGCCGGCATGTTCTCGAATTCGTAGGTCAGCTGGATCAGGCCCTGGCTGGTGGACACCGCGTGGGCACGCAGCGAGACCGACACCAGCCGGTCCGACATCCGCGAGCCCTCCTCGTTGTCCCAGTAGGTGGCCAAAGTCCGCTCCTCGCGCAGCAGGCCCATCATCCAGTCGCGCGGCTCGTCCCAGATGCTGCCGGCGCGGAGGAAGTCGAACTTCTTGTGGGCACCGTACCTGGCCTCCAGCGCGGCCAGCAGGCTGGCGTACTTGCGGCGCACC
>Ga0207865_101917_pt1 | contig 13688 bp, 12 predicted proteins | sample HigsolmetaAR204D_FD_184836 | JGI IMG/M metagenome (GOLD analysis project Ga0207865, IMG submission 184836) | Ionic liquid and high solid enriched microbial communities from the Joint BioEnergy Institute, USA - AR20-4-D (SPAdes) (version 2) ...
TGCGGACGGGATAAGCGCTGAAAGCATCTAAGCGTGAAGCCCCCTCCAAGATGAGACTTCCCACAGCGTCAAGCTGGTAAGACCCCTCAAAGACGATGAGGTTGATAGGTTCGGTGTGGAAGCGCGGCAACGCGTGGAGCTGACGAATACTAATCGGTCGAGGACTTATCCACTCCAATGATCCTTTGCACCATGCATATCCAGTTTTCAGGGAATGAGGTACAGCCTTCTCAACCATGTCGTTGGGAAGGCTGTTTTGTTTTCCCCCTCTTACTCGAAAAAGAGGGGGTTGTTTTTTTGCATTTGCTTCAGAATAACCGTAGGCAAGGTGTACGCATGGCTGTCGAGGAAGCACTCCACGAGATAGCGCTCCGCGTAGGAGGAAGTTAGCGCCAGCTCCCCCCACCACTCCGTTTCGTACCGGCAGAGCATGCTGAGCACGTACAAAATCAGGTAGTGGCTGGCCCAGGTTGGCAGAGGAAGTGTCTCCGGCGCACCGTTCCAGAAAAACAGGGAGCCGTGATGAAAAGAAAACAGCGGGTGCCTTTCCCATTCCGAAAGAGCGGCCGAAGTGACAACCGCTTCCCTGCCGATGCTGTCTGCCCATTCAAACAGGAAAGCGTCGCAGCCGTCGGGAACAAGCCGTCGAATATACTGTCGAAGCGTCTCGGGAGAATATGCCAGCGGCCCGTCAGAACCGGTGGGGAACGCTATTCGATACACGGTTCCCTGTTGGTCATCGTGTGGCGTTACGATGCCCAGGTCAAGGCGGACCCACGGCGATTTTCTTCCGGTAACGACTGCATACGGACCGCTCAACTCCGACAAGGACGCAAACAGTTCATCCAGCGAGTACCGATCATTGAGGGGCGTAGGAGCGAACAGACGGGCCAGGTGTGCGAACAATCCTTCCTTTTGCGGCCGAACTTCATCCTCCAACAGATGGTATACTCCGCGCTTCCGCTTGCGCGTGGTCACGCCGTGCTGCAGCACGCGGCTGTTTTGCGGATAGTCAGGGTCGCAGGTAATCAGCCATCCTTTCAGCAGATGCACATACCCGTAAAACAGCAGCAGCGGGCGAACCGAGAGCGAGGCGCCATGAGCCGTTTCGTAAAACTGCCGCGCCTGCTGCCAGGTGTATAAAAAGCGGGTGCTCTGCTGGAACGCCAGGCGGTCGGGGTGCGGCAGCCCCCTAGATTGGTAGCAGTGGGACAAATACCTGCGCGCGGCTGGCTCCGTTTCCAGCAAGCGCAGTGTGGTCCATGCATCCTGCATCGTCATCACCTTTGGTTAACTTTCGTAAAATGGTAACGCTTTCTTGGTATTTTTTTTGATTTATCTGGATAATTGACGGCATACCCGAACGATACAAGCTTTCCTTGACAGTAAATTAAGCCGTTTGTTACACTGGCGATAAATATTTTGGCGAAAGGAGCTTATTATTGTGCGGGAAGACAAATTCGTGAAAGAAGGTTTGACGTTTGATGACGTTCTCCTCATTCCGGCCAAATCGGAAGTGCTTCCCCGGGACGTCGACATCACGACGAAGCTGAGCGAAAACGTTACCTTGAACATTCCCCTGATCAGTGCCGGCATGGACACGGTGACAGAATCTAAGCTCGCTATTGCCATGGCTCGTCAAGGCGGTCTCGGGATTATCCATAAAAACATGACCATTGAACAACAAGCCAGTGAAGTGGATCGCGTCAAGCGCTCGGAAAGCGGCGTCATCACCAATCCGTTCTCGTTGACTCCGGACCATACCGTCGCCGATGCGGACCAGCTCATGGGCAAATACCGCATTTCCGGCGTCCCCATCGTCGATGAGCAGAACCACCTCATTGGGATTCTTACCAACCGGGACCTTCGTTTTGTGCACGACTTTTCCACTCCCATTAAAGAAGTCATGACCAGAGAAAATCTGGTAACGGCTCCTGTCGGAACGACGCTGCAGCAGGCGGAAGCCATCCTGCAGAAACACAAGATCGAGAAACTGCCCTTGGTGGACGAAAATAACGTTCTCAAAGGGTTGATTACCATCAAGGACATCGAGAAAGCGATCCAGTACCCGAACGCTGCAAAAGACAAGCAGGGACGTCTTCTTTGCGGTGCGGCAGTCGGTGTGACAGCCGACACGTTTGAACGGGCGGATGCGCTGGTGAAGGCTGGCGTAGACGTACTGGTGGTGGATACCGCACACGGCCACTCTATCAACGTCATCAACACCGTGAAGAAGTTGAGACAAGCCTATCCGGACCTGACCATCGTGGCGGGTAACGTGGCTACGGGTGAGGCAACCCGCGACCTGATCGAAGCAGGTGCCTCCGTGGTTAAGGTAGGGATTGGACCCGGCTCCATCTGTACCACGCGTGTCGTAGCCGGTATCGGCGTACCGCAGATTACCGCCATTTACGACTGTGCGCGCGTTGCCCAAGAGTACAATATTCCAATTATTGCCGATGGCGGCATTAAATACTCCGGTGACCTGACAAAAGCGATCGGCGCGGGCGCGTCGGCCATCATGATCGGCAGCCTGTTCGCCGGAACCGAGGAAAGCCCCGGCGAATTCGAAATTTACCAAGGCCGCCGGTTCAAGGTGTACCGCGGCATGGGGTCGATCGGTGCAATGAAAGCGGGCAGCAAGGACCGCTACTTCCAGGAAAACGAACAAAAACTGGTTCCGGAAGGCATCGAAGGCCGCGTTCCGTACAAAGGTCCGCTGGCTGACGTAGTTTATCAATTGGTTGGCGGGCTGCGTGCCGGCATGGGCTATTGCGGGGCCAAAACCATTCGGGAGCTGATCGAAAACTCCCAGTTTGTCCGCATCACTGGTGCCGGTCTGAGGGAAAGCCACCCGCACGACGTGCAGATTACCAAAGAAGCGCCCAACTACTCCATCTCCTAGGGCGATTGACGAAAAACCCTTTCACGATTGTGAAATGCACCCCCTACAGCAGGGGGTGCATTTTTCTGTGCAAACGGAACTGTGTAACCTATACATCTGCCAATATTAAACAGATAATTTGGAAAACGTAAGCTCGAAAGCCAAACACCTGGGTGATTTGTCTAATTAAGTGTCGAAGGGAGTGAAACTGAATGGACGTTGTTGCCTTCGTAAAACAGGCACAGTCGGGCAATGATGCGGCTTACCTTGCCTTGTTTCAACAATACGAAGAAATGGTGTACAGGATCGCTTTCGGACAGAAAAAAGCAGACTCGCCTTTACAAATAGAAGGTGAGTGGAACGTTGCTGTTTTTGTGAAGCGTTCATAACCTTGCACCGCGATTTTTCGTCTATATAAGATTGGAGAGTGGTTTTTTTCCAGTCTCCGACGCGGACAAACAGGTCGAAACAACCTTCAAGGAAGCCCTGCTTGTATGGTACACTTACACTTGTGTGCTCATGCCAATCGTGGCGAAGAACGACAGAAACGGGAGAGTGAGTAAAGCAAATGAAACAAAAAAGATGGACGAGGCGATTGATGGGACTGTTCCTTTCTGTCGCTGTGTTTTTGACCGCGTGGGGCGGCTTGTCTGACGGCGCAGGAGCTGCACAGCCCAACCTGCAGTTGGCGGTTAAATCGGCCATTCTGGTGGAAGCGTCCACGGGCAAGGTGCTGTACAGCAGCAATCCGGATGTACCGCTGCCGCCGGCCAGCATGAGCAAGATGATGACCGAGTACCTCGTGCTGGAAGCGATTAAACAAAAGAAAATCAAGTGGGACGAAAAGGTTCAGGTGAGCGAATACGCCTTTTACATCGCCAAAATGCCGGACTCCGCAGGCGTCTACCTGAACATGGGCGAGTCTCATACCGTCAAGGATCTGTACAAGGCCATGGCGATCGTGTCCGCCAACGACGCAACCGTGCTGCTTGCGGAAAAAGTGGGCGGCAGCGAAGCCAACTTCGTGGCAATGATGAATAAAAAGGCCAAGGAACTGGGGATGAAAAACACCTCGTTCGTGACGTCGACCGGTTTGCCCGTTGAAGATCTGGGGCCGTATGCACCGCAATCCGAACAAAAGGAAAACATGATGTCCGCACGGGACTCCGCGATCCTGGCCCGCGCGCTGATTCGCGATTTCCCGGAAGCGTTGGAATACTCCAAAATTCCGGAGCTGGCGTTCCGTGAAGGTATGCCAAACGTGATCAAAAAGAAAAACTACAACTGGATGCTTCCCGGACTGCTCAGCTACTATCCGGGGGTAGATGGTTTGAAGACCGGCTATACGTCGGCGGCGGGATACTGTTTCACCGGTACGGCAACACGGGATGATATGCGCCTGATCAGCGTCGTCATGGGGACCAGCAGCGAGTTGAAGCGCTTTGAAGAAACCAAAAAGCTGTTTGACTACGGCTTCAGCAACTTCAAGCTGACCAAAAAGGTGGAGAAGGGAGCCGCGGTAAAAGGCTTTGAAACCGCGCCGGTGAAAAACGGTGTGGACCTGACCGTACCAGCTGTAACGAGTAAAGAGGTAAACGTCCTGACCCAAATTGGCGAGGACACCAAGTTTACGCCGGTCGTGACCTTCCAGGATCTGAATGCGCCGCTGACGAAAGGACAGGTCATCGGGAAAGTGGTCTTTAAAGAAGAAGGAGAAAAGGACAGCGACTACCTGCAGCCGGAAGACGTGACCAAGGGGGGCGTCGACCTCGTGGCTGGACAAGACGTAGAGGAAGCAAGCTGGATTCGCCTGTTCTTCCGCAGCATCATCCAATTTATTAGTAACATTTTCAGCAGCGTCACCGGCAAATAAGTGGTTGTGTCGAAAATCACACTTCGTTTACAATGGTGAATATTACGACAACGTTTGCACAAAAACGTGCAGATCTAGAGTCCACATGGGTAGGAGGCAAAAAGCATGGTACAAGTAGGAACGTCCCGCGTTAAAAAAGGTATGGCTGAAATGCAAAAAGGCGGCGTCATCATGGACGTCGTAAATGCCGAACAAGCGAAGATCGCGGAAGCGGCCGGTGCCGTTGCCGTTATGGCACTGGAACGCGTACCGTCTGATATTCGCGCGGCCGGCGGAGTGGCGCGCATGGCTGACCTGGGCATCGTGGAAGAAGTGATGAAAGCGGTATCCATCCCGGTCATGGCCAAGGCACGGATTGGCCACTTCGTTGAAGCACGCGTGCTCGAGGCGATGGGCGTTGACTACATCGACGAGAGTGAAGTGCTCACTCCTGCCGACGACATGTTCCACATCAACAAAAAAGACTTTACGGTTCCGTTTGTCTGCGGTGCCCGCGATCTGGGCGAAGCGCTGCGCCGCATCGGTGAAGGCGCGTCCATGATCCGCACCAAAGGGGAGCCGGGTACGGGCAACATCGTGGAAGCGGTTCGCCACATGCGCACGATGCAGGCACAGATTCGCAAAGTGCAAAGCATGTCCTACGACGAACTGATGGCGGAAGCGAAAAACCTGGGTGCACCGTACGAACTTCTGGAATACGTGCATAAAAACGGGAAGCTGCCGGTTGTCAACTTCGCAGCCGGTGGTGTGGCTACGCCGTCCGACGCTGCACTGATGATGCAGCTTGGGGCAGATGGCGTGTTCGTCGGCTCCGGTATCTTCAAATCGGAGAATCCGGAGAAATACGCCCGCGCCATCGTCGAAGCGACGACGCACTACACCGACTACGATCTGATTGCCCGCGTCTCCAAAGGACTGGGTACGGCTATGCCGGGTATCGAAATCTCCAAACTGCGCGAAGCAGATCGCATGCAAGAGCGCGGCTGGTAAGGTGAACAACATGAAAATTGGCGTACTTGCCCTGCAGGGAGCTGTAGCCGAACACATCCGCATGCTGGAACAAGTCGGTGCAACAGCGGTCCCGGTGAAAAAAGTGGAAGAGCTCAACGATCTGGACGGTCTGGTGATCCCCGGCGGGGAAAGCACCACAATCAGCAAGTTGATGCACAAATACGGCTTTATGGAAGCCATCCGCCAGTTTGGCCAAGCCAAAAAACCGATTTTTGGCACATGTGCCGGCGCCATCCTGCTGGCCAACCGCATCAACGGCCAGGATGACTGCCACCTCGGTCTGATGGACATGAAGGTGGAGCGCAACGCGTTTGGACGTCAAAAGGAGAGCTTTGAAGTCGATCTGCCCGTGGCGGGCATCGCTCCCGATTTTCCGGCTGTCTTTATTCGGGCGCCGTACATTATGGAACTGGGGGAAAACGGTCAGGTGCTGGCGAAGTACGAAGACAAAATTGTCGCCGCCCGCCAAGGCCATTACCTGGCAGCTGCCTTCCACCCGGAACTGACGGAGGATGCGCGCATCCACAAATTCTTCTTTGACATGGTGAAGGAGTACCGGGCCGATAAAGTTCAGGCCTGATCCCGCACTCACATAAAAAACCGGTACCGCACGTGGTGCCGGTTTTTTTGTCAACCGCCTCCTTTACACAGGTATAGAACCTGTAGTACAGTTAACAATAGATGTATCGAATATTGAATGCGATGATGAGGCCAGTACTTTGCATAAGCCAGGCCCAGAGAGTCGGTGGCGGGTGAAAACCGATCCGGCGTGCAAGGGAATCCACCTCGGAGTGGCAAAGCTTCAAACTTTGCCCGGTAACCGTCCCGTTACGACGGATGAGAGCGGGCAAATGCGGATGGAAACGGACAAACGCATTTGCCAACAAGGGTGGCAACGCGGGTATACAGCACTCGTCCCTTACAGAGGGGACGAGTGTTTTTTACTGTCCCGCTGGAACGCGCTTTCGCCATTCACATCTGAACAACTACTCTTTCCAGAATAAGGAATCATAGAGATTAGGAGGGAATTACATGCTTGACGTGAAAGTTTTGCGCAGCAATTTGGAAGAGGTAAAACGCCGGTTGGCACATCGCAACGAAGACATTTCCGCGCTCGACCAGTTCGCCGAGACGGATGAAAAGCGGCGCCAGGTCATTCAAGAAGCGGAATCGTTGAAAAATAAGCGAAACACGGTCTCCGAACAAGTGGCGATCATGAAGCGCAACAAAGAAAACGCCGACCACCTGATCGCCGAAATGAAACAGGTGAACGAGCGCATCAAGGCGCTGGACGAAGAACTGCGCCAGCTGGACGAACAATTGGAGCAGATTTTGCTGAGCCTGCCCAATCTGCCGCACGAGAGCGTGCCGATCGGTACGTCGGAAGAAGACAACGTAGTGGCCTGGACCTGGGGCGAACCGCGCAATTTTACGTTTGAGCCAAAGCCGCACTGGGAGCTGGCTGCCAATCTGGGCATCCTCGACTTTGAAGCGGCGGCCAAGGTAACAGGCAGCCGGTTTGTCTTTTACAAGGGGCTGGGAGCGCGTCTGGAGCGGGCGCTGATGAACTTCATGCTGGATCTGCATACCAGCGAACACGGATACGAAGAGATTTTGCCGCCGTACATCGTCAATCGCACCAGCATGACCGGCACCGGTCAGCTTCCCAAATTTGAGGAGGATGCCTTCAAACTGGATGGGCCGGATTACTTCCTGATCCCGACAGCGGAGGTGCCGGTGACCAACATTCACCGCGACGAGATTCTCGATGCAGCCGACCTGCCGATCTATTACGCCGCGTACAGCGCTTGTTTCCGTTCCGAAGCCGGATCGGCCGGCCGCGATACGCGCGGACTGATTCGCCAGCACCAGTTTAACAAGGTGGAGATGGTGAAGTTCGTCAAACCGGAAGACTCTTACGACGAATTGGAAAAGCTGGTGAAAAACGCGGAAAAAGTGCTGCAGCTCCTCGGCCTGCCGTACCGCGTGATGAACATGTGCACCGGCGACCTCGGGTTTACCGCCGCGAAAAAGTACGACCTGGAGGTATGGCTCCCCAGCTACAATACGTATCGGGAAATCTCCTCGTGTTCCAACTTTGAGGACTTCCAGGCGCGTCGGGCCAACATCCGGTTCCGCCGCGACGCGAAGAGCAAGCCGGAGTTCGTCCATACACTCAACGGCTCCGGTCTGGCAATCGGCCGCACCGTGGCCGCCCTGCTGGAAAACTACCAGCAGGAAGACGGCTCCATTGTCATTCCGGAGGTACTGCGTCCGTACATGGGCGGAATGGAAAAGATCGTGCCGAAGGAAAGCCGCTGACGACGTACAGCATACAGACAGTCAGCATAGAAAAAACCGGCTCTCACGTCCATTTGGATGGGGAGCCGGTTTTTTTATGTAACAAAAACAGCGGAATTTTTTGAAAATGGTGTTGCGTTGTACGAACCACTGTTATATAATAACGGCAAGAAAGTTGATTATTGTATTAATACAGGAGTGGAGGGAACGGAAATGAACTGCTTTCGGTGTGAAGGAAACGGCGAACAGAATTGTCCGCACTGCGGCGGAGCGGGCTATGACGAGCACGGGGTGGTGTGCCATCATTGCCACGGTGACGGCTGTGTAAGCTGCAGCCACTGCAGCGGCAGCGGGTATCTGGATTAAGGCCATTTTTTTTGGCAGTACTGTACTATAATAGATTGATTAAATTTTCTTCTGTATCATAATAACGTTTTGGTTCAGGAGAGGAGGAACCTGTTTTGACTACGCTGCACACCAACCATTACCCAGCCGAAGTGACGATCACCGGCGCGCTGTCGCCGCAGTATGAGGAGATTCTCACTCCCGACGCAATCCGATTCTTGATCAAACTGGAGCGGGCCTTTGGCGAGAGGCGGCGGGATCTGTTGAAACAGCGGATCAAACGGCAGGAGGAGATTGACTGCGGGAAGCTGCCCGATTTTTTGCCTGAGACCGCCCACATTCGCAAGGCTGATTGGACGGTGGCTCCCCTGCCGCCCGACCTTCAGGACCGCCGGGTGGAGATTACCGGTCCGGCCGGCGACCGCAAAATGGTGATCAACGCGCTCAACTCGGGAGCCCGGATGTTTATGGCCGACTTTGAAGACGCCAACTCGCCGACGTGGACCAACACGATCCAGGGACAAATCAACATGCGCGATGCGGTGAGGCGCACCATTACCTACACCAGCCCGGAAGGCAAGCAGTACGCGCTGAAGGAAAAAACGGCTGTGCTGATCGTCCGTCCGCGCGGCTGGCATCTGGAAGAAAAACACGTGTTGTTGGATGGGCAGCCGCTCTCCGGCAGTCTGTTTGACTTCGGATTGTATTTCTTCCACAACGCCCGTGTCTTGCTGGAAAAAGGCTCGGGTCCGTACTTTTACCTGCCCAAACTGGAGAACCACCTGGAAGCCCGTCTCTGGAACGACGTCTTCCTGTTTGCCCAGGACGAATTGGGGATTCCGCGCGGCACGATCAAGGCGACGGTGTTGGTCGAAACGATTCTGGCCGCGTTTGAGATGGATGAAATCCTGTACGAGTTGCGTGAGCACAGCGCCGGACTCAACTGCGGCCGGTGGGACTACATTTTCAGCTACATCAAAAAACTGCGCAACCAGCCCGATGTCATCCTCCCCGACCGCGCATTGGTGACGATGACGGTGCCGTTCATGCGGGCGTATACCACGCTTGCGGTCAAGACGTGCCACAGGCGGCAGGCGCCCTGCATCGGGGGAATGGCGGCGCAAATACCGGTCAAAAACGATCCGGTCAAAAACGAAGAGGCGCTGGCCAAGGTGCGGGCCGACAAGGAGCGGGAAGCCTACGACGGCCATGACGGCACCTGGGTGGCCCATCCCGGATTGGTGCCGGTAGCGATGGAAGTGTTTGACCGCTTGATGCCGGAAGCCAATCAGATCTGGTACAAGCGGGAGGATGTGCAGGTCACGGCTGCCGACCTGCTGGCGGTGCCTGAGGGGCCGATTACGGAAGAAGGTGTGCGCACCAACATCAGCGTCGGCATCCAGTACATCGAAGCCTGGCTGCGCGGCCACGGCGCGGTGCCGATCAACAACCTGATGGAAGACGCGGCCACGGCGGAAATTTCCCGCGCCCAGGTCTGGCAGTGGATTCGTCACCGCCGGGGCGTGCTGCCGGACGGGCGGAAAATTACCGCCGGACTGGTCAAACAGTGGGTGAGTGAGGAACTGCAAACCTTGAAACAAGCCATCGGCCAGGAACGGTACGAGAGCGGCAAATTCCAGCTGGCGGGCGAACTGTTTCTGCGGCTGGTGACAGCGGACGAATTCGAAGAGTTCTTGACCATCCCGGGCTATGGCTATCTTGAATAAAAAGGAGTGGAAGAGGATGAACAAGCAAGAGGCAATCAGACAGGTGGAGGAAAGCTGGAAGGCGGAGCGTTGGAAGGGGATTGTCCGCCCGTATACGGCAGAGGACGTCGTCCGGCTGCGCGGTTCGGTGCAGATTGAACATACGTTGGCACGGATGGGGGCAGAGCGGCTGTGGCATTTGCTCCACACGGAACACCACATCAAGGCGCTGGGTGCCCTCACCGGAAACCAGGCAATTCAGCAGGTGAAAGCCGGCTTGAAAGCCATCTACCTGAGCGGCTGGCAGGTAGCGGCTGACGCCAACCTGGCCGGGCAGATGTACCCCGATCAGAGCTTGTATCCGGCCAACAGCGTTCCTCACGTGGTCAAGCGGATCAATCAGGCGTTCCAGCGCGCCGACCAGATTCAGCAGGCGGAAGGGACAGGTGACATCTACTGGTTTGCGCCGATCGTGGCTGATGCGGAAGCTGGTTTTGGCGGACCGCTCAACGTGTTTGAACTGATGAAAAGCATGATCGAAGCGGGAGCCGCCGGCGTTCACTTCGAAGACCAGCTGGCTTCGGAGAAAAAGTGCGGCCACATGGGCGGAAAAGTGCTGATTCCCACGCAGTTGGCCATTCGCAACCTGATCGCAGCCCGCTTTGCCGCCGATGTGATGGGCGTACCGACCGTGATCATCGCTCGTACGGATGCCAACGGAGCCTTTTTGATCACCAGCGACATCGACGACCGCGACAAGTCGTTCCTCACCGGCGAGCGCACACCCGAAGGATTCTTCCGCATGCGCGGCGGGCTGGATGCGGCTATCGCGCGGGGCCTCAGCTACGCGCCGTACGCCGATTTGATCTGGTGCGAAACCTCGGAGCCCAATCTGGAGGAAGCGCGCCGGTTTGCTGAAGCCATTCACGCACAATTCCCGGGGAAATTGCTGGCGTACAACTGCTCCCCGTCGTTCAACTGGAAACGGAAGCTGGATGAAGCTGCGATCGCCCGTTTTCAGGATGAGCTGGGCGAGATGGGGTACAAGTTTCAATTCGTCACCCTGGCTGGCTTCCACTCGCTCAACCACAGCATGTTTGAGCTGGCCCGAGGCTACCGCGAGCGCGGCATGGCCGCCTACTCCGAGCTGCAGCAGGCGGAGTTTGCGAGCGAGCCATACGGATATACCGCGACCCGCCACCAGCGCGAGGTCGGCACCGGCTACTTTGACGAAGTGGCCCAGGTGATCGCCGGCGGCACCTCGTCGACCACGGCCTTGAAAGGCTCCACGGAGGAAGAACAGTTTACCCATAGCTGATGAAACGTCAGGACCAGGGCATCATCCCTGGTCCTCCCAATTGCAAAAAATCGACTTCCCTCATATAATTAATTAGAGTAGGTGCAATACGTCCTCGTAGCTCAGCTGGATAGAGCAGCAGTTTCCTAAACTGCGTGTCGGAGGTTCGAGTCCTCTCGGGGACGCCATTCCATGAAAAACCTTGGGAATCCAAGGTTTTTTCTTTTTATGTGGAGAGTAAGACAGGAAATTGGTTCTTAGGCGTGGCACTGAGTATTATTCGCACTCTGAACTGTATGGAAAATATTATGAAACGATCGTAAAGCTGAATCGTCATATGTATAGATGGATCGGTAAATTCTGGGGATTCAGGATTCTTATGGGGCGCCGGAAGATCAGCAAAAACACTACAGGTGGTAGTTCAAGCGGATTTTCTGATGCCTCTTCAATTTAAAACAACAGTGTGGGGTGTCTGTTTGTGAAAAAGCGTGCTGGATAGTGTGGAAAGTGGACAGCGTAGAGGAAAAGTAAGATAGACAGGAGCATCGGGGGATGCAGCAGCGTCCTCCTCCTTTATGTGCTCTGTTGCCCACTTGTGTAGATGGAACAGGAGGATGAATATGTTAGGAAATGGGATCAGTTTACTGTTGTGTGTAATTCTGAGCACGTATGTACCCGCCCATGGTCTCAGTTTACTCTTATGTGTAATCCTGGGCACGTATGTACCCGCCAATTATGCAACCCAGGGTGAACCTTCTCCGACGAATATTCAGATCATCAGGGACGCAGAGGAAATGGGGCCGGGTCCCCTCGATCGAAGAAGCATATCGATTGCGGGAATTTATCTGGATGATACGCAGGAAGAGGTGCTCAAAAAGTTAGGAGAACCCACGGAGAAAGGGATCGAACATTCTACCCCCTTTCCGCAATGGTATTATAAGGATCTGAACATGTATGTTTCATTTTTCTCCGATGGCTCATCAGATGAGAAAGTGGGTGGGGTCGTTAGAATCAGCGTGACGGCCCCCACCGATAAAGAAAAAACCAAAACCAACTACGGGTTTGGGATTGGTGATAAGGTAAGCAGCTTTGAAAAAAGGTTTCCAAAAATCTACGCGTATAACCCCATGAAGACCCTGAAACTCATGAAATATTACAAGCATTTTATATCACCGGGAAAGAAACATTTCATATAACGTACACTCATTATCGTCCATCCTTCTGGATCGGTACCGTAAACGGTGTAATAGAGGGTATGGAACTAACGACTGAGTGAAACCAATTGTCGCGATGAAACAGGATTGATAACAAACGAAAGCTGGGTATACTCTCGGTATACCCAGCTTTCAGATTATAACCAACCAGAGTTATTCAAGATGATATTGAGTCTGCGTCCGGGATAGGAATCGGTGGAGAGCATATAGTGGCCCGCATTCCATTTGGACGATCCCAGCATTTCGTTGACGGCATATGCACCTGGGCTAAAGTTTTGACTGGTAACAGATTTAAGTGTTTTGCCATCATCTGTTTTTACATTGGAAGCCTTCAGGCCGCCTTTAAAACCATTTTCATATGCGCCTCTAAGATTTGTTTTTTCCCCAAAGATGTTATCCCATGCTTTTTTTCCGCCATTGTATCGTAGTTTGATTTGCTCATAGTACGCAATAGTACCCTCAGTCAGTGATGCAAAAACCGGAAATGAACCACAAGACTCACCTTTTTTTGTTGTTCGATCCATTGTTGATGTCTGAAATCCAGGGTTGTTAATCGGAATTCCCCACTCCTGGAACCATTGGCACAAAACCACTTCTGTCGGAATGCCGATTTGATTTGCCGCTTCTTCAGCATATGATGCATAGCGGTCATAGAAATCGGAATAATTCGGTTTTTTCGGATAACCTTTTTGTCCTGGGCAAACAGTCATAATGCTTCACACTCCTAAACCTAAAATTTTTGGTTGCGTAATTCTGGCAAACTCATCGTCCCAATGACGGTTGATTGGCATGATCACCTTCAAGTCTGAGGGCGGGACGGAAATGTGGAAATGTTGATGCAGCAATCGACTCCACAGGAAAGGGTTGTATCCGTCATACACTTTGCCGGCCAAGATGAACGACGGAACCAGGTTGAGTTTTAGCTGTTTGTGTCAACGCCGACTTTATTTTGACCCACCATCGCCGGTTTAGAATTGACCCACCCGGCGATTTTTTGTTGGTTAGGTGGTAGAGGGGGAGCCGTAGGCTCCAGTCCTCATCTTCTCACGAAGTCGGT
>Ga0207865_101938_pt1 | contig 13550 bp, 13 predicted proteins | sample HigsolmetaAR204D_FD_184836 | JGI IMG/M metagenome (GOLD analysis project Ga0207865, IMG submission 184836) | Ionic liquid and high solid enriched microbial communities from the Joint BioEnergy Institute, USA - AR20-4-D (SPAdes) (version 2) ...
CTTATATTTTCTCCAATTATTTTTTTGGTCTCGCTCATCATCACACCTCCAAGTCTTTTGGTATTCATTTTATATACTTCTATATATTATTATACGCAATACGTGTAAAAAAGTACATTATGTTAGATAAAATAGTACGCGTTTTGAATACTTTTATAAGATGAATGTTTCTTACAAAATAAAAGTGCAGAGAATTAATGTAAAAAATAAAGCTGCAAGCCTATGTATTTTTCGCTGCAATACTCTGCACTTTTTGCTTGCAAAAAACAGCCAGAGGGACTCCTTTACGATGGAGTGCTTCGATCATGACAGTGACGTATCCTTCCAACGTTTCGGTTGGGCGAAACACTGCTGCAAGAACTTCACCGGTGGCGTCGTCAATGATGCCGTGCAGGGTCAGTTGCGGCCCCCGGTTCTCCAGCCAGGCATACGGAGAAGCGTCAATTTGCCACAGCATGCCGGCCTGTGGTTTGCGTGCCCGCGGGCGGTGAGCGGTTTTCCGACGACGGGCCCGTGGAGAATGAAGACCTCCCTTCATGAGGATTCGACGAACGGATGAAACGCTCAATTGAATCCCTTCATGCTCGTCAAGCAATTCCGCATAATGTGTGCAGTTGCAGCCGGTATAACGTTCCCGGTAAAGTTGCAGCACCCGCTGCTTTAATTCCTCGGCCAAGGCATGACCCGGCTTCTGCCAGCGGTTACGGTGGGCAAGAGCTTGAGCACCTCCCTGACGATATTTGGCCTTCAGCCGATAAGCTTGGCGGGTACTGATGCCGAGAACACGAACAACATCACTTTCCGAGATATGTCCGGCAATCCATTTGTCCATCACCATAGCCCGTTTTAGCTCGTTTGTTGTCAAGGTGATCTGCTCCTTACTCATACTGACATTTTCTCGGAACAGTTACACCCTGACAATATCACAGAACAACAACATCCAACCAATTTAAGCATTGACGCATCACCGTATGCTCCGGTACACTTACGGACATAAAGCTCCTTTGCTCGGGTAATTTGGTCGTTACTTTGAGCATAGGAGCTTTTCTTTGTTTCGGCAAGGTGAGCGTCTTCTCACTTTTACATTTACAGTAAGATTTGTGGATGAAGTTTTTATTTGTCGACACTTTCCTTCCATGTCAGGTTTGAGCGAAGTGTTGTGAGCAGTCGGCAGTCATTAAATCAAAAAACTGAAAGCGTTGTCAGGCTTTGAGATGACAATTTTATAATTAGAATTAATTGTTTCAACTATGTAAGCGTATTAATATTTAGGATGTAAACAACGTTAAAAACCATTACAAGGGGGGCATGTAGGATGGCACAGCAAAAGGTTGTTGAAAACAATTGGAGAGAGACGTCGAAGAAAGAAAAAAGCAAGAAATTCCAAGCTAAACTTCAACGTATGGGCAGTTTGTTGAGCGGAATGGTGATGCCGAATATTGGAGCGTTTATCGCTTGGGGCATTATTACAGCATTATTTATTCCAACGGGTTGGGTGCCTAACGAACATCTGGGAGCACTTGTCGAACCTACGATTAAATATTTGTTGCCTCTTTTGATCGGGTATACCGGCGGATATAACGTACATGGCCAACGCGGGGGCGTTGTAGGTGCCATTGCAACAATGGGGATTGTGATTGGAACCGAGATCCCCATGTTTATCGGTGCGATGGTCTTCGGTCCTCTTGGTGGTTTTGTCATTAAAAAGTTTGACAAATTGATTGAAGGAAAAGTAAAGAGCGGTTTTGAAATGCTGATCAACAATTTCTCTGCCGGCATTTTAGGCGGAATCATCATGGTTATCGGCTATCTGATTGGAGGACCTGCTTTTTCTGCGGCCAGCCACGCGATTGCATCGGTGGTTAAGCTGATGACAGATGCCGGATTGCTTCCCCTTACGGGTATTTTGGTTGCTCCGGCCCAGGTATTGTTTTTAAATAATGCAATCAACCACGGTGTTTTTGTGCCGCTTGGCGTTGCAGATGCGGCCATACATGGGAAATCCATTCTGTTTATGCTGGAAGGGACAATTGCTCCTTGCGCGGGTGTGATGCTGGCGTATTGTTTATTTGGAAAGGGGGAGGCAAAAAGAACTGCACCAGCTGCTACGATCATTGTACTGTTTGGCGGCATTGCTGAAGTATACTTCCCTTACATCTTGATGAATCCTATCTTGATCGTAGCGCCTATTCTAGGTTACATGGCTTCCGGAACGGTATTTTCGCTGTTTGACGGAGGATTGGTTGCAGCGCCGTCTCCCGGCAGTATTTTCGCCTTCTTGGCAATGACTCCCAAGGGAAGCTTCACGGTGAATATCGCCGGCTTTATCATCGGAATGCTGGTTTCCGCTATTATTGCTTCCATCATTCTGAAATTGAGCAAAGATGGCGATAATGAAGGTGCAGAGCTTACCAACGCCATCGGTAAATTGGAACAACTTAAGGGTGCAAAAAGTAAATATGCAGCAGCTATTGTTCAAGGGGAATCCCAGGTTGAGTCATCCCCAGTCATTTCCGAGCAAGCGGCGCACAATATCCATAAAATTATCTTTGCTTGCGATGCCGGCATGGGGTCAAGTGCCATGGGGGCATCCATAATGAACAAAAAAATAAAAGATGCCGGGTTGAATATTACGGTTACAAACAAGGCGATCAATCATATTCCTAACGATGCTGACCTTGTCATCACCCATCGAGATTTGGTAGAGCGAGCGAGACGTGTCGTCCCCGGCGTCAGAATTATTGCAGTCGAGAACTTCTTGAGCAGTCCGGAGTACGACAAGTTGATTGAGGAATTGAAACAACATGAATCAGATTAATCGGGAAGAAGGCGGAATCGGATGTATTTATCGGCAAGGGAACGGCTCATTTTAGATATTCTTTTGCGACATGACGAAACTGTCGGTCTTCATAAAATTGCGGAACAATTAGGGGTTAGCGTTAGGACGATTCAACGTGACCTGGAAGGATTGCAAGTTGTATTAAAGGAATATGATTTGAAGCTGATCAAGCAAGCGGGAATGGGGATTGCCATCTCGGGGCTTTCGGAAAACAAGAAAGCCCTAAGCGACACCCTCGAAGATTTGGAAATTATTGAGGTAACGGCTAATGAGAGAAGGACTTTGATTATCTCTAAACTTCTGGAAGCCTCAGAGCCCATAAAGCTGGTGACTTTAACGAACGAATTTGATGTATCTGTAGTAACCATAAGCCATGACCTAAACGAAATAGAGGATTGGTTCGGGCGTTTAAATCTTGAATTAGTCCGCAAAAGAAGCTACGGGATCGAAGTAACGGGGCCGGAAAAAACAAAGCGGTTGGCAATTATGCATTTGCTGACCGAGGTTATATCGGAAGAGGAATTTATAAGTTTAATCATAGGGAAGGCCAACCTTAAATTTTCGACCCTCTCTAAAAAACTGCTTCGAATGATCGATATTGACCGCATAAGCGATGTGGAGCATATTTTCAGTCTGCATTACAATAGCCTTCCCTATACCATTTCAGATAATGCCTATAGCGAGATCGTGGTTTATTTAGCGCTTGCCATCGTGCGGATAAAGCAGGATAAGAAAGTGGAAATGGATTCCGAACACTTGGAGCAGCTAAAGCATACCAAAGAATTTGATATTGCCGAAAAAATAGCCGCAGATCTCGAGGCAAGATTCAACGTCAAAATTCCGGAAACCGAAAAAGGACACATAGCCATACACTTGCGTGGAGCAAAGTTGACCCATGACCAAAAGCTTCCCCTGGAAAATTTGGATTTCAGACTTGCCCCGCAGATTAAGAAATTTATCAAAAACGTAGACCAAAGGCTTGGCTCTAACATGAGCAGAGACAAACTATTATTTCAAGGATTATTAATTCACTTGGAAAGGGCTATTTACCGCATTCAGAATCAAATGAAAATTCATAACCCGGTGTTGGACCAAATCCAAAAAAATTATGAAGATTTGTTTCTGATCATTCGAGAAGTAGCGGATAAAACCTTTCCTACTATCAATTTTCCGGATGATGAAATCGGATATTTGGTTATGCATTTTGGATCCTCTCTGGAGCAAAGCAAGAAAAGAAAAGACCTCTCGGTTATGGTTGTATGTTCCAGCGGGCTGGGTTCCTCGAAAATGTTAGCCAACCGAATCCGAAAAGAGATTCCTGAAATCACAAACGTGTACACGACTTCATTGCTTGAGCTGCCCAAGCTTAATTTTCAGTCCTATGATTTAATTTTATCGACAGTTTCTCTTCCGCTCAACGATGAAGAATATATTATGGTTAACCCTTTGCTGACGGAAGAAGAAATCATTAAAGTGCAAGAGGCTATCGACAAAAAAAGGCACCAAGACATTCCATGGTCCGGAGCAATCAGAAAAGAAAACGAAGTCCCGGCATCGGCTGAAAAAATGATAGAAAAATTGAAAAGGTCGAATGTGCTTTCAAATTTAATCGTGGAATTGCTGACAACGTTTCAATTTTCCAAGTTGAGTTCTGGCCCAACCATGGAACATCTGTTAGGTGAGGCTGCCCGGTTTTTAGAAAGCAAACAGTTGGTGACGGATTCCGCCAGCCTGGTTTTCGAGTTGAAAAAAAGAGAAGCAGTCGGCGGATTAGGCATTCCCGGCACCAAACTGGCTTTTTACCACTGCAAGACGGAAAGAGTGACGAATACGGTGTTTGGCGTATTCCGTCTGGATGAACCCATTAAAAGTCTGAATATGGATAACAAGGATATTGAAATCAGTACCATTTTGATGCTTCTGGCTCCGAAAGATATCGATCACATAGGTTTAGAGCTTATGAGTTTCGTAAGTTCACTGATTATAGATAGCGACGAAAGCATCCATCTGTTTGAAAGCGGAAATGCCGAAGAGATACTGGGGTTTTTAGGCAATCACTTAGATATCTATTTTAACTCCCAATGAAAGGAAGTATAAAAAATGGAAGTGTTGACCAAAAAAAATATTTTATTGAATGTTGCAGTGAAAGATAAGCGAGAAGCCATTCAGCTGGCAGGAGACATTTTGGTGCAAGGGGGGTATGTGGAACCTGAATATATTATCGCTATGTTTGAAAGGGAGAGTTCCGTATCCACTTATATGGGCAACCATATTGCGATTCCTCATGGGACCAGCGAATCGAAGAAATTTGTAAAGCATCCAGGCATATCCCTTCTTCAAATCCCAGCAGGAGTCAATTATGGAGGTGATCATAATGTAAAGCTTGTTTTTGGGATCGCTGGGAAGAATAACGATCATATGAAAATATTAACCAAAATTGCATTGGTTTGTGCCGATGAGTCGAAGGTAAAAAAGATTGTGCAAGCCCAAACGAAGGATGAAATTTTATCCATTTTTGAGGAGGGAGGATTTTGAAATCAGTTCATTTCGGTGCCGGCAATATAGGGCGGGGATTTATCGGGGACTTATTGCATGATTCGGGATATGAGATCACCTTTGTTGAAGTATCCGATAAAATCGTTCGGCAGCTAAATCAAGATAAATCTTATCGCTTATATATTCTGAACGAAAACAAGAAGGAAAAAATCATTCATGGCGTAGAAGCATTGAACCCCTTGTTGGATGAAGAGGCCGTGATCGACAGGATTTGCAAAGCGGATTTAATTACGACCTCGGTTTGGGCCGACAATCTGCCGAAGATTGCACCGGTTCTGGCCAAAGGGTTACGCCTCCGGTACAATCGTGGACTTTCTCCGGTGAATGTCATCGCCTGTGAAAATGCTCTTTTCGCTTCGAACATATTGAGAGATTTGCTGGCTAAATCGATCCCGGTTGAAATTTTGGAGGAGATCGCCAAATTTGCGAATACGGCTGTTGACCGGTTGGCTCTTGCGGCTAAGAACAATGGCAAAGATGTGGTTGAGATTGATTCGATGTTCGAATTGATTATAGAAGAAACACCGCTGTTGAGAAAAGAACCGATCAAAGGCGCCATTTATGTTGAGCGGCTGCAGCCTTACTTGGAACGCAAGCTATATATCGTCAATTGCGGGCATGCGGCTCTGGCTTATCTCGGCTTTGTTAAGGGTTATAAAACCGTGCAGGAAGCAATCAAGGATCCCGGAATTAAAGATTTGGCCGTAAAAGCAATGGAAGAATCTGCAGTGCTGCTTCATGAAAAGTACGGTTTCAGCAAAGAGAGTTTAGCGAAAAAAATCGAAGAATCGGTGGAAAGGTTCTCTGCAACTTATGTTATGGATGACGTGCATCGGGTATGCCGTTCTCCGCTGCGCAAGCTTGATCCTACCGACCGATTGGTTGCTCCCGCCGTGCAACTGGAAGAAAGGGGGTTCAATAACGAAGCATTGGCTCAAGTCATTGCCGCGGTGTTGCATTATGAAAATGATGCAGATATCCAAGCAAAAGAACTAAAAGAATCGATTGCAGAAAAAGGTGTGGAACAGACTTTAGCGACATACACGGGAATTTCGCCGGAAAGCAAGTTGTATAAGCAAATTATTCATTTTTATTACGAATACTAAAGGGGTATTGGAACTATGAAATTACAATTAGCGATTGATGAATTGTGCTTAAACGATGCGTTGAAAGCGTTGGAAGAACTGCAAGAGTATGTGGATATTGTAGAAGTAGGCACTCCATTTCTCATTGATGCGGGCAGAGAGGCCGTTCGCCAAATTAAAAATAATTTTCCTCAATTAGAAGTCCTTTGTGATGCGAAAATTATGGATGCGGGCGCTTATGAAGCAAAACTTGCTTACGAAGCCGGTGCCGAATACGTTACGGTATTAGGCGTAACCGATGATCTGACGATCAAAGGCTGCGTGGAAGAAGCGAATAAGCATGGCCGCCAGGTCATGGTGGATATGATTTGTGTCAGTGACTTTGCTGCCCGCATTCCGATTATTGAAGCTTTGGGGGTCCATGTTATTGCGGTGCACACCGGTGCGGACCAGCAAGCGGCGGGGCGTACGCCATTGGAAGACCTGATCGAAATGAGAAAACATGTAAAAAAGTGCAAGATTGCAGTAGCTGGCGGAATCACCAGCAAAACCGTCCATCAATATCTGGAATATAAGCCGGATATCTTAATCGTCGGCAGTGGCATTTTGAATGCAACCAACCCGGTGCAAGAAGCGAAGCTTATCCATGAAGCATTAAAAGGGGGAAATTAAGATGATCACAAAAGATAACGTTCGGGCTATTATTAGCGAATTAGGGACCAATTTAGAGAAAGTAAACGGAGAAGATTTGGATATCTTTGCGGAAGCTATTTTAAAGGCTGAGCGTATTTTCTTGGCAGGCGCAGGCAGGTCCGGATTGGTCATTCGGGCTTTTTCAAACCGGCTCATGCAGTTAGGGTTTACTGTTTTTGTTGCAGGCGATATCACCACCCCGAAAATTGCTAAGGGCGATTTATTGATTATCGGATCAGGTTCGGGAGAAACCAAGAGCTTAATAGCAATGGCCCAAAAAGCTAAAAGTCTGGGTGTTAGCATTGCGCTAATCACCATTGCATCCGAATCCACTATTGCAAGCTTGGCGGATGTGAAAATAGTTCTCCCTGGGGCATCCCCAAAGGTAGAAGACGGAAGCATTACTGCTTCCATTCAGCCGATGGGTTCTTCTTTTGAACAACTAAGCTTCTTGATTTATGATGCTGTGATTATGACTTTAATGAACAAAACAAACCAAAATAGCGACAGTATGTTTGAACGCCATGCGAATTTAGAATAGACACAAAGAAGAGGGGAGGGCTCAACATGAAAAAAACATTCTTAGTAACTAGTGAAGAGGGGATTCATGCGCGCCCTGCAACTGCACTGGTCAATAAAGCTAACGAATTTAAATCCGATGTGTCTGCCGAATCAAAGGGCCGTAAAGTGACAATGAAATCCATATTGGGAGTACTTTCCTTAGGGCTGGAAGCAGGTGACGTAGTTACTTTTGAAGCAACGGGAGACGATTCTGCCCTTGTGCTAGAAGCCTTTGAGGAAATTTTCGCCAAAGAAGGGCTGGGCGTAGTCCATGAATAAGATTACGGGTATAGCAGCAGCGCCAGGCATTGCAATCGCAAAGGTATTTGTCATGGAGCAGGCCCAACTAAAGGCGGAAAAAAGAGTAATTGATGATGTTGAAAGCGAAATCGCAAGATTCCAAGAGGCTTTAGCTCAATCGATTGCTGACATAAAGGCTCTGAAACAGCGGACGGTGGAGCAACTGGGGGAGGAGAAGGCGGAAATTTTTGAATCACATCTGCTGGTTCTGAATGACCCGGAGCTGATTGGCCCCATTGAGGATAAAATCCGTAAGGAGCAAATAAACGCGGAATATGCTCTACAGGATGTGTCAGCTTCCTTCATTTCCATGCTGGAAAATATGAAGAGCGCCTACCTAAAGGAACGTGCGGCGGATATGCGGGATGTCACCAAGCGTGTCTTAACCCATCTACTTAAAGTGAAGGTCTTGGATTTGGCGAACATCAGCGAAGAAGTCATTCTAGTGGCAGAAGACTTGACACCATCAGATATTGCACAGCTGAACAGGAGCTATGTGAAAGGTTTCACGACAAATATCGGAGGGCGGACTTCTCATTCCGCTATTATGGCGAGATCCATGGAAATTCCCGCAGTTGTAGGGACGAAGGAAGTGCTGCGCCAAGCTAAGAATTGCGATCTTATGATCCTTGATGGGCTGGATGGAATTGTCATCCTTAATCCTGATGCTGAAACGATTACGCGTTACAAAGTTAAACAAGCGGACTATATAGCCCAAAGAAAAGAATGGGACCTACTAAGGAGCGAACGTACGATAACAACGGACGGGCATCAAGTGAAGTTGGCAGCCAATATTGGCACGCCGTCTGATGTGGACGGTGTTCTCTCCAACGGCGGCGAGGCAGTGGGACTGTACCGTACAGAGTTCCTGTATATGGGGCGAAATAGCATGCCTTCAGAAAACGAGCAGTTCTATGCCTACAAAGCTGTACTGGAAAAGATGGAAGGGAAGCCGGTTGTCGTTCGTACCCTAGATATTGGTGGAGATAAAGAACTTCCCTACCTGGAACTGCCCAAGGAACTGAATCCGTTTTTGGGATTCCGCGCCATCCGCTTATGCCTGGAGCGGCAGGATATGTTCCGCACTCAGCTTCGGGCGCTGCTTCGTGCCAGTGTGTTCGGGAATCTACGGATCATGTTCCCGATGATTGCTACGCTCGATGAATTCCGGCAAGCCAAGTCGATCCTACTGGAGGAAAAAGAGAAGCTTACAGCAGAGCAAATCGCAGTTTCCGAAAGCATCCAGTTGATTAACCACTTATTGGAAAAGAGTCAACTCACGACTTGCTCTGGAGTACTCTGCTGATCTTCACTCGCCATTCAATCGGAAGTTGATCCTCGCCCAGCAGTCGTGCAAAGCGAATAAACGATAAAGCGAACTCGCGTGTAATGAACGGGCTGGTTTGGTCGAAAAGCCACTTCAATAGCACGTATACAATCAAGGCAGCATACAGTTGCCCGTAGACCGCATTTTCCGATGTACCAAACAGAGTGGGGACATTTAAATGTTGCTTGATCCAGCGAAAAAACACTTCGATCTGCCAGCGAGCTTTGTAGATCTCCGCGATTCGCTCGGCTGACACGTGCATCAGATCGGTGACCACCCGGATCTCATGGCCGTTGGCGTCTTGAAAGATGACGACCCGATGACGTTTCTCCGATCGGCATTGCGGTGTGCCAAGTTTGCAGGTGAGATCCTGCAAAATGGGTGAATTTTTCGAACTTTGACGGCGCAAGGACCGTGGACGCTCCAGATGCACATTATCTTTGAGACGGATCACAAACGACTGTCCTTCCTGTTGGTAACGATCAAATCGTTCGATTTTGCCGTAGGCCCGGTCTTCCACCACAATGTAACGATCGTCAGCAAGCTCTTCGCCGACCGGTCCATCATGTCGATTACCGATCGTTTCTACGACTTTGGCGGGCATGCCAGTTGCCTCCACCAGCGCGACATGCAGCTTGATGCCTGCCCGTTCGCCGTGAAACGGAGCCCATGGCAGACGGGTTTTACCGACCGTCACGGTCGTCGAATCGATCAGCAGCAGGTCTTTGGGCAGTTTCAACTGACGTCGGGTTTGCCGGTTGCATTTCTTGAGCAGCAAGTGAAATAACTGTTTGAACAACTCAAAGGGAACGGCTTTCGCTTTCTTGGAGAAGGTAGAATAATCGGCCTTCGGCAATCCGCAGGCACTAGCCTTATCGGCGCCGTCCCGATACCCGTCCCATTTCTCGAATGCCGCTTGTGTCCAGTATTGCAGTAAGGTGTAGACGGTAAACTTGCGAGCCGTTTCGTTGTACCCCATCCACTCGATCAACGTCTTTACTTCTTCTTCGGTCAGCACGGATTGAACCAGCGCCGAGAACATGGTAGACTTTTTCATGAGGTCGCCTCGTTTCGGTCGTTTGTAGGGGTACAAACATTTTACCGAATGAGCGGCCTTTTTTCTACCATTTAATGGCTAATCAACAGGCGTGTCATCAGACAATCACTTAAAAAACTTGAGTCCTTGGGGTTAAAGGTCACGGTAGAATCCGCAGCATCTTGATTCTAACGAAGACACATTACCATTCTTCAACCCTAACCATTTTTTGCAAGGTTCAGGGTCAGTTTCGTATTGCCTTTTTCAGTTCGTGCAATGAGTTAATTTTCAGGATAGAATGTATGTTTCAGTTGGAGACCGCCGAGAAACAATCTGAAAAGTATTTGCAGCAACTTATGGAGTTCAAGACCGAGACTGCGTTTCTTTGAGAACGGTTGAGGAACTGCTGCAGCGCCGTGCGCCAGAACTTATAGATGCTTACCGTCAAGTTGCCGGTTCTGCACCAGAAATACCTGTCAATAATCTGTGAAAATGTCAGGTTAATTGTTCTATGAAAATGTCAGGTATGTTGATGCCCTGACCGGAAATGATCATTGTCCGAACGGCTCGCCTCCCGTCAAGGGTTGCCTTTGCAGGCAATCGTCTTCGACGACGGGCTTCGCCGCCCTTGACGTTCGGGATCGCCGTTTCGGGTCAGGTAACAAGCCGGTCAGGTGCTTTTCACAGGATGCTTGTTACCCGCTCGCTGTGTTACGCTGGAGTTGCTTGCTGGAGAATGCATGTCTCCAGGGATGGTTTGCAGCGGGCTTGCGCGGCGGCGCAGGTTCCGCTCTTTTTTTAAGCGGATGGGACGACCTTTTCGGAGCATGTGCTTCAACACAGGGCCAGGCACGTCCCTGATGCCAGAGAAGCACCTGACTGTCCATCGTGACGCGCACCTCCACGATCTCTTTGGCTTCCCAACGCGGCCATCCGTCACACGGCTTCGGCATGTAGCATTTCCCGTCCCAAGAGAAGGTTTGTCCGCTGCTTATGCGGCGGTATTCGCGCCGGGCGAAAATATACTCCAGCTGTCGGGCATCCGACAAGGGACGATAGGCGGACCCGGCGTTTTCCGGAACGACCGCGAAACGCTGGTTGTGTTTATGCAGCAAGTCCGGCAACACCCGATTGGCCTCTTCCTCCGTGCAAACGTTCAGCAGCCGCAGCTCGATCACAAACCGATCCTGAAAGGTTTGCCACAGGCGTTCAATGCGTCCCTTGGCCTGTGGCGTAAGGGCCTTTACATGCTCAATACCGAGATCGGCCAACGCTTTGCCGAACGTGGAAAGCGGCTTGGTTTCGCCCGCCAGTTCTTGTTCCAGCGTCAGTTTTTCTTTGGGGGAACGGAAGATGGTATGACGATCGCTGTACAAAGCCAGAGGTGTTATCACTGTTAACAGATTCCATCCATTATAATCAGAAAATAGCCTATTATCCTATTATTTAAAAACCCCTCTTTTCACAACTTTCTTACTTTTACCAGAATGCTAATGTAGACATATGGCGCTCTAATACATATGCAACAGCTTTCTCTCCAGCATAAGAGATAATTAATCCAACTACATTCCAACTAAAAGCAACTCTTAATGCCCTAATAATTTGTTTTCCATTTTTATAATGCTTATAGGCACGTCGTAACCCTTCATACGCAGCTGCATAAGACAAACCTCCAACTATAGAGGAAAGGTTAAATGTAATTCTAATATTATTCGTTAGCATTATCATTATAAGCAGAGAAAAATGTATTTGATAACTTAAAATTGAGCCACGAGTCAGTCAAGACTTTGTGGGAACTTTTCTAGTTCGCTGAAAACAGGTGTAGTCATAGGTTAGCGAAGCATTTTTTTGAATTTTGTGAGTAAGCGCTTTCGGTCTCTCATCCCTTACCATGACTGACGGATATGTATACTTTTTTTACCATCCCTTGAGTTCAGGCAGGGCATGATAGATCGGAGTCCCGGACGATTGCTGTAAATATGGCACGTTATTCCGCGTTACCTCCGGAAGAAGACGGCGGACATGTTGTTTCGCCTTGTTCACAATCGTCTGTTTGGTGGATGCCGTCGACGCCAGGGAGGCGAAAACGATGTATAAAACGTTTTATTCCCTCGCCCGGGAGTCGTTTTCGAAAGAGACGAATCCACCAGAGGCTTAGCGAAGGATGGCTTTCTGCAAGATATCGCCATCCTGTTCAATTTTCACATGGATTCAACGAATCCGTTTGTCTTAATTTTGACGGAGCTGCCGTATTTACAGGCAAAGCTGCAGTTGAATCAACACCGTCCGCTTCACCAACAAATCATCATGCGATACCAAATGGGGCCTCTGGATAAGGAAAAAGTGGTAGTATATATCGAACACCGTCTGAAACAGGCGGGGGCGAAACACCCGATTTTTACCCAAGCTGCCTTGGAAGCGATCGCCCTGCAGTCGCAGGGATGGCCGCGGATCATCAACAACCTCGCCACTACTTGCCTGTTATACGGTGCTCAATGGAAAAAAGATATGATTGACGAAGATATCGTGCGTATTGCAGCCGAAGAAATGGGGTACTAACACAGCAGGGGCCGATGGGCCTCTGCTGTGTTCCATCCCGCTCTATCCTCATTCTAGTTGATCATCCAAATAATGTGCAAATATTAGAAATAATTTGAAAAAAAGTGATTCTGAATTAATGTGCTAATTTACAGAATAAACCCTAAAAAAACAATTGGAACTGTTTGTTCAAATTATCTATTTTGGGAGGCAGAATAAGTGACTGATTTTATAATTGAGTGACATGTTCATCATCTGTTGTTTGAAGAGATGATTTATCTGTTTTATTTTGTGCAACTGTTCGCGTTTGCATCAACGTAAAAATCATCGATATCCCCCTTTAACCAAGATATATCTCATAAAGAGCTCGCTTTGGCTGCTTATGGATTCTTTTTTGATCTTCTTTATCGGTAGAAACTCTTATTTAAACAGCACATCTCATTCGTTCAGGTGACATCTGGCGATTGGTAAATAATAGGATATGTTGATGGAGTAAAATGATTCATTTTCAAGAAAAAATTAATTTTAGCGGTCTGGTTGTATAAAGTTGATATAGAATCTGTAAATCTATAAATAATCGTGATGGACTTTAATTAGAAATACTAATAATGAACT
>Ga0207865_101940_pt1 | contig 13533 bp, 15 predicted proteins | sample HigsolmetaAR204D_FD_184836 | JGI IMG/M metagenome (GOLD analysis project Ga0207865, IMG submission 184836) | Ionic liquid and high solid enriched microbial communities from the Joint BioEnergy Institute, USA - AR20-4-D (SPAdes) (version 2) ...
AAAGGCGGTCAATAAAATTCCCAATCGCTCCGCCGAGCATTAAGCTGAGAGCAACCCCCAGCATTGCATTTTGTTTCGCATATTTTTGCATATAATAAATAATCGCTACGACAACAATAATGGTAATCACATAAAAGAACAACATCTGGTTTTGCAATATTCCCCAAGCCGCTCCTTTATTGCGGTGAGACGTTATGTATAAAAATCCGTTGATAATTTCAATGCTTTCGCCAATTTCCATATTTTTTACGATCAGCCATTTTGTCCATTGGTCGAGAGCGATGACAAATAATGCAATCAAATATTTAAGCACACTGCGTTCCTCCACTCACTGGCAAGTTTCCATCAAATTTTAGCACATTTTTTGACAAACAGTAAAGAAGGGGAACAAGCAAAAAAGTGAAGCTTGTTCACTTCACTTCTTAATGATATTCTAGTGTTTTTTTTAAATATGATTTCATATTGAGAAAATCATGAATCGTTCTGGCTGTCGGAATTTGTGCCAATTGTTCGAGCGGCAATTTTTGCAATGTTTCTTCACATATGCCATAAAGTCCATATTCCATTTTTTCCAATGCAAGCTCAACATCGTTGAGCTCATTTTTTACATCCCGGATAAAAATCGGGTCATCCAATTGACTTTTGGCGAGCCGCGCATTGAGTTCGTCCTTCATTAACGTTAATTCGTCTTTGATTTGATCGAGCGGATTCATTATTAAAACCCCCTCGTCTGTTTTGTATTTATATTGTAACCGCCGCACTGCCTCCTATCACATTCAAGTTTTTCCACACACGTAAATAGCGGCTTGGAAATGATTCACACTTTAAAAGCTAAAAAGCTGAATTCTTCTTTCAATTTTGAGCAAAGTATTCATTTTTGAAAAAGCATCCGAGAAAACTTTTCCAATTGACTATGACGGATTTCAATGAAAGATCGTTCTTTTTATGACACTTCTTTATGAGGAAGCATTGCTAAATGAAAAAACTCCCTGTTTGCACAGGGAGCTGATAAAACTATGCTAAATGGCTGTAGTGATCTTTCACAATGCTTGCACATCTTTTGCACAATGTCGGATGGTCATGATCTGTGCCTATATCTGTTGAAACAACCCAACATCTTTCACAAGTCTCACCATCCGCTTGCTTCACAATTATTTTGATGCTATCAAATGTTTGCGCTTCTTCTGGAGCATCTTTGTAATCACCGGCAATTTCTAACTGGGAAACAATAAACAGCTGTTTTAAGTCCTCTTGTATTGAATTGAACAATTCTTTTATTTCTTCGTTCGGATAAAGGATGAGAGCAGCATTTAACGATTTGCCGATCACTTTTTCATTTCGGGCAATTTCCAGGGCCTTTAATACATCATCGCGAACTGACATAAACTGATCCCATTTCGCTTCAATCTCTTTGCTGCCTTCAATCTCTACAGCTTCCGGCATATCGACAAGCTGTACGCTCTTTTCTTCGACTGATTCAATATGTCCCCATACTTCTTCTGTTGTATGCGGCAAAATCGGTGTCATCAGCTTTACAAGAGCAAGAAGCGCTTCATAAAAAACCGTTTGGATAGAGCGTCGATTATGGCTGTCAGCAGCCTCAATATACAGAATGTCTTTTGCAAAATCAAGATAAAATGAGCTTAGCTCAATCGTACAGAAATTGTGAACGTCATGATAGATGGATGCAAAATCATATTCTTCATATGCTTTTCGCACTTTGGCAATTAGTTTATTCAGTTTAATGAGAATATAGCGATCCACTTCTCTTAATTTTTCTACAGAAACACGATGCTGATTTGGATCAAAATCAAACAAATTTCCTAACAAGAAACGGTACGTGTTGCGAATTTTCCGATATACTTCAGATACTTGTTTTAAGATTGCATCAGAGACGCGAACGTCCGATTGATAATCAACTGATGCTACCCATAGACGAAGAATATCTGCTCCAAACTGTTCCGTCACTTTGGCAGGAACAACAACATTTCCTAGCGATTTGCTCATTTTCCGTCCTTCGCCGTCCAGCGCAAATCCATGGCTTAAAACGCCTTTATATGGAGCTTTTCCGGTGACAGCAACTGCTGTAGACAGCGATGAATTAAACCAGCCGCGATATTGGTCAGAGCCTTCTAAATAAAGATCAGCAGGACGCTGCAAATCTTCCCGTTCAACTAAAACTGCTTGATGAGAAGAGCCTGAATCGAACCAAACGTCCATAATGTCTGTTTCTTTTGTAAAAATGCCGTTCGGGCTTGAAGGGTGTGTAAATCCTTCTGGAAGCAGGTCTTTTGCTTCGCGTTCAAACCAAACGTTCGAGCCGTGCTCGCGGAACAGTTTTGCCACATGTTCAATCGTTTCATCTGTTATGATCGGCTCCCCATTTTCACCATAAAACACTGGAATTGGCACGCCCCATGCCCGCTGACGGGAAATACACCAATCGCTTCGATCGCGGATCATGTTATGAATGCGAATTTCTCCCCAATTAGGGATCCATTTCGTTTCTTTAATTGCTTGCAGCAATTCATCTCGAAAATCTTTAATGGACGCAAACCATTGCGCTGTTGCTCTGAAAATCGTTGGTTTCTTTGTCCGCCAGTCATGTGGATAGGAGTGCGTAATAAATGAAAGCTTTAGCAATGCCCCTACTTCTTCTAATTTTTCCGTTATTTTTTTATTTGCGTCATCATAAAACAATCCTTCGAACCCTGGAGCTTCTTCTGTCATGTACCCTCTTTCGTCGACAGGACATAATACGCCTAGGTTATATTTTTGTCCGACGACAAAATCGTCTTCCCCATGGCCTGGCGCTGTATGGACGCATCCTGTACCAGCGTCGGTCGTTACATGTTCGCCAAGGATCACTAATGAATCGCGGTCATAGAACGGGTGTTTCGCAACCACATATTCCAGCTCTTTGCCTTTAAACGATTTCACTACTTCATATTCTGTCCAGTCCAGCTCTTTTGCCACTTCTTCGAGCAGGGCAGATGCGATCACAAACTTGTCAGCTCCAACCTTCACTACAGAATATTCCAAATCAGGATGAACAGCAATTCCTAAGTTTGCAGGGATAGTCCACGGAGTAGTCGTCCAAATGACGATTTTTTCTCCATCTGTTAATATATTTTTTCCGTCCTTTATTTCAAATGCAACATAAATAGAAGGCGAGCGTTTGTCATAATATTCAATTTCCGCCTCTGCCAAGGCAGATTCGCTCGATGGAGACCAATAAACCGGCTTCAAGCCTTTATAAATATATCCCTTTTTTGCCATTTCTCCAAAGACGCGAATTTGCTGGGCTTCATATTCTGGTTTCAAGGTGACATATGGATTTTTCCAGTCGCCTCGAATTCCAAGGCGTTTAAATTGCACGCGCTGGCGCTCAATTTGCTCCCATGCATATTGCTCGCAATGTTTTCGAAATTGCGCGACATCCATCTCTTTTCGATTGATTTTTTGTTTCTTCAAAAGTGCTGTTTCAATTGGCAGACCGTGCGTATCCCATCCTGGAACATACGGTGCGCAATATCCGCTCATGGATTTATAACGGACAATAATGTCTTTTAAAATTTTGTTTAAGGCATGCCCCATATGAATATCCCCGTTTGCGAACGGAGGACCATCATGTAATATGAAAAGAGGCCGTCCTTTCGTGCGCTCCTGCACTTTTTCATAAATATCCATCTCTTCCCATTTTTTCTGGATCTCAGGTTCTTTTTTCGGAAGGTTTCCTCTCATTGGAAAGTCTGTTTTCGGCATTCGTAACGTCTCTTTATAATCCATTCCCATTCCTCCACATAATATTTGTTCACTAAAATAAAAAAACTCCTCATCCCTAAGGGACGAGGAGGAATCTCGCGGTACCACCCTTTTAGATGCGCACAAATCATGCACATCCACTCATAAACATAACGGACTTGGCCGCCACAGCCTACTAGCATGTTTCAGCTATGGACTCAAGGGTGATGTTCATCCTTTCGCCTTTACCCGGGCTTCCACCGTCCCCGGTTCGCTGTCATAAAGGGCTTGAAAGGACTACTGTCCCTCTCATTGTTTTGTCATATTCCGTTTTATTTTCGTATTATATGAAATCACGAACAAAAAAGTCAAGTTATACTTTCGGTTCTTCCGCTTCTTCTCCTAAGATTGGCTCGACATTGTATTCCATTAAGTGATCCCAATCATCATTTTTTAGCAGATCAAGCTGTGCTTCGATGAGCATTTGAAAACGGGTGCGGAATACTTTTGACTGCTTTTTCATCTCTTCGATTTCCATTGCAATTTTATGCGATTTAGCAAGTGCTTCATTGATGATTCTGTCAGCATTTTTTTCCGCTTCTTTAATGATCAGCTTCGCTTCCTTTTGAGCGTTTCTTTTCACATCTTCCGCAGCTTCCTGCGCAACTAAAATCGATTTATTTAACGTTTCTTCTATATTTGTAAAGTGATTCAGCTTCTCGGTTAATTCCTTCACCTTTAATTCCAATTCTTTCTTTTCGCGGATGACCATTTCATAATCTTTAATCACTTGATCTAAAAACTCATTTACTTCATCTTCATCATAGCCGCGAAAGCCTTTTGTAAATTCCTTGTTATGAATATCCAGCGGGGTTAAAGGCACAAATTCCACCTCCATATGTATGTTTTTCGCAAAACACTAATCCAATTATAAACGATTTTTCGACAGAATGGGCAAAAATCTTTCCATTTGTAATATTATTTTTGTATTCCGATCTTAATGCGCCACTTATCTTTTCTTGTTTTCCCTTCAATTGACAAAACTTTGCTTCTTCCGAATCCCCGGACGGATAACACATCATCTTCCGCAATTTCAAAATGAGCATCCTCAACAATTTTCCAATTGACTTTTACGAGACTATTTTCAATAAGCGATTTTATTTTTTGCCGGGATTGATGATAAACATTTGCTAAAACGGCATCGAGCCGAAGCGAAGAAACAGTGATCAGCGAAATATCCATTTCTTCTTCATGAGAAAACACATCTTCGAATGGAATCTGTTTCAAACGAACGGAAATCTTTCCAATTTTATTCCAGTTCAGCTGCAGAAAATTGGCAATTTCTTGCGCAACCATGACTTGCACCGTTTCATCATGAATGATAATGTCGCCGAACTTGCTCCGTTTTAAGCCGAGCGACATAAGCGATCCAAGCACTTCGCGATGTGATAATGTTACGAATTTTTTCGGGAACATGATTTCAAATGCGAACATTGAAAAATCATCTAATGTCGGTTGAATATAGTCAGGGTAAAAAAAAGCCCGCTTTCTTTCAGCATTTTTATAGCCTCCGAAAAATTGCACGTGAACATCCGGATTTTCACCGATCAATGTCTTAATGATTTTCTGTTCCCGCGGATCTAAAAAATCGGTCAATTTTGGCCGATATTGCTCAGTCACAATTTGTTTCCATCCAAAGACTTTGTCAATGAACTCCCTTTCTTCTTTGCGAAAATGCTGATAAACACTCTCCATAAGAGACAACTCCAATTATGATATGAAAAGAGCCGATTGGCATACAAAACAATTCGAATGTCAATCGGCGAATGAATTTTATGAAATCATACTAAAAAGAGCATACAGCCCATAATCTGCAAAATGCAGGGCAATCAATGCAACAATAGGAGATACATCAATCATCCCTAATGGAGGAATGATTCTTCTAAACGGTTCTAAATAAGGCTCACATATAGCCGCTAAAAATTGTCCAATGGACGTTTCCCTTGCATTCGGAAACCAAGACATCAAAATATAAATGATAATCGCATAGGAATAAATATCGAGCAAAAAACTTAATATGTTATATATTGTCCCCATCAATCATTTCTACCACCTTTTATTTTCATCATCTGCCATGAAATCGGAAATGGAGCCGGCGACATCTACGTTATCTGGGGTACATAAAAATATGTTTGTTCCAACACGCTGGATGTCTCCGCCAATCGCATAAACAGTGCCGCTTAAAAAATCAACAATTCTTTTTGCCTGATCATGCCCGATCCGCTGCAAATTGACAATGCATGAACGGCGGTTTTTCAGATGATCAGCAATTTCTTGCGCCTCTGAATACGTTCTTGGCTCACATAATATTACTTTAGTGGATTTTTGGGCGCTTTGCAAACTTACAACATTTTGTTTTCCGAAAGCGGCATTTTTTTCAACGCTGCTGTTGTGATTGAACATAATCGGTTCATGTTGGTGTTTCTCTTCCGGAGCTTCCATATCTTCAATCTCATAATCTTCATCATCGAGGGCAAAAAAGCTTTTAAATTTATTCTTTAAGCTCATCTGATTTACCTCCAGTTTCGTTTTATGTACCTACTAGCGAGGAGCCGATGCGAAGATAAGTAGCCCCTTCTTCAACCGCGATTTTGTAGTCGTTGGACATCCCCATTGATAGCTCTGTACATGGTGCATTCGCTATATTTAGTGCTTTCACTTGTTCCTGCAGTTGCTTTAAACTTCGGAAGCATCTTCTGATTTCATCTTCATCTTCTGTAAATGGAGCCATTGTCATTAATCCGACAACTTCGATATGGCGATACTCCTTCAACTGTTGAATAAAATCAATGCATTGTTCAGGAGCCACACCATGCTTTGACTGTTCGCCAGATGTATTTACTTGCACAAAGCATTTGATCGTTCGATCTGCTCTTTTTTCAATTTCGTTTGCTAGCGATATTCTATCCAACGAATGAATATAATCCACCTTGTCTATAATATTTTTCACTTTTCGAGTTTGAAGTGTGCCGATGAAATGCCAGACAGCTTTTGACCCAATGCTGTTATATTTCGATAAAAAACCGTCATCCCTGTTTTCGCCTAAGTGTAAAATGCCTGAATTTATCGCCTCTATAGCCCGTTCTACCGTTACATATTTCGTCACTGCAATAATTTGGATATCATCTATTTTTCGATTTGATTTTTTGCATGCTTGTTCGATTTCCTGTTGGATTCGTGCTAAATTTTCTTTCACTGACAAGGCTTAGTATCCCTCCTTCAAACCGATAAATCCCATCATTCGTCCTGTTTTCCCTTGATCTCTTCGATGGGAAAAAAACAAATCTTGATCGCAGCTTGTACAATATGAGGTCAATAGGATTTGATGTTCCGGCACTCCTTTTTTCATTAACAATCTTTTGTTGATTTCTGCAAGATGAATAGAATAAAGGCCGTTCTCAAGCTGTTTATAAAATGTCGTCTCATTGTCAAAAAGAGGTTTGATCGCATCGATCACATCGTCATTGACGACATAACAGCATTCGCCGATTGAAGGACCTATGGCTGCAAATATATTTTGAGCTTGCACACCTTCGTGCAAAACCCAACTGTCGATCATTTCACCTGCTATATTTTTCGCAGTCCCTCTCCAGCCCGCATGTGCGATGCCAATCAGTGAGTCTTTTGGAGAAAAAAAGAAAATCGGAACACAATCAGCAAAAAAAAGGGAAAGTAATATATTTTTTTCCGATGTGTATAGGCCGTCCGTTTGAGTGATGCATTGACGATATGTAAAAACCCCTGATCCTTTATGTTTATTTTCTATCTTGACAATTTGTTTGTCATGGACTTGATCGGCACATACCCAGTTTGGTAGATCAAAACGAATTTTGTCCCCAATGATTTTTCGATTTTTGATCACCGTTTCCTTTTCATCATTCACATGAAGACCTAAATTTAATGAAGCAAAACCATTCTTGGAAAATCCTCCTTTTCTCGTCGTAAAACCTGCTGTAATCTGAGAATGAAGCTTCGCCCAAGCAGGTATGGAGAAAAAAGATTCATCTGTTAATTGAAACGGTTCATGTTTCATTGTACCATTCCTCTTCGACAATTCTCTTATTTTTATTTTAACATATCTTTAAGCCAACATTTAACCAAAATTCGTGCGATTCTTATTCTGTTTCAACATTTTTCGAAACTCTTACTAAAATAACATCTTTTCCGATTTTTACGATGTTCCTCCAAGGAATGACAATTTCTTCCCCTTTTCCAAAAAAACCTAAAACCTTCCCTTGACTAGTGATCATGATCGCTTGAATTTTACCAGTTTTTAAGTCGATGTCAACGTCTTCAATGCTTCCTAATTTTTTTCCGTCATGGACATTCACAACATCTTTTATTTGCAAATCGGAAATATGGATCATGCCGGCTTCTCCCCTCAAGTATTTTTACAATCAGTATATGAGTTTTTTTTTGAATGATGATAAAGGGCCACATTCAAAAGAATGTGGCCCAATGATTATTGAATATTTTTGGTCATTTGTTTAATGGCAGCTTTTTCAAGCCGAGAAACTTGAGCTTGGGAAATGCCGATTTCTTCTGCTACCTCCATTTGTGTTTTGCCTTGAAAAAACCTTTTTTTCAATATCAGCTTCTCCCGATCATTCAATCGTCTGATCCCCTCTTTTAGAACAATTTCTTCAATCCACTTGGAATCGCGGTTTCGCTCGTCGCTTAACTGATCCATGACAAAGATCGGATCACCGCCGTCGTTATAAATCGGTTCAAATAATGAAACTGGATCTTGAATGGCGTCTAAAGCAAAAACGATTTCTTCATGCGGCACATTCAGCTCTTTAGCAATTTCTTCTGCCTTCGGCTCACGTGACGTTTCGCTCATGAGTTTTTCACGCACCTGCAAAGCTTTATAGGCAATATCACGCAATGATCTTGAAACACGTATCGGATTGTTGTCTCGCAAATATCGACGAATTTCACCGATGATCATCGGTACAGCATAAGTAGAAAATTTTACGTTTTGGCTCAGATCAAAATTATCTATAGATTTCATCAACCCAATACATCCTACTTGAAAAAGATCATCGACAAACTCGCCTCTGTTATTAAATCTTTGGATGACGCTTAAAACGAGTCGCAAATTTCCGTTGACAAGCTTTTCTCTGGCTGATAAATCACCGCTTTGCATTTGTTTAAATAATTCTCGCATTTCTTCATTTTTTAAAACAGGAAGCTTCGAAGTATCAACACCGCAAATTTCAACTTTATTTCTTGTCATTTCGTTTCCCCCTTACAGGAGTTCTTGCTGTCTTAAGTTAAGTATCTCCCTGAAGGGGAAAAATATGCACAAGCTGTTCAGAGTGAACACGCTGTTGATTTTTCGCTATACATGCGACTAGCAAGCAAAAATTACACCATTTTATTAAATTCTTTTCGAAGACGCTTAATAATTCTTTTTTCCAATCTTGATATGTAAGATTGAGAAATCCCGAGCATGTCAGCCACATCTTTTTGCGTTTTTTCTTCTCCGCCATGCAATCCAAACCTAAGCTCCATTATTTGTTTTTCTCGTTCATTTAATTGCTGCAGCGCCCGCATTAATAGCTTTCGGTCAACATTAGCCTCCAAATCCTTTGTAATAATATCGTCTTCTGTTCCGAGAACATCCGAAAGAAGCAGTTCATTTCCATCCCAATCAATGTTCAACGGTTCATCAAAAGAAACTTCAGATCTTGTCTTATTATTTCTGCGCAAATACATTAATATTTCATTTTCTATACATCTAGATGCATATGTCGCAAGCTTGATCTTTTTTTCGGGATTAAAGGTGTTGACTGCTTTAATTAGCCCGATCGTCCCAATGCTGATCAAATCTTCAATATTGATGCCGGTGTTTTCAAATTTTCGGGCAATATACACGACAAGGCGCAAATTTCGTTCAATCAAAATCGAACGGGCAGCCTTATCGCCGCTCGGAAGTTTTTTTAACAGTATTTCTTCCTCTTCCTTCGAAAGCGGAGGCGGCAGCGCTTCGCTTCCGCCGATATAATAAATTTCATCTGTTTTGATCCCTAATTTTGTTAAAAACTTGTACCATATATACGTGAGATAAAGCTTAATTTTTTTCATGTTGTTCCCCCTTCTAAACAAATTGGTTTATGAGTATGCTATGAATAAAGGCTAAGAAGCATCTTTTTGTTTACCCGTCTGGATCATTTTTGGATGAATAATGCATTGATAATCGTCTTCGCTTGAAAGCCGCGAATGATTTAGTCCAATAAGCGGGCGGGACAGCATTAATGATTCTTCTTTTGTATGAATCACCACTTCGTCTGCTATTACGGCTAATAATAACTGAAGATCCTGGCCAACAGACCGGTACGGAATAATTTTCAGCCTGCCGATCCATTCTTTCTGTTCTATCGCTGTCACAGCCTCCATAGGATTTCGATTAGAAATGACTTGGTGCATACTTTCAGGAAACACGGTCATTAATTTTTCCGCTTCGGCAATCATGACTGGCTTCTTAGTGATGGGATCATACAATTGATTGCCGCTGTCAATCAATCCTTTTACTATTACTTTTTTCTCCATCATCGTGATCGAAACATCGACAATTTGATCATAGTGGATTTTTTTTGCTTCAACCTGTTCAAGCCGCAAGCGGGAAAAATACCAAATAATCGGAAAGCCGACCACGATAAATAACCAGCTGACAGGATTTCCGAAGCCATTTCCATTTGTTAAAATCATGTTATTTTGAAATGAAAAGCCTACTTGAAAAAAATAATAAGTGCCAAGCATACCTCCCCCAACTGCAAAAGTGACAAAATAGAAAGTCAATAAATTTTCTATAAAGTAGCGAAACTTCTTAAAGCCAAAAGCATAAAGAACCATCACACATGAGAGGATTAGTTTTGATTCCGGACGGCTCGCCAGCTGTGCGAAAGGCGAAAAAAGCAATATCACAATAGCGGAGCCGATGAGCGAAGCAATCATTATTTTTTTCCATACAATGTTTCTCTTTAAGATGATTGCTGTAAGAAAAAGGAGCATGATATCAAAGCAAAAATTCATCAGCCAAATAGCATCCAAATAAATGGTCAACCGCCTCTTCCTCTCCCACCATTCAATTTTCTAGGCTTCTGACTTGCTATTAATAGGTAGTATAAACGCTATTCATTCCAAATTGTGTCAAATAGTGCCGAGTACAGCATACAATTTTTGACGGATTCCTAATGTTTTCGTCGAATGGAAAAATAGTTAAAGAAAAAAACGGTACAAGCCTTTTAGAGGAAGAAAGCTAAATTACTGAAGTTGTAAACACTTTCGTTAAGCGACGATGAGGAAATTACAGGAGATCTTTTCTTAAGGCTGTGTTAAAGTTCATTGTTGATTTAGGGTAAAAATTAGAACTTCCGTTTTTTGGAAGTTCTAATTAGTAATAATTTCTTATTCAACTAAAGCACCCAATAGCACAATAAGCCTTTACACTACTTACCAAACTCTTTATATTCATCAATATAGAAAGATACATAACCACAGTTTGAACAAACAGCTGCTTTAGGTTTTGCAGATACTTTTTTGAAAAGCCCTTTTCCTTTTTTACTTATCTTAATTCCATACATTCCACCTTCAACATTTACATCACAATCTACTATCATTTCAATTTGACATTGATTACATTTCAATTTTTTAGCCCCCCTTTATAGTTGCGACTTAGCAAGGAAAAATGCCCTATTTAACAATCGCACCCGTTACTTTAAGTTTACTTTTTCACAATACCTAAACACTAATCAGTTTTTTCAGGATTGTTATTCTTCCTTATTTCGTTTAATTCAGGAATACGTTTATAAATATCCGATATTTTATCTACAATTTCTAATTTCACTTTATCTCCACCACTTCCCGTAATTGCAGTGTTAATAAAGCCGTAAATTAGTCTTAACAATGATTTAGCATCCTCATCGGTAAGATTACTAACAGCAACAATGGTATTATCAAATTCCTTAGTATCATTGATTTCTTTCAACTTTTACACTCCTTTTACTATTCCAGTAACCTGCCCGTTAGTTGAATAAGCGTCAGTAATTATAGAGCAAATTTATTTAACCTAAGTGTATCATAAGTTTCTGAATTCTGTACTAAGTTCCCTTTAATAATCAAGTCGTTCATTGTTACTTCATTTCTTTGGTGATGGATACTTTCTAAGACCTGAAACCAAGTAAGGTAATTGTTTAAGTACTTGGTCGCAACACCATTAAATCGTTGAATCCAACCTTTTAGTCTTCTATGATAATTATTCACGTTCTGGATGTGATAAAGCCCCTTTGTACGAATCTTACCATCGGACTTGAATTGGTAAATAGCCATTCCCTTTTCAGCAGCAAATGTTTTAAATGCACGCCAAGAATCCGTGCATAGTATATTTTCATTTGAAATTCTATGCCCGATGGCTTTGTCTAATTGGTCTTTGGTCAACCTACCCATACCTAATATCTGCGAAAAAGTGGTTTTGTCACGGTCTCTTGCTACTAACACGCATACTTGTTCATTGCTTATACCACGTTTTTTCGCAGAGCCACCACGTTTACGTGGTTTTCTACCTTTAATTTTTCTTTGTCCTTTTTCTGAGTACAGGAAATAGGTCTCGTCCATTTCAACGATACCTTCAAAATTAGGAATTTCAATTTTCTTTAGCGATGATAATAGTTTATGTCTCCAGTAAAATAAAGTGACGTGTGTGATGTTACCTATTAAGTCAGCAGACTTTCTTAGTGAATAACCTTCAATGATACACTCAACAAATTTAATCCACTGGTTAAGGTGACGAGTTCGATAAAGAACTGTGTTTGTGAGGTCAGTAAATGTCTTTCTACAAGCCTTACAGCGATAGCGTTGCTTTTTAACTTCTTCACCCTCAACGGTTGTTTTATATTTACCGAAGCGAACAATATGCTCTGATGTACAATCAGGACATTCGTACCCATTCTTATTCTTACGTTCCGATATTTCGTGAAGAACGGTTCCAGTTGAACTTGATGCTGTGAGTGCATCAATTAAATATTCACGCAATCTGTGCTTCTCTGCTGGATTTAGTTTTTGAATGGCTTTAAGGATTTCAGTAGCTCTCACAATCATCACCAACTTTATTGTAGTTAGTCCGATTATAGAACATTCGTTCCTAAAAATCAAATATCAACAACTATCTTTAACAGAGCCTTTCTTAAAAAAGCTACGCAAATGTTTATACTTTTTCAGAACGAGGAAAAAGCCTGGCTAAAAAGCCAGGTCCTTTCGCGTATATATCTGCAATTTATATTCCACAAAAAATATTAGAATTTACCATATACATGGCATTAAATTTTCAGCAAGGATCCGCATTTTTTTAAATGGCATGTCGTATTTTTTCATAAAGTTTTGATTCATTCGTTTTGCTATTTTCGGGAACGCGTTCAAATCTGTTTATCTATTTTTACATAATGTTTTGATTCATTCCGCCGTAATGCGATTTTTGAACAAATCATGCCTAAAAGGAATCTCTGAATCCTGCAAATATTTATGTTCCAGTCCAATATTTAAACTGTTTTACGCATGCAAATATTAAAAACCTTCCATTTTGCCCGCTTGATGAGCTTTAAGAAAAAAGCATGGATGACGTCTATTGTCACCCATGCTTTTTTTAGCGGCGCTTTCTGTTTCTTAAAAATGTCGGGATGTCAAGCGTATCTTCTGCCTGCTGCAATGCACGGCTCGTAATGTCGTGAG
>Ga0207865_101943_pt1 | contig 13520 bp, 14 predicted proteins | sample HigsolmetaAR204D_FD_184836 | JGI IMG/M metagenome (GOLD analysis project Ga0207865, IMG submission 184836) | Ionic liquid and high solid enriched microbial communities from the Joint BioEnergy Institute, USA - AR20-4-D (SPAdes) (version 2) ...
TGGAAATCCTGAACAGTTTTATTTTTGGCTACACGAATGGCTTTTTGGAAGGGATCAATAACCACACGAAAGTGATGAAGCGAAATGCGTATGGATTCAGGAACTTCGAGCGGGCAAGGGCCAGGATCCTGCTTACATACAAGTATAAAAGAATCGGGGTCCATGTGGGGTAAGGCCGTATGCCCCCACCCCAACATTTGACAAAGGACCGATTTTTTTCAAATATCCGCTGGATGGCGTCCAAAATCTGGGATTCCTCAAACGGCTTGACGACAAAATCCTTCGCCCCCGCTTTAATCGCCTCGTACACCATCTTTTGCTGGCTGAGGGCCGAACAAATGATCACTTTCGCATCCGGGAATGCTTCCCGGATCTCCTTCAACGCCGCCAAGCCGCTTTTTACGGGCATGGTGATATCCATAAACACGAGGTCGGGGAGAAGTTCCCGGTACAGTTCAACCGCTTCTTCCCCGTTTTTCGCCTCCCCGACGACGATGTGTTCCGTCTTTTCAATGATCCTTCTTAACGTCATCCGCAAAAATTTTGCATCATCCACGATCAGGATTCTTCCCACGAAGCCTTCCTCCCATTTGCATGCAGGGATTCGCCGGTTAAAAACCCGTAAAGCCGCCGAACAACGGATTCAGCCATTGGATGAAAAGGTTCATCCAATCAAAGTACAGCATGACGCCGACAGCCACCATGAGGGCTCCCCCCGCCTTCATGATCTGCGCGCTGTGCCTGCGGATCCATTGCAGTTTTCCGATAAAGAAGGACAAAAGAAGGAAAGGAAGGGAGAACCCGAGGACATAGGCGATCATATAAAGGACGGCGAAACCCGGATTGGTCGACGCGAGAAAAATGACCGACGCCAAAATGGGGCCGGTGCAGGGCGTCCAGCCCGCCGCAAAGGCGAGCCCGATAACCGCGGACCCGAGATAACCGGAAGGGCGTTTGCTGAACTGGATTCTCCGGTCCTTCATGAGAAAGGCCGGGCGAAACAGCCCGAGGATCACCAGCCCGAAAAAGACGATGAAGACGGCCCCCAGCTGCCGGATCAAGTCTTTATATTGGGTAAAGAAGGAACCGATCAAGGACGTCCCGAAGCCGAGGGCGATAAAAACGACGGAAAATCCGAGCAAAAAAAACAAGGTATGGAGCAGGCTCCGCTTTTGGAGCAGCGCGTTCTCTTCCTGCAATTCGCCCACGCTCATGCCCGTGATGTAAGACAAGAACGACGGGTACAGGGGGAGGCAGCACGGGGAAATAAAGCTTAAAAAACCGGCTCCGAACGCAAGAAAGACGTTTATGTCAACCAATCCCGACACCCTTTCCGCTGTGGTACCAATCGTTACATTGATTTTACAAAACATCCGGGGAAATGCCCAGAAAAATGCAACGGGGAATTGTTACATTTTTTTGAACAGGATCCCGGGACGGCCCGGACGACCGCCGGCGCCTCCCCTCCGGTTTCCTTCTCCGCTATAATTTCAACAGCAGCCGGCCTCCGAAAATGAACGTAAAAAGCAGCAACAATCCGGAAAAAATCGACATGCCGTTCCAGGAGGTGGGTTCCCGATGTTCCTCCGTCCCTTTTTCTATTTTTCCCCGGCCCGCCGGTTTGAGCTTCTCCAAAGGCGCCGCCTGCAAAATCGTCCCGTCGGCGGATTTGATCAATAAATTCCCGGAACGGTCCACCTCCGTTTCCGCCCTTTCCCCCTTCGGCAAGACGTAGTACACGTCGTGCGGCAGGAAGTATTCGCCGTTTTCCGCGGGGAAAAGCGTTTGGCCCGTCACCTTCTCCACCGTAAAATTTTGAAAGCCGTAATCCAGCATTTTCAGCGTATCGGTATAAGGAACGTTTTTATAAGGCGTATTCATCGTCACGGCAATAAGCGCCATGCCGTCTTTTTCCGCCGTCGTTACGAGGGTATGCCCCGATTCGTTGACGAATCCGGTCTTCCCCCCGGTGATGCCTTCGGCGGGAAATTCGCCTTTCAGCAGCCGGTGGTGGGTATGCAAGATCGTCTTCCAGCCTTTTCCGTTCCACGGATATTCCTTTAAACCGAAGATCCGCCTGAATTTTCCGTTTTCCATGGCATAGCGGGTGATCCGCGCCATGTCATAAGCGGTCGTATAATGGCCGGGATCGTAAAGCCCGTGGGGGTTGGTGAAATGGGTATTGATGACGCCCGTTTTTTCCGTCAAAAAGCGGTTCAAATTCGCGGAAAAATGCTCAACGGACCCGTCCAGGTATTCGGCGATCGCTTCCGCGGCATCATTCCCCGAATTGATGACCATCCCGGTGATCAGCTGTTCCAGGGTCATTTTCTCCCCCGGCTCCAAATAGACCCTCGTCCCGTCGACTTGCGTCGCCCTTTCGCTGATTTCGACCGTATCCGAAAGGTTCCCCTTTTCGATGGCGTAGATGGCCGTGGCGATCTTTGTTATGCTGGCGGGATATTCCTTTTTATGCCCGTTTTTTTCATAAAGGACCGTCCCCGATTTTGCCTCCATCAAAACGGCGGAATCGCTTTGGATGGGGAGATCCGCTCGTTCTTCCCCCCACGCCGCCTGGGGATGGAAAGCAAGCCAAAGGATCGGCGTCCAAAACAATAATCCTTTTATTTTCATTAAGCTGCACCTGTTTCTTCAATAGATTCCCGGATCTTTCGGCGAAAACAGCGTCCCCGGGGATAAGGAATGGACCGGAAGGCAGTGCGTCGCTTTGTAAGCCACAGGAAACATAACGGTCCGGCGGGGGGATCGTATTAAAAGATTTTCCGGTTTTTCTTCATATATTGTAAATAATGGCGGGCGATTTGTAAATTTGCCTTTTCATTGATTTTTGTCGCCCGCATCACCAGCGGGTCCCACGGGGATATGGAGGCTTTCGGGTATTCCCCGCATACGTCCATCCCGATGACCCGCTTTTCGGCAAACAGGGCTTCCAGAAAAGCGAGCAATTCATCGAGGGTGAGCTCCCCCTGGTCCCAATTCGTCACCGCGCAAGTTTCCGACAAAACATCTTTATCGATACTGATGTAAATATCACGCCCGGCAATTTCCCGCAAAAATTTTTTATTCAGGATGGCTTGATCGGCGGAAAAAACGGAGAGCTTCGGCGTACGGACATTCTTCGGAGGACCGATGATGAGCACCTTTTGGCAGAAAGGGATTTTCAAGGCGAAGGAAACCCAGGAACCGCAGGAAAGATAATCGTCTTCCTTTTGGCCGAGGTCGGTGTGCCGGTCGAAGAGGACAAGGGTGAAGGGGACGGTTATCTTTTTTAATAGAAGATAGGTGATATAGTGGTAATTCCCGCTGCCCAAAAATACGACAGAAGGCCCTTCCCATCGGGAAAGCCGGGATTGGATCGCCTTGACGGAAAACGGGTCGGCGATCATGTTCGTCGAGCGGATGTCCGACATATCGATCCACCGGTGGGGAAGTGTCAACAGCCGTTTCTGGGAAGGATAGGTATCATCCAGATTCAAGATCGTTATCGGAGCAAAATCCATGCCTTTCACCCCAATATGGATGACGTTTTTCCTTTTCGAAAGCATCCTTCCTGAAATCCTGTCATCCCCGTTTCGGAATCGCCCCGTCCCTGCCCCTTTTTACGCTTCCCAAGTTCCTTCCCCCTCTCATCCATTCCGCAGCCGGAACGGATGCAGGAAACAGGCCACTTTTATTATACACCAAAATCCTTTCAAGTTTGGGTGCGCCGTTCAGGATCCGGGACGGCCGCTGGACAATCTTCATCCGGCATGCGGCGCGGGCCCTTGCCCCGGCATCCCGCCCCGCCCATTTGCTGGAAACGATTTCTCGGCACCGCGGCGCAAGCCGGCATCGGATCAATCTCCCGCCCCTTTTAGAAACTATTTCCAGTCTCGCCCGCGCAAGCCTCTCCGGAGGAAGGACCGAAACTTACCGGGTGGCCTGTCCCGTATCCCGGCAAATGTTCCCGGATCCGGAACGGGACGAAAGTTCCCGCTTTTCGGGAGGGAAGCCGAAAGAAGACTTGAAGAAAAGCCGCGGTTTCCCGGAGGGCATTTTTAGCCCCGCCCGGGCGCCGCGGCTCTCATCTTTCCCCTTGGACCAACAATTCATCCATTTTCTCGGTCAAGCCGTTTTGCAGCAAATACATTTTATAATAAAGTCCCTTCTTGGCCAGAAGCTCCGGATGGGTTCCCCTTTCGACGATTTCCCCCTTATGGAGGACGAGGATCAAGTCCGCATTTTGAATCGTCGACAGCCGGTGGGCGATGGCGATCGTCGTCCGTCCCTTTCGCATCTTCTCCAGCGCCGTCTGGATCGCCTCTTCGGTTTCCGTGTCGATATTCGATGTGGCCTCATCCAAAATCAAGATCTTCGGATTGGCGGCAATCGCCCTGGCAAAGGTGATCAGTTGCCGCTGGCCGGTGGAAAGGGTCGACCCCCGTTCGGAAACGACGTGGTCGTAACCGCCGGGCAGTTTTTCAATGAACGGATGGGCCTGCACGAATTTGGCGGCCTCCACGATCTCCCCGTCGCTGATCTCCGGGTTGTTCAGGCGGATATTGTATTTGATCGATCCGTAATACATGAAGGGATCTTGGAGGACGAGGCCGATCTTTTTCCGCAGCTCCTCCTTTCCGTAGCTCTTGATCGACCGGCCGTCGATCAAAATGTCTCCCCTGTCGAATTCATAAAACCGCATAAACAAATTGATGATCGAGCTTTTCCCGCTTCCCGTCTGCCCGACGATGGCGACCGTTTCCCCGGGCCGGACGGTAAAGCTGATGTTTTTTAACACATCCTTCTTGCCGTCGTAGGAAAAGGAAACGTTTCTGAATTCGATTTCTCCCCTTTCAATGACGGCCTTCCCTTCGGGATGCTGTTCCGGGGACATTTCCTTTTCGTCGAGAAGGCGGAACACCCGCGCGGCGGAAACGATCGATTGCTGAAAAAAGCTCAATTGCTCCATCACCTGGTTGACCGGTTCGAAAAATCGGTTGATGTAGTTGACAAAGGCGAAAATAACCCCCACTTCCACCGATTCGGACCAAGAGGTGATGCCGAAATAGGTGAGCAGGATGATGACGGCGAGGATATACACCAAATCGACGGCGGGGCGGAGCAGGAGGCCGTTCACCTTTACCGTCCGCATCCCCGCGTCAAAATGCTTTTCGTTGATGGCGTCGAATTCCCGGCGCATCCGCTTTTCCTGGCGGAAGATTTGGATGATCCCCATCCCTTGCAGCGATTCGTTCAGCTTCGCGTTCAACTGGCTCAGCCGTTCCCTTTGTTCCTGATAAAATTTGGAGCTGAATTTCCGGTAAAAATGAATGATCAGGAAGATGAGCGGCAAAAACAGCAAACAATACAAGGCCAGGACAAAATCAAGGGAAAACATCGCAATAAAAATGCCGATCAGCAAAAAGGCGCTCTGGATAAATACCGCCAAAACGCTGACGAACATCTCTTTAATCGCTTCGGTATCGTTCGTCACCCGCGAGACGATGGCGCCCGTCGGGGTCCTGTCAAAAAATTTCATCCCGAGGGCCTGCACCTTGGCAAACACGTCGATCCGCAGCTGCTGGATGATCTTTAAGGCGATCGTCTGAAATTTTAACGATTGCAAATAGAGGATGACGCTGTTGGCGAACTGGATAAAAAGAAAGCCGGCGGCCAAAAGGCCGATTCTTTGCCAGTCAAAATTTCGCGGCGCCACATGGTCGTCGATGAATATCTTGATCAAGATCGGGCCGATCACTTCCCCAAGGGTGGCCAACCCGAGGAGGAAGAAGGCAGCGGCCATGCTTTTGGCATGGGGCTTCGCATATTTCAATAGCCGCAGAAACACCTTGAAATGGCTGGTTTTTTCCCGCATGTCCTTCCGGCCGTTTTCCGCCGTAACGTTTTCCACCGCCTTACCCCCCTTTCTCCACCAAAGTTTCCAGTTGCTGCTGCATATACATCTTTTTGTAACGGCCGTTTTCCGCCATCAGCGCACCGTGGGTGCCCCGCTCGACAATTTTTCCCCCTTCGAGGACGAGGATCAGATCGGCATGGCGGATGGCGCTGATCCGATGGGATGAAATGATCGTCGTCTTGCCTTTCCGGATTTCCTTTAACGATTGCAGGATCGCTTCCTCCGTTTTCGCGTCAACGGCGGAGAGGCAGTCGTCCAAAATGAGGATCTCCGGGTTCAATAACAGGGCGCGGGCGATGGAAATGCGCTGTTTTTGTCCGCCGGAGAGGGATACCCCCCGTTCGCCGACAAGGGTTTGATAGCCTTCGGGAAAAGACAGGATTTCCTCGTGGATGCAGGCGAGTTTCGCGGCCCGTTCGACCTCTTCCATCGTCGCGTCCGGTTTGGCAAAGGCGATGTTTTCCAGGATCGAGGCGGAAAAGAGAAAATGGTCCTGGGGCACGTAGCCGAACAGGCTGCGGTAGGCTTCCAGGGGATAATCCTGGATCCTTTTCCCGCCGAGCAAAATCTCCCCGTCGTACCCTTCAAAATCCCGGATCAATAACCGCAATAAGGCGGTCTTTCCCGAACCGGTCCGCCCGGCGATGCCGAGGGTTTGGCCTTCCTCCAGCCGGAGTTGGATATCCTCCAGCACGATCCGCTCCGGGTTGTTCGGGTAGGCGAAGGAACGGATGTGAAAGCTGAGGTCTTTCCGTTCAATTTCATGGCCCCCCTCCCGGTCCCGGATCTCGATGTCTTCCTCCAGCAGCCGGGACACCCGCGCATAGGAGGCGCTCCCCCGTTCCACGATGTTGAAAAACCAGCCCAATGCCAGCATCGGCCAAATGAGCATCCCCAAATAGGTGGTAAAAGATATCAATTGCCCGATGGTCATCTCGCCGTCAACGACAAATTTCGCCCCAAAGGCGACGGAAAGGAAAAAAGAGACGCCGATGACCGCCGTGATCGTCGGATCATAGAGGGCGTCGATCCGGGCCACGGCGATATTCTTTTTGACCACGTCCCCGGAGAGTTCCGAAAAGGAGGCCACTTCCTCCCGTTCTTGGCCGAAAGCCTTCGTTACCTTGATGCCGGATATGCTCTCCTGGGTTTTATCGTTCAGCTCGGAAAAGGCCGCCTGGGCCTTGTCAAACCGTTCATGGAGCTTCTTCCCGTACCAGCTCGTCAGCACGGCGAGAAGCGGGATCGGAATCAAAGCGATGGCCGTCAGTTTCCAGCTGATCGTCAGCGCCATGGCCGCGACGACAAAACCGCCGGTGGCAAGGGAATCAACCAGCGTCAAAACGCCGGCTCCGGCGGTCATCTGAATCGCCTGGATGTCATTCGTGGCATGGGCCATGAGGTCTCCGATCCTTTTCCTTTGGTAAAAAGACGGGCTCATCTTCGTCAAATGGGCATAAAGGCGGCTGCGCAGCTGACGGGCGAGCTTCAGGCTCGAACCGAAGATGTAGATCCGCCAGTAATACCTGAGCACGTACATGATCCCGCCGCAAAGGATTAAAGTGCCGATGTAGAAGGCCAGGGTTTTCGGGCCGATGGTCCTGGATGCCACCGCATCCGCGGCGTACCCGATGATTTTCGGGGGGACCAGCTGCAGTACGGCGATGACCAGAAGCAGCGTCACCCCGATAAGATAGGATTTTTTCTCCTGTCTGAAAAACCAACCTAAATCGATAAAGATTCGCATGTGGATCCTCCGCCATTTGCGTTACTCATGTTCAATAGTTTAACAAATTTTCACACAAGAAGGAAGATTGACTTTTTCCTGCAAAAATTAAAAAATCACCTTTTCATTGACGAATAAATCCTCAATCGAAAAGGCGATTTTTCTTGAACGGATGATCGATCCCTTGTGCTTTTCGCGGAAACCAAACATTTATTTGTTTGACATTTGTTTATTAATTGCCTGCATCATTTGATTGATTTTCTTTTGCGAGGGCTTCATGCCCATTTGCATCATCATGACGCGGATCATTTGTTCATTGATGGGCGGGTTTTTTTTCAAGTAATTCATCATATATTTTCTTGCGATAAAAAATCCTAGCGCTACTCCGGCGAGCAATGCCAGAATACCTACTAGAACGAGCTCCCACATACCATTTCCTCCTTCATGTTGTCTATTTTCAAGTGTACTAAACGTACGGGCATTTTACAATACGGGAACCGCTATTTTTTCCCATACACCGGAAGGATCCGTTACAGGCGCAGGCCCCTTTTCAACGGTTTCAGCCAGCCGTACCGCCCGTTTTCCCTGTCGATGGCCAAAAAATTGTACTCCGTTTTCTTCAGCAAATCCAGAAAGGTGTTTTCCCCTTCCCCATATCCGTTGGATTCGAGGAGAATGGCGCGCTGATCGATTTGAAGGCAAGCCTTCCCGCGATGGTTTTCGATCACCAATTTGCCTTGGCGGATGTAAAAATCCTGCCGGCCTTCCAGCAGCCGGATGATTTGCGAGTGGATTGTTAAGACGGGGATCGGTTTGGTGATGAAATCGATTTGTTTTTCCAAAATCTCTTTTTTCGGAGGTGCAGATCCTTCATATTCTTTAAACAGGTTATAGAATTTCCTTTCCCTGCCGTAAAAAAAATCGGCCACCTGTTCATCGATCAGATACATTTCATATCGCTTCATCTCATCCACCCTCATCCCGATGTTGATCCGGTCCGGCTGCAAACGGAACATCCCAGGAAGCCAAGATAAACCGTGGAAAGATACGGGGCTTCGATCAGCGAAGAGCAAAAATGAAGGAATAAAAAAAGCCTGTCCGAATATTTGGGATAAATTTTCCGGATATGCGGAGGAAATCCCGCAAACGGGAACCAAACCCCATCGGCGGAATCGGCAAAACGACCCCGGTTTACTGCCAAAAAAGCGGGATTTTTCTTTTAGTATACAAAAAAATAACCGAGGGGAAAACCGAACATATGTACCGGAGAAACGGGAAATCCGAAAACCTTTTCCCCCTTTTTCTTCCCCATCGGAAAAGCGACGCCCGGGGAAGGTTTTCCCCGCTGCCGACTCCGAGGAAGTCCTTCCGGATTGTCTCCGCCACTGTCTGCGCGACACTCCCTTTGGTTGTTCGGTCCTTCCAAGCAGGGAACAACTTCATTTGTCCCATGACCGCTGCTGTTGCTCAACAGCCCATTTCCGGACGGCTTACCGACTCGATCGGCGTACCGGTCAGACCTCCCCGGGCAAGGACGCAATCTTTCCTTCTATTTATCTACTCCCCTTCGGCAAAGAAAAGATCCGTTTTGCCCGCCTCCTTCGGATTCCGCTCCGCCGCGTACACCCTTTCGTTGGCTGATCGCCGCTTCTTCCTTCGCGGTCCGGGATTTTCACCCGCTAGATGGCACCTATGCCGGGCGCACAAGAAAAAACACCACGACGGGTGCTTTTCGATGTGCATGAAAAGTTGTTAAGTTGTTTCGCAGACTCGTCCGGTGAGGCCCAGCCTCGTATGGGGTTCGTGTTCCGAGAGACCTAAAGTTTGCCGCCTTTACAAACAAATCTTGAGTTGCTTATGGATTAGCCCATAAAATTCCTCCGTCAGAATCTTTGATTTGAGTATGAACCGCGAATGGGGGAAAAAGAGGACGGCGTTGCGACTCCATTCCACCAATAAGGAACGGTTTTCCTCTTTGTTTCCCAAAAAAATGTCCCAAAAGCGAACGCGACGCGAACGCTTTTGGGACACCGTCGGAAGGTTCCTTCCGCTCAGGCGAGCAGTTCCTTTACGATCCGTACGATATTTTCCACCGTGAACCCATATTCTTTGACGATGGTTTCCCCCGGTGCGGAAGCGCCGAACCGTTCGATGGACAGCACCCTTCCTTCCTCTCCGACATAACGGTGCCAGCCGAGGGATGAACCCATTTCGATCGCCAGACGCTTTTTCACCCGTTTCGGCAAAACCTCTTCTTTGTATGCTTCCGGCTGGGCCTCGAAGCGGTCCCAGGAAGGCATGCTGATGACCGCGGCGTCGATGCCGGATTCCCGCAATTTTTCCTGGGCGGAGACGGCCAGGGAAACTTCCGATCCGGAGGCCAACAGGAGGACATCCGGGATCTCCTTTTCCGAAGGCGAAAGGATGTAGGCGCCCCTCGAAACGCCTTCAGCCGCCTTTTCCTTCGTCCCTTTCAAATTCGGCAGATTTTGCCGGGACAAGACGAGCGCCGTCGGCGTTTTTTCCGATAACAGGGCCAGTCGCCACGCCGCCGCCGTTTCGTTGCCGTCGGCCGGGCGAATGACGGAGAGATTGGGCATGGCCCTGAAGGAGGCCAAGTGTTCGACGGGTTCGTGGGTCGGCCCGTCTTCCCCGACGGCGATGCTGTCATGGGTCAAGACGTAGGTGACGGGGAGTCCCATCAACGCGGCAAGGCGGATGGCCGGACGCATGTAATCGGAAAAGACGAAGAAAGTACCGCCGAAAACCTTCAATCCCCCATGGAGGGCCATCCCGTTCAATATGGCGCCCATGGCAAATTCCCGCACGCCGAACCAAATATTCCTTCCTTCGTAGGAGCCGGGGAGAAAATCCTTGTCTCCCTTGATCGTCGTTTTGTTGGAGCTGGCCAAGTCCGCCGATCCCCCGAAGAAATAGCGCAATTTCTTCGCGATCCCGTTCAGTACTTCGCCGGAGGAGGCGCGGGTCGCCAAACTTTTCCCTTCTTCATAGACGGGGATCTCGCTGTCCCAGCCTTCGGGCAATTTCCCTTCGATGGCCAGTTCCAGTTCCCGCCCCAGCTCGGGGAAGGCGCGTTTATAGTTTTCCAGCAGTTCATTCCATTCTTTTTCCTTCTGTTCCCCTCTCGCCAGCACTTGGCTGCGGAAATGTTCATACACTTCATCGGGAACGTGGAATTCCTCAAAATCCCATCGATAGGCCGCCTTGGCCAATTTCGCCTCCTCTTTGCCCAAAGGCGCGCCGTGGACTTCGCTCGTACCGGCCTTGTTGGGGGCGCCGTAGCCGATGACCGTTTTCACTTCGATCAAGGTCGGCCGTTCCTTTTCCTCCCTGGCCGCTTCGATCGCTTTGGCGATAGCTTCCAAATCGTTGCCGTCATCCACGCGGAGATAGTGCCAGCCGTAAGCGATGAAACGGTCTTTGACGCTCTCGGAAAAGGCCTTGTTCAAGTCCCCGTCCAAAGAGATGTCATTGGAGTCGTACAGGACGATCAAGCGTCCGAGTTTCAAATGGCCGGCGAGGGAGGCAGCCTCTGCCGAAACGCCTTCCATTAAATCCCCGTCCCCGCAAATGGCGTATGTATAATGGTCAATGACGGGGTAATTGTCCTTGTTGTACAGGGCGGCCAAATGGCGTTCCGCCATCGCCATGCCGACGGCCATCGCGATCCCTTGTCCCAAGGGACCGGTGGTCGCGTCAACGCCCGGGGTATGGCCGTATTCGGGATGGCCGGGGGTCTTGCTGCCCCATTGGCGGAAATTTTTGATGTCTTCCATCGTCACATCGTAGCCGGACAGATGAAGAAGGCTGTATAACAGCATCGAACCGTGGCCCGCGGACAATACGAACCGGTCGCGGTTGAACCACTTCGGATTTTTCGGGTTATGGTTCATGAAACGGGTCCATAAGCAATAGGCCATCGGCGCGCTTCCCATCGGCATGCCGGGGTGGCCTGAATTCGCTTTCTCGATGGCATCGATCGACAAGGCGCGGATCGTCGCGACGGCCAATTGATCTTTTTCGGTAAACATGGAATCAGCCCTTTCCTCCAGATTGTTCCTTCATTTCTAATATTAGCTTTCCTCGTCCGTTCCAACAACATAAAAACGGAAAAATCATCGGCTGTTAAAAGAATTTTACCAATTTGATCATTTTCCGCCCTCCGGCTGTTTTTCCGGCGGGACGGGAAACCATTTTCGGGAAATTTTTTCCGGCCCCGTTCGGCCGGAAGAACGGGCCGCACCGAAAAGGCGGCGGAGTGACCGCCTTCCGGCTCGGGGGGGGGAAATGGGGGAAAAAACCAAACGGCCGCGCCGGCGGTTCCGCTGCGAAGATGCGGACAATCGCATGCGGTCCGACCGCCGCCGAAAACGGGATCCCCGCAATCGGCCGAAATCATTGCATAAATTTCTTCTTTTTTATTTTAACCGCCTCAGGCGTCACGTCATTTCCCAGCGGGTCGTAGACGGTGACCCTTTCCAAGGTCATTTCCATCATTCGGCGGAAATCGGCGAGGTATTCCTTTCTCAGGTTCTTCTGCTCGATTTCCTCTTCGGGCGTCAGCCCTTCCCGCTTCTTTTTCCGCGCCAGCGCGTTGATCCTTTCGATCTTCTCCTTCGACAGCATGCCTTTCCCTCTTTTCTTTTTCGATTCATGTTGCCTTCCCGTTTATCCCTATCATTTTAGCATAAAAAAAGAACGAAAGACAGGCCGATGCATTTTGCCGATCACCATTGCCCGCTTTCGTCCGCCGCTTTCCAAAGAACCGCCGTCTCGCTTGAAGAACCGTGATCTCCCTTTTCCAACGTCTCGACAAAAAACAGCATGCAAATAAAGGCGACAACAAACAGCAGAATCACATAGCCATATTTTTCAAACACCTTGGAAACCGACACGCCTATCACCCCGTACGAATGTATGTTCGCATTTATCATATACCGAACATATGTTTTGTGTCAAGGAAAAAGCGAACGGATGTTTGTTCGCCGCATGGAGATATGCTATACTAGTAAATAAATACGGCTGGAAGGTGGAAAATATGTCCAAATTGTCCAAAAGGCAGATCGAAATCTTTGATTTTATAAAAAAGAACGTGAAAGAGAAAGGGTATCCCCCTTCGGTGCGGGAAATCGCCGAGGCGGTCGGGCTCTCTTCCAGTTCCACGGTCCACGGCCATCTCGCCAAGCTGGAAAATAAGGGGCTCATCCGCCGGGATCCGACGAAGCCGAGGGCGATCGAAATCCTGGAAAAGGACGAAAACGGCTCCCTTTTTGCGCCTTCGCGGCCCGTGCCGGTGATCGGAAAAGTAACCGCCGGCCTTCCGATTACGGCCGTTGAGAATATCGAGGATTATTTTCCTTTGCCGGAACACATCGCCCCGAAAGATGCGAACGTGTTCATGCTGGAAGTCGTTGGCGACAGCATGATCGAAGCGGGGATTTTGGACGGGGATTACGTCGTCGTCCGGCAGCAAAACACCGCCGAAAACGGGGAAATCGTCGTGGCCATGACGGAGGAAAATGAAGCCACCGTGAAAAGATTCTACAAAGAGAAAAACCATATCCGTTTGCAGCCCGCCAACAGCCAAATGGAACCGATCATCGTCCGGAACGTGACGATTCTGGGGAAAGTGATCGGGGTATTCCGGTATATCGACGGGTAACACATCCATCATCTTTAGCGCCTGGAGATCAACGAAAGGCGTTTTTCTTTTATAAAAAAATTTTATTGGTTCATTGTAAAATTAAATGCAACAAAATAAATATACAAAAGCCACGGTAATTCCGTTATGATGAAGTCGACACAAACCCATACATAACAGGAGGAATACCATGGCCCGCTCTCATCATAACACAA
>Ga0207865_101950_pt1 | contig 13491 bp, 13 predicted proteins | sample HigsolmetaAR204D_FD_184836 | JGI IMG/M metagenome (GOLD analysis project Ga0207865, IMG submission 184836) | Ionic liquid and high solid enriched microbial communities from the Joint BioEnergy Institute, USA - AR20-4-D (SPAdes) (version 2) ...
CTTACGGACTGCTTTCGCCTGAAGAAGAAAAAGAATATATCGAAACCCAATCCAAAAAAATGGAGAAGAAAAAATAAGGTGCCTCAGAACGGGGCACCCTTTTTTGGTTATTCAGGAGGGGAGCAAGTCAGCACTCGATTCGGTCAAGTTGGCATCCCAACCGAGCAAGTTCACTTCCCATCCGAGCAAGGCGACTCCCCATCCGCGCAAGACGACTCCTTATCCGAGCAAGACGACTCCTTATCCGAGCAAGCCAACTCCCTATCCAAGCAAGTGGACACTCTATCCAAGCAAGTGGACACTCTATCCGCGCAAGACGACTCCCCATCCGCGCAAGACGACTCCCCATCCGCGCAAAATTGATGTCTGAAACCTTCCGAAACCTATTTATCTATCAAAAATCCATAGATTCACCGAAAATTCGCCAACCACCTTGTGCCCTCTCATGACAATCCCACTCAAATGTGTGGCTTTTCTTACTTCAATTGGCCCTGTATATTTTCTGGCGCTCGCATAATCATAGTCGTTATCGTAATATTCAGATTGACCCAGCCAATAATAAATGGCCGTCCCCTCTCTAGGAATGAACTCCACTTCCGCTTTGGATAATGCGGAAACGTCCCCATAATCGCCTACCTCATAACCATTTTTCTTTTGGGTGGAAACATTGATAATTTTCTCTTTCCCATTGACCTTGAGGATTGGGAATTGCTCCCAACTAATTGCATCATCCCAGCCGACAAATATATTTACCGTAAATTCACCAATAATCGCGCCGTCTTTTACAACTGCCGCTATTAAGGTGGAATCCGTCTTAATTTCAATTGGGCCTGTATATACCGGATAAGTCAATGGATCAGGGACGTGCTTTTCACATCCTTCAGGAGGACAACTTATATTTGGTCTCGGATAACTTTCCACTTGATAATGAATTTTCGTTCCTTCCCTTGGCGTAAGCTGCACTCGATCGCCTGGATAGGCTAATATATTTTTATACTCCGCTACCTGGACGTCTTTGTTCGATACTACTGTAAATGGTTGTTCCACCCCATTCCTCCGCACAACAGGGAATATTTCATATGCCGGGAATGAAACCGGTTGTCCTTGTAAATCCATCAATTCTCCAATCTTGATTGAATAACGGATTTCAGCAAAATTCCGGATGATCTTTTCCAAACTTGCCCCCGCCGGAATGGCCAGTTTTTTAATTTCCATGTCGGATCCCAATTTCACGTTGGCTTCTTTCTGTTCAATCCTTAATTCTCCGATTTTTCCTGTGAAATTCAATGAAAGGTCCGCCGCTTTTGAAACCACCGCTTTTAAAATGATGCCTTCCCCGCTTATCTCTTTGTTATCATGGACCCTCAGCAATTCCACAATGCCATTGATTTCGACCGAATACACAGCGTCGGTCAATACAAGCTCGGAGATGGCCTTATCGGATGTGATGACGCTTCTTTTCCGTTCCAATGTCAGTTTCGATGGGGAAACATCCGTTAAATGGATGGTCAAAGTCGGCGCGTTTTGTGTATCCTGTTTGTCGGCAACATACAATTCATCCTTTACGGTTACATGGCTTGCGGAAAACACGGATGCCACTTGTTTGCTTAACAGCAGCTTGCCCTCCACATTCAAGTTTTTCACAGCCACATAGTCCGCATTGATTGTCACATTGCCGGCAATATTTGTATTTTTTCCGTCTAATGTGATAAGTTCACCTGATTTTCCGGACTTATTCAATTCAAGTGAACGAATCGAAACAATTTCGCCATTTTGAACTTCGGCTTTGACGACAGCCCCTTGCAATGCGGGTTTATTGGAGGCATCCAATAAGCCTTGAATGCCGCCCGCCACTTTGTATTGTTGGCTTCCGGCAATGATATGGTTCCCATTGATATCGGAAATCGTAATGGTCACTTCCGTCGTGTCCGTTGTGTCCGTTGTCGGCTTCGTCACTTTCTCAGCGCGGAATACAAAAGTGGCAAACTGGCCGCGCGTCACATTGGACGTTCCACCGAAAGTCGTCGGTGTCATACCCGTGGTGATTTTGTTTTCATATAAGGCTTTAATATACCCTTCATACTCTTGATGGTTTAAATCCGTAAACGGTGTTGTGGCCGTTGGGGAAACTTTCAGTCCAAAGGCAAGGGCCAGAATTTTGGCCATATGATTCCGTTGAATCGGTGCATTCGGTTTGAAGGTGCCGTCCGGATAACCGTTGATAATGCCGGCGTTCGCCAGTGCTGCAATGGCCCCGTAATATTCATTGGACGTGGAAACATCGGTAAATCCCGGATTTTTCACATTGTTCGTATCCAATCCCAACACCCCTGCCAATATTTTGGCCGCTTGCCCGCGCGTGACGGATTGATACGGTTTGAAGGTGCCATCCGGAAAACCTTTTATGATGCCCCGTTCTGTCAAACTTGTGACAGCTTCATAGAAATAATCGGTTGATTTCACATCCGGAAACGACGCAGCTTCAGCAAATCCCGTCGGTGCCACAATCGCTGCACTCACAGCCACTGTCGCCGCAAGGGCTGCGTGGAAATAGGATTTTTGTTTCTTTCTTCTCATTCAATATCCTCCCCTTATTGTAAAGTGCCTGGCACCAACTTCAGTACCAGGCACCCCGCCTCGAAAAAATGATTATTTTTTACAAGAATGGGCTTGTAAGATTTTCCCTATGGCTGTTGCCCTGTGTGATTACCTCAATATCCACGCCTATTTTCTTCACGATACTGCCACTGCAATATCAATAATCATTTCTCCAACAATCGCGTTATCTTTCACAATGATGGCATGGAAACCGGAATCCAAAATTTCCCCATTATATTTTCTTAAGGAACTGTAATCAATTTTGTTCAGATCCACATTTTTCCATCTAACAGATAGATGGTTGTTCCTTCCCTTGGGATCAACTCGAATGATGCTTTTTCATAGACCCCAACGGTTTGTTCCACTACAAGATGGCCATTCTTTGTATAAGCATATTGAGGAGTTATTTCTCTTCCTCTTTCCTTAACGATTGGGAACGGATCATGACTTACCGTTTTTTCATCCACATCCAAATGGGCTTTTAATTCCCCGACAATGACGCCATTTTTCAATGCAATCGCATGCACATAAGAATCTGCGAAAAATTTGATAGGTCCAATATTTCGGCAACCGGCTTTTCCTGTTCTTATTCGACAGGATTGATGGGGATTCTCTGAACACACTCCCCTGGAAACATCATAATTTTGCTCAGTGGAATGGAAGAAACGTGATGAATCAAAGACGGTCTTAGTCATAAAGCAACATTTGACAAGAAAAAATGGACAGTTCTTCTAAAAAATTGTCAATCGCGATAAAAATTTGTCAATATTCTTTTGGAAAATAAATTCCTTTTCCAAATTTGAAAATGCCTGGCATCTCTATCGCCAGGCATCGATTTTCTTAACTTATGAAATGTTGAAACCAGCCAGTCAACTCTTGCAGCCGCTTCTCCGCCGCTTCCTTGCTTTCCTTCACTACGCCAAAATAAAACTTGCATTTTGGCTCGGTTCCGGACGGGCGGATGGTCACCCATGATTCATCAGCCAACACAAACTTCAGCACATTTTCCTGAGGCAATGCCAACGCCGCAGTGGAGCCATCTTTCAACAGGGCCGTGCCGCTCAAATAATCTTCCACCCTCACAACCGGCACACCGGCAATCTCCTTCGGCAAATGCGAACGCAATCCATACAAAAGGGCGCGCATCTCAACTTGTCCGTCTTTTCCTTCAAACACTTTGGATACCAAAGCCTCCCGGTAATAACCGAACTCCTTATACAGATCCTCGAGCACATCAAGCAGCGTTTTCCCTTTCGTTGCATAGTGGGCCGCCATTTCCGCCACCTTGATCGCCACCTGGACCGCATCCTTATCCCGGACAAAAGGTTCAATCAAATATCCGTAACTTTCCTCATAGCCGAACACAAACGTATGCGCACCGGTTTTCTCGAACTCTTCAATCTTTTCGGCAATATATTTGAACCCGGTCAACGTATTGATCGTTTCAACACCGTACTTCCGCGCAATCGCCGCACCCATTTCGGAAGTCACAATCGTTTTCACCATCGCGCCATTTTCCGGCAACGTCCCCTGCTCCTTCTTCGTCTCCAGCAAATAATGCAACAACAGCGCCCCAAGTTGATTTCCCGTCAACAGCACATACTGCTCCCCGTTCCAAACGGCCACCCCGAGGCGATCGGCATCCGGATCCGTTGCAAGCAACAAATCCGCTCCCGTCTTTTGCCCCAGCTCCATCGCCAACTCAAAGGCGGCGGGCTCTTCCGGATTCGGATAAGCCACTGTCGGAAATGAACCATCCGGACTCGCCTGGGCTTCCACCACATGCACATTCGCAAATCCAAAAGCCTGCAATCCTCCCGTCACCGGCACGTAGCCTGTCCCGTGCAATGGCGTGTATACAATATGAAGCCCGAAATCCAAGTCGCTTCTTTCTTTCAATGTCATTAACCGTTCCAAATACGCTTCATCAAATTCTTCCAAAATCCAATGCAACAAGCCTTGTGTTTCCAGCACTTCCGCATCGGCCGCTTCAATGCCAAAGAGATTTTCGATTTTTTTCATATGGCGCACAATTTCCTTTGCCGCTGACGGAACCAGTTGCGCCCCATCTTCCCCATACACTTTGAAACCATTGTACTGCTTCGGATTGTGGCTCGCTGTGATGACCACCCCGGCAAAGGCATTCAACGCCCGGACCGTAAAAGACAATTGCGGCGTTGGACGGGGTTCCTTATATACATAAGTAGAAACTCCATGCGCCCCCAACACCCGGGCCGTCTCCACCGCGAACGCTTTGGAAAAATGCCGTGTGTCATAGGCAATGACCACGCCTCGCTTTTTCGCTTCTTCCCCTTTTGATTCGATATAACAAGCCAATCCTTCCGCAGCCCGACGGATGGTAAAAAGGTTCATCCGGTTCGTGCCGGCCCCAAGAACGCCGCGCATCCCGGCCGTTCCAAAGGATAAATGTTGATAAAACCGGTCCTCGATCGCCGCCGGATCCCCCTCAATCCGATTCAATTCCTCTTTCAAATCGTCGGGCAATTCTTCATTTCTCCATTGTTGATAAAGTTCCGTAAAGTTCATTGCGACACCTCTCCAATCGGCAAATTCATGGTATTTATTATGGCACAGAAAATGTAAAATGCCAATTCCGACAGGCAGAATTGGCATTTTGGAAGGGTAGGTTGGTTACCAAGCAAAGCAAAAAATATATGAATGGGAGATAATAACAATTTTTATGAACATATCCGCCTTTTTTATGAAGTTATCGGCGGATGTTGACAATATCGAACCCGGAGTTGCAGCCATAAAAAAATAATGTATGTATCCGAACAAAAATATGTATCCAACCCTCTATAAACTGATAAAGCTCGGCTTGCCGGTGACGTACTTCGTTTCATACAAAAGCGCCAAGGCGAGTCTTCTTCTTTCCCACACTTTTTCCGCGGATAACCTGATGAGGAACCGTTCATGATTCCGAAAAATGACATAACAGTGGTTCTTATCGACCGGCTTCACATCAAAGCCCATATCAATCGCCCATAATGGTTCGCGGAAACCCGCACACGGCAATTGCATTGCAACAATTTCCCGTTCTTCTGAAATGACAAGCGGCGGATTTTTCCGGATCCTCAAGATTCTCCGGGCCGATTTCAGCCGGCCGTTCAAATCGGATCCGAAATAAATGCAAATGTCATCCAACAGTTGATACACGTTCTTCACCGAAGCAAAATTCCCATAATCGTAGGTCAAAATTTGAGATGAATGCACTTCATTATAGAAAGGAGCAATCGCGAAAACATTGAAATTCTTCATGACATCAATTTCACTGATTCCGTTCCTGTTCATTCAATCCCCCCTATAGTCAGTTGCCTCACCAATTTTGAAAATATAGGACTGCCCAAAAGGATGATAAAGGTCATGAAACGTTTTTCCTATATTTAAGTAAAATTATACATTATAAACAAAAAAATACAATACAAAATATAGAATTTTGTAAATTTTCTATAATTTGATAAAGTTGGTTGGGAGCAATCCCCAGGATACCATTGGAGAATCCCCGGAATAGCCGATTCGAAAAAATGGGCCGCTTCTCTTACGATAAAAGCACCCGGGAATATTGGATCAGTGCTGATCACGCAGGAGAAGTGGAATGGAAACCTTTGATCAAGTGCTCGAACAATATACGCCCATGATTTACAGCGTGATGAAAAAAGCGAAAATCTACAAAAACCATGAGCATTACCGCCATTGTGCAACGGTTGCCTTATGGGAAGCCTGGAGAAAATATGACCCGACATACGGACCTTTTGCGCCATTTGCCTACCGCACGATGCTCACCACGATTTACCGGGAAATGAGCAAGGAAAATCAATATGCGGCACACTATGCCAGCTACGAAAAGGACACGCTCACCTTTTTGGCCCATCAAAAGCAAAGGAAAAGCGGCGAATCCGGTTGCCCGGACCTGTTCTTGGAACTGGCTGCTTTGGTGACGAAGGAGGAAATGGAACTGCTGATGGATATCTATTATTACCGATATAAATTTGAAGAATTGGAGAAAAAATACGGTGTGACCGCCCATGCCATCAGAAAACGGAGGGACCGGCTTATGAAGCGGTTGCGGGAAAAGCTGGTGTGAGATGGGAAGGAATCGGCGCCCGGGCTGATGCGTTGCGGATGCCAATGACGGGTGCAACGGGGATGTTTCGGATGCCGGCTCCTTGGGTGTTTGATAATATGAAGGGCCGAGAACTATCCAAATGCCCGGCCCTACTTCAGTTTTCTTTTTCGAGAGTAAATCGCACCAGCGGCGATCGCAGCTATAGGAGAACCGACAAAGGCGATATTCCCATATAATTCTAACGCTGCTTTTTTTCCTTTATCATAATATAATTCATAAATTGTTTTTGCATAGTCATACTCATTCAATTTGTTCTTTTTATTGCTTACAATGAACCAAAATCCATCATCATAGGCTTCTTCTTTTATTTTTTTAGCCTTTTTATTTTTCTTAAATCCTTTTTTATACCGTTCTGCTGCAACTTTTATATTTTTATATTTTTTTGGGACCATCAATTGATCATGTTTATAAGCAGATTGATAGCCCTCTTTTTCAATTGAAGCCAATTTATCTTGATATCCCAATTCATAACTTTTCGTATAAATACTTTTATAATTTTCATTTTCGCTTTCCAACGATTTCATAGGAAGCAATTTATATGCCGTTTCATAAGCTTCGTGCTGAATTTTTTCTTTTGCTTCCTCATACCCTTTTTTATATTGGGTATTATAGATTTCGATTAAACCAGGGTCATCGTATGGAGGCTTCTTTTCAACAAGTTTTGTTCCATCTTCATACCCTTGTTTTTTCGCCTGTTTTTTCAATTCTTCTTTTTTTTGCTCCAATCCCACATTGTATCCATTTGTGAAAGATTCTTGGTAGTCTTTTGGAATGCTTTTTAGCAATGTGTTTAACTCCAACATGTTATAACCTTTATCTTGTCCAAGTTTATAGTAATATTCTTTTTGTTTGGCTACATTATACCCTGCATTAAAACCATCTCTGTACCCTTTTTCATAATACTCTGAGCCAGAATAGTCATAATCATTTATTGTCTTTCCTGCTTTATATGCCATTTCCCCTTGGGAGTAACCTGAAGAGTAACCATTATTGTATTCGTTCGATCTATATTCCTGACTTTTATAATCGTTATATGAACTGCTGGACGAACTGCCCGATGAACTGCTTGATGAACTACTGCCACCATTATGGTAATGGTACTCTCCGTACTGTAACCCCCATTTTTCACAGTTTGTTCGACATGTGTGTCCACCTGAACTATCTGTACGACCTGGATGGGCGTTTACATTGTTTATCGAAAAAATAAAAAAACTAATGACTAGTACAATACACCACAGATTTTTCAAAACCTAATCACCCCAAAGATTGATTGTAGGATTTGAATTTTATTATTTTACAATAACATTATATCTTTTATTATCCATTTTCACTAGATGGTGTAAGTACTATATAGTTTTATGGATTTTGTACTTATTTGACAATAATAAAAAAGGGAATCCATCTATGTTTGAATTATCCTTTTATTAGAATATGAATCAAATACTCATTGCCTCATCTTTATAGTGAAAAGGAAGGCGACGATTGCTGGGATAATCATCTCTTTTATTCTTCATTGATTACTGCTTTTTCCCATTCCATATACCTCATCACCAACTTCTTCACAAAAATTTCATCCAAATAATTTCCATTTGATTTACTAATAAATCCATAAACACTTTCATAATGTAATTTCGGTGGGAATTGATGCTGAACGGGAGGCTCTTTTTGTTGGGGTGCCTTGCCTGCGGGACCGCTTCAGAAGCACCGGCGCTCCCCTGGCACCAAAAGCCGGCACTTCTTTGAAGCCTGACACCGAAAGCACTAGCCAGGAGTTTATAAGCACCGGCGCTCCCCTGGCACCCCGCAATGCCCAGGCACTCCTGCCAGAATGGAGGTTCACCATGAAGAAATGTCCAAATTGTCAAAGAGTCATCAACGGCAATGAAACGTTCTGTATCCGTTGCGGCACGGAATTTCCTGAGCGGGATCCGGCGCCTGTATCATCCGCCAAATCCGCCAACTCAATCCGAACGTCCAACCAAACCCGCTCCCAATACGGGCAAGCAATCGCCCAACTTCAGAACAACAGCAACGATTGCGGCGCTCAAGCTCAGGAAGAACCGATCCGGAAACGGAGCCAATTTCATTCCAGATCCACAACATCAAGTCAAACCAACCTGTTTTCCAAAACCGTTACATTCATCCAAACCAAAGTCCTTCCTGCCATCCAATCTTTGAAACAAAGCAACCTTCTCTGCAAAGACAAAAATATCGCGCTCATCTCCATACTGCTGACAATCCTGTTACTCACGGGAGCGCACTTGTACATTCAACATGCATTAAACCCGCAAACCCAAGCCACCCACATCGCCAAATATGTGGAAAAAAATAAACCTGACCGACTGGCCGCCGCATTCACGTACACGGAAAAGACCTATGTCAATCCAAAAAGTTTTTATACGTATCTTCATGATAATCCATGGATATTGGAAGAGTTGCAACACGCTGCGAAAGAGGCGAAAAAACTTGGCAGAGCGGAAATCAAAGATGAATCGGGCAATCGCATCATTTCCATCTCCAACCAACCCTTTTTATTCTTTTACAAAAAATATGAATTCCGGGTAAGACCGGTCAAAGCGTTAGTGTCCACTACCGACCCTGGACTGGGCGCGACCATCACGGTGGGAAACAAAGAACCCGTCCCCATCGATAAGGACCGGGTCAACGTCGGCTATTTCGCCCCAGGCCCTTATGAATTCACCATTGCCTATCAAGACGATTATTTCGTGAAAGAAGACAAGGTCGAAGTGTATTTATCGGGGGAACAATATGAATTTCCCATCCATCTGAAACTGCAACCCATTGAATTGACGTCGGACATTCCGGATGCGATTGTTTATATAAATGGAAAAAACACGAAGAAAACGGCTGAGGAAATCCAATTGGCCACCGTGCCTTTGGATGGATCGGTGGAAATTTATGCAGTGGCAACCAATAAAAACGGGGAAAAAATCAAATCCAACATACTTCATCTCACAAAGTCTGCAACGCACATCACCTTTCCTGATGCAAAATCCAACCGGGCGTTTTATGAGTCCCCCGCGACGGATGCGGAAACGTGGATCGGAATTTTCCGCAGGGACTATGAAAAGGCCGTCAACCTTGCAGACTTTGACTACGTGGCCGATTATTTCATCCCCGGCAGCCCGGCCGAAGAAGAGTATCGGAATTTTGTGGAAGGCCACCAAAATAGGGCCGGCTATCAATACAACTTCCTGTCAAACGAGATTTTGCATGCGGCGATTCTTTCAGACAACAGCGTATTGATTGAAACCCGGGAAGCCTTTGAATATCATTCCGAAGATGAAGGCGATTGGTACTACGAACGGCAAAAGAAATATACCTTGCAAAACAACGATGGCCTCTTCAAAATCGCCGACATCGAATCGAATACCATCAAAAAGGAAAGAAGAAGTTAGGAGCCAGGCGCTTATATGGTGCCTGGTTTTTTTGTTGGGGGCTTTGGAGGATGCCAAAGTTGTTTGGTCCAGGGGTTTGGTATTATTCATGGGGTAATCTTTTCCATCTCTTGTTCCTTAAGGATTCAAGACACGAAAAATGCTAATCAAAAAAACCCTGTTTTAAAAGAAAAAGCGCACCAAAAGACTATGTTCACAACTCGCTGTCCTTCCCCCTTTCCGATTCCCCTGTCACTCCCACTCCAAACGGACTCTCTTCCGAAAAAACGAAATCATGTTGTTTCAAAAACTCCGGAAATTCCAAAAACCCACCCTTCACCATCCGCTTATACACCGCTAAAGGAATCGGCTTGGACACCGCCCGCACTCCCCGCCTAAGTAGAAACTACACCAAATGTACGTAAAATCCAAAGTTGCTCCGCGGTTGCATCCCACTTCTTAATTTAATGTTTATCATTAAAAAATTAATGAATTTTATAAAAATATTATTGTTATTCATAAAATTTTCTGTATAATGTTAACCATAGAGGCATCCATGAATCGCAACAGTTCGATTGAAGGCTACCAAACGGAAATGGAGGAATGAGAAATGAAAGAGTACAAATTCGAGCGGGTGGAAGTAAAGGGATTGCCTGGGCTTTATTCAAAAGCAAAGGAAGACTACCGGGGTATCATCCGAAATCACGCGCAAGAAGGATGGGAATTGGTGCAAATCTTCACACCGCCTACTTCGGTTTACGGTGGAACGCCTTATTTTGAAATAATCTTTTCCAAAGACGTGTAATGGGAAGCATGGGAGATGAAAAACATGGAAAAATCTTTAAAAGCGAAAAAGTTTCAAACGTTGCTTAAAGTCTTGAATGTTCTATTCAGCCTCTTGTTGATCCTGACCGGCATTGGCAACTTGTTGATTCTGTTATTTTTGGGAGGAACCTTGTTCACATCGGAATCCTTCATCCAAAATCTCATCAATCAAGGAAGCATCAGCGCTTCCATCGGATTCAACGGCTTGAAAATCTTCATGGAAGAAACCACCTTTCATTATGATAAAACCTTGATGGTCATTTCCGTCTTGCTGGCTTTGCTTTATGGTTGTGTCATTTTTGCCATTCTATTGCTCGTCAAACGATTCATTCAATCAATTATCAATGGCGGGATTTTCACCTTGAAAAACAGCAGAAGGATCGAATGGATCGCTTATTGCATCCTCTTTTTAAGCGTGACGATAAAAGGCATCGCCGCCTATTTCCTTTATTCCATGAATGAAATGGTCCAACTGGACGATTTGCTACAAGAGGTTGAATGGGTGGAGTCGGTGTCCTTCGAATTTTTCGGCATCCATTGGAGTATGTTGTTGTGCGGATTGGTGATTTGGACGATTGGCTATATTTTTAGATATGGTACATTTTTACAAGAAGAATATGATGCGACAGTATAGGAAGTGAGAAAATGGCAATCATTGTTCGATTAGACCGGATGCTCGCCGACCGGAAAATGCAGTTAAGCGAGCTGGCTGAAAAAGTCGATATTTCCATTGTGAATTTATCCAATTTAAAAACCGGCAAAGCCAAGGCCATCCGATTCTCCACATTAAACGCCATCTGCAAAGCCCTGAACTGCCAGCCCGGCGACATATTGGAATATGTGGAAGATGAGGAGTAAAGTGGCTTTCGGAGCGCCAGGTACTTGCGGGGTGCCTGGTGTTTTTTATTTGCTTAAGTTGGGATATATGGGATTTAGGATGCTATCCCATAAGTGTATAATCTATCCGCCGAGTGGATAACTTTGTATGCCCAAGTTGATTCTCTATCTGCCCAAGACTTCCCCATCTTCCCCTAAGATAATTTCCGTCCGCGCGAATCTCCCCAAAAAACAAAATAAAAAACCCTTAGCACTCAAAGGGTTTTTCATTGCGCATCCGCTTCCTTTCCGCTAAAGTTCTCACAAAAAACGTAATAAAAAGCATCATCAAAAAAGGAACGATGACAACATAAGCAATATAAATCAATGCGTACTTAATCCATTCCCATAAGTCCGGTCCGGCCAAAAAATAATTAAAATAATCAATTCCCACCAAAATCTCAAACACAACCGAATAGCATCGGTTTGCCAAATGGGTAGGTTTTTTTGGCCTTCTACATGATTTAACCTATTCCAATATCTTTTTAGTTCAAAAAATAGAAACAGAAACACTATTTATTACCTTATTATTTTTTCAACAGATTGTATTACTTAGCTCCAGTATATATAATTATATTAATAAGAAATAATAAAGGCACTACAAGCTGCATATGCTAGCCAATAGTGCCTTTCATATGATATTCGGAAAACTGCATGTGCAGTTCAATAAAATATCATAAAGTAGTATGTAACTTTGTATTACAATTATACATGAAAACTAATTTATTGGCAAGAGACATTCCAAGAGGAGTGATTATCTTGAGTTATCGCAGAACCTATGATATTAATATATACTTTGATGAAAGTGGAAAAAGTACCGAAAAATTACATTTGACAACCCCTTCACCAACCCCAATTCATGTCCATATCGATCCAAATGTATCAATACTTGCAACAAATTCAAAAACTCCCGGACTTTATTTAAGCGCATGGAACTTTCCCAATTCCGCGCCCTTTCCCCAAATGAAACTTGCCACTAATGCCCTCATGTCTGCAACTTCACACAATGGATGCTGAACCTTTGCATCCGATCTATGCAATGGGTTTCCTCCCAACAATAAAACCCGCCCCATGACTGAGGCGGATTTTTGTGCAATGAACAGCGACAACCTTCTCTTTGGCAATCCCAATGCCACCATCAACTCCCATACGGGTAGCGCGTCTTAACCAATTCCCTTCCAGAAATACCCAGCGCCATCCCAACAGAACACCATCTTCACCGAATCCCCTTGCCGACACCCTCACAAACTCCAATACAAGAACCCTCTCTCTTCGCACGCCTTCCGATCAAACACGCTTTTGACATCCACCAGCACTTTTTTGCCGCTTCTGTACAGTTGTTCCAGCACTTCAAGGGGGAACGTTTCCAACAACTCATTGTGGGGGACGGCAAACACGATGGCATCCAGCTCTTTCACCTCATCCAAACCGGCCAGGCGGATCTGATATTCCTCATACACCTCCTCAGACTCTGCCAGCGGATCGTACACAACCGGTTGGATGCCATATTCCTCCAGTTCGCGGATCACATCAATCACTTTTGTGTTGCGGACATCCGGCACATTTTCTTTGAATGTGAATCCCAGCACCGCAACACGGGCGCCGATGATTTCCTGTTCCGCTTTGATCAATTGTTTAATGACGCTG
>Ga0207865_101954_pt1 | contig 13464 bp, 10 predicted proteins | sample HigsolmetaAR204D_FD_184836 | JGI IMG/M metagenome (GOLD analysis project Ga0207865, IMG submission 184836) | Ionic liquid and high solid enriched microbial communities from the Joint BioEnergy Institute, USA - AR20-4-D (SPAdes) (version 2) ...
ACAAAAATGCGCAAACTGAGCCGCCTCGGCATGTGAAGATCTCCATGGCCAGTTCGGCAACCGGCCACAACCCGGCACTCGCATAGGAAGGGCCCGGCAAGGGGAGAAATCATGGTTCGTCGCTGGAGTCCTGACGGCATACCCGCACCGATCGCGGCGTACAACCACCTGGCGGCCGTGCCAGAGGGTCATGAGCTGGTCGTCTTCGCCGGGCAGGTGGGCACGCTCAGCGACGGCAGCCTCGCCGGTCCCGACGCGGAGGCGCAGGCCAGGCAGGCCCTCGCCAACATCGAGGCGCTGCTCGGCACGCTCGGCGCCACCCCGGCCAACCTGGTCAAGCTCTTCACGCTGGTCGCCGGACGCGAGCACCTGCCCGGCCTGCGCGCCGCACTACGCGACACGCTCGGCAGGTGGTTCCCCGACGGCGACGTACCCCCGAACACGCTCGCCGTGGTCGCCGGGCTCGCGACCCCCGAGATCGTCGTCGAGATCGAGGCCATGGCCGCGGTCCCGCGCCGGCACTCGACGGGCGAGTAGCCGTACGTCCGCTACCGCGCCCGCTTCCGGCCCAGCGAGTGTAAGGACAAGCGGCACGAACTTCCACGCCTGACGGCAAGAGCGGCTCGAGCACGCCCAGTGACGGGCCGTACCGGACGTAGGGCACAGGTCCCACGAGCACGGCCCTGGAGTCCTTGCTCACCGAGGCTCGCGATCCCGACGAGCGGGAGAAGGTGGTCGCCGCCTCCCGGGCGGCCGCTCTGGTGGCCGCTCATGGCCCCGTGCCGAACTCACCGCCCTGTCCTACCGGGTGCGCGAGGTGCCGGGCGACCCGCTTCCCGGCAAACTCGCCGCCTGCGCGTCCAACCGGGAGCGTGCCGCGGTCATCGCCGCCGAGCTGGAAAGTCGGGGCGGGTTTCCGCTGGTCCGGTCGTGGCGCACCGGCAGCGACGCCGCGGCGATCCACCGGATGCGGGAGTTGCTCGCCGACCCTCGGCGCGTTCTGGAGCGCGTACGGGGCTACCTTGAGATGTCGCTGCGTCGGCTCTATCGATGCCGCAACATCGTGCTCCACGGAGGTTCCATCGGCGGGGTCGCCCTCCCCGCCGCGCTCCGTACCACCGCTCCGCTGGTCGGCGCCGCCCTGGACCGTATCGCACACGCGCACCTGGCCGCCGACACGCCGCCGCTCGTCCTCGCCTCCCGCGCCGAGACCGCCCTCCGCATGGTCGGCGACGACCTTGGCCCCGGCCTCTGCGACCTCATCGACTGAAGACGTGCCGGGCGGGAGCAAGGGACCGATGACGTCTCGTCGGGGTCCGGCGCACGATCATCTGGCATTGGTCTGGCATGGACATGAAGAAGGCCCCTCCCAAGATCGGGAGGGGCCTCTGAGCTGAGCCGCCTGAGGGAATCGAACCCTCGACCTACGCATTACGAGTGCGTCGCTCTGGCCGACTGAGCTAAGGCGGCGGTGCCATACGGCGAGAAAGAGTCTACAGGGTCGGAGGCGGTGTGCGCTCCTCGGTTAGCCTCGGTGGCGTGGGCGGGTCACTCGCGCTCCGGGCAGCGGGCGCCGTCGGCGGGCGGGGTGCGCGAGATGAGGTAACGGTCGACGAGGCGGTCGACGCAGGCCGAGCCCATCTTGTACGCGGTGTGGCCGTCGCCCTCGTAGGTGATGAGGCGGCCCGACCTGAGCTGGGTGGACAGGGCCTGGGACCACTCGTACGGCGTGGCGGGGTCGCGCGTGGTGCCGATGACGACGATGGGGGGCGCGCCCTCGGCGGTGATGCGGCGGCCGGTGTCGTCGCCCTTGACCGGCCAGTAGGCGCACGGCAGCGAGCCCCAGGCGATGTACGCGCCGAAGCGCGGCGATTCGGTCGACTCGGCGGCGCGGCGGTAGGCGTCGAGGTCCCGCGGGTAGACCCGGTCGACGCAGTTGATCGCGGTGTTCGCCTCGGTCTGGTTGGAGTACGTGCCGTCGGGGCGGCGGCCGATGAGCAGGTCGGCGGTGGAGATGAGGGTGGTGCCGTCGCCCGCGAGCGCCTGGGCGATCGCCTGGCGCAGCACCGGCCAGGAGCCGCGGTCGTACAGCGGGGTGGCGACGCCGAGCATCGCCCACGCCTCGGTGACCGGGCGGGCGTCGGTCTTGTTGCGCAGCGGCCGGGCGTCGATGCGGCGCATCAGCGCGGAGAACTCCTGCAGGGCGCCGTCGAGCTCGCGGCTGTCGAAGGGGCAGGAGGCGTCCTCGAAGCAGTCCTTGAGGAACGCCTCCAGCGCGACCTCGAAGCCGCGCGCCTGGGCCTCGTTCGACTCCAGCGGGGCGAGGGACGGGTTCACCGCGCCGTCGAGCACGAGGGCGCGCACCTTGTCCGGGAACAGGTGGGCGTACATCGCGCCGAGGAACGTGCCGTACGACTTGCCGAGGTAGGTGAGGCCCGCGTCGCCGAGGACGGCGCGGAGCACGTCCATGTCGCGGGCGGCGTTCACGGTGCCGACGTGCGGCAGCAGCCTGCCGGACTTGGCCTGGCAGCCCTCGGCGAACGCCCGGGCGCTCCGCTCGAGCGCGCTCACCTCGCTCTCCTCGTCGGGGGTGGCGTCGAGGCCGACGTGGCGGTCGAGCTCGGGGCCGGACAGGCAGCGCACCGGCGACGACTCGCCGACGCCGCGCGGGTCGAAGCCGACGATGTCGAACCGGGCCCGGATCTCCTTGGACACGATGTACTCGGCGCTGCGCGCGTACTCGATGCCGGATCCGCCGGGCCCGCCGGGGTTGACGAGCAGCGAGCCGATGCGGTCCCCGGTGGCGGGCAGCCGGATCACGCTGATCTTGATCTGCTCGCCGTCCGGGTCGTCGTAGTCGAGCGGTACGGCGACGCGGGCGCACTGGAAGCCCTGCCCGCAGTCCGACCAGGACACCTTCTGGCCGTAGTACCGCTGCAGGCCCGCGGGCGCCGCCGTGGCGCCGGTGCCGGGGGCCGCGGACGCGGACCCGCCGTCCCGTCCGCCCGCGGGCTCACCGCCGGTCGTGCTGCATCCGGCGGCGAGGGCCGCCGCGGCGAGCAGGGCCGCGATGCGCCGCCGCCTCACCGCTCGTCCGCCTTCCCGCCGTACGTCGCCTCGTACGCCTGGCGGGGCGCGCACACGCTCGCCCGCGAGCAGGAGCAGCGCCTGCCGCCGTCGTTGAGCCGGACCACGACCTGGTCGGCGGGCACGTTGTGGCCCACCACCGTGCCCGGGCCCTCCGGCGTCTCCACCTGGCTGCCCACGCGCGGCGCGGAGGCCCGGAACTCCTGGTAGAGCGGGTGCTCGTACTTCAGGCAGCACATCAGCCGCCCGCACGCGCCGGCGATGCGCAGCGGGTTGACCGGCAGGTCCTGGTCCTTGGCCATGCGCACCGAGACCGGCTCGAAGTCCTTGAGGAAGGTCGCGCAGCACAGGTCGCGCCCGCACGGGCCGATGCCGCCCTGCAGCCGGGCCTCGTCGCGGGGGCCGATCTGCCGCAGCTCGACCCGGGCGCGCAGGTTGCGCGCGAGGTCGCGGACGAGCTGGCGGAAGTCGACGCGGTGCGGCGCGGAGAAGTAGACGGTGTAGACGTTGTCGGCGTCGAGGTAGTCGATGCCGACCACCTTCATCGGCAGCCCGTGCCGTTTGATCAGGCGCTTGGCGACGCTCCGCCCCTCGGCGCGCTTGCGCCGGTTGTTCTCGTCGCGGACGAGGTGCTCCTCCTGGGCGAGGCCCTGGCACACCGGCAGGCCCTCGATGTCCTCGCTGACCCACTGGGGCGGCCACACGCACTCGGCCACCTCGGGGCCCGACCCGGTGGGCACGAGCACCTTGTCCCCCACCTTGGGCCGGTGCGGACCGGGATCGAGGTAATAGAGCCGCCCATAGCGGGTGAAGCTCACCGCCATGATCATGCCCACGTCGCCGCGCTCCCCTTCCGTCAGGTACGGCGTGCCTGCACTCGCCACCCTACGCGCCCCGGGCGTTTTCGGCCCGTGCACCGCATCACATCAGGCTCGGCAAAACGAACCAACGGCACGGGCGGCACGAATACTCCCCGCCGCGTCGCTCGCGGCGGGGAGCGTCACGCCGTCCGGCGGCTACCAGGCCGCGGCGGTCCTGGGCTCGGCGCCGACGGTGGCCAGCGTGCGGTAGCCGCCGGTGTCCGCCACCACGCCGTACTCGCCGCCGTGCCGTACCAGGAACCGGGTGCCGCCGCCGTCGCCGTCCACCAGGCAGAGCAGGCCCTCATCGATCCGGGTGAGGTGGCGCAGCGGCTCGCCGCTGGACGCGTCGAACTCGGCGATGCCCGCCGTGGCCGCCTCGGGCCGCGCCGCCGCGGGCGGGTACCCCACGCCCGCGTACAGGCGGGTGCCGTCCGGGGAGATCGTCACCCCGCACACGACGTCGCCCCACGGCCCGGTGAGGGGGACCATGCGGCTCCGGCGCAGGTCGCCGGGCTCGGTGGTGGTGTCGAGCACCCGGACCCGCCCGTCGGGCACCCGCACGTAGCGGACGTCGTCCGAACCGGCCGTGGGCACCGGCTTCGGCACCGGCGAGGCCGGGTACGACAGGCCGTCGACGCCGGGGTACGGCTCCCGGATCGGGGGGTCGGTCGGATCCGGCGTGATCGGATGCTTCGGGAGCGCGAAGCTCTCCGCCGGCGCGGGCTCGGGAACGGCCGCGACGTCGCCCGGCCGCGCCGGCGAGGGCGGTCCCGAGGCGGCGGAGGACGGGGTCGGGGTGGCCGGCACCTCGGGGGACTCGGACGGGGTGGGCTCGGGGAACGCGGCCTCCGGCGACGGCGCCGCCTCGGCGGGGACCGGGTGGACGTCCGCCGACGAGACGACCTCGGGCTCCGTGACCGCCGGGTCCCCCGAGCCGGGCCGCGGCGACCGGACCCGGAACACGGTCAGCAGCGTCGCCTCCCGGAAGGCGAGGTACCGCCCGTCGCGGCTGAGGGACAGGCCGGTGACCGGCCGGTCCCCGCGCCACTCGCGGGTGCGCCCGGTCGCGGTGTCGGCCACCGTGATCCGGCCCGTCGTGGCGGCCGGCTCGCACGACTGCAGGCCGTACGCCACCGTCTTCCCGTCCCCGCTCACCGCGAGCGAGGTGACCAGGGTGCCCTCCGGCGGCCGGTACGGCAGGGCCTCCGGCTTGGCCACCCGCCCGTCCTCGCCCACGGTGAACCGGTACAGCCGCGCCGTGCAGTCCTTCGCCTCGGTGGCCGCGAAGAAGGTCCGGTTGTCCCCGGCCGCCGCCACGTGGGCGTACCACTCGTACGCGGACGGCGCGGCGACCCGGCCGACCTCCCGCCCCCCATCGCTCGACCGGACCACCACGTCCGTGCCGGCCACGTGCGCGAAGAACCGGGGCAGGGGCGCGACGCCCTCCGCGGGCGCGGCGCGCTCGCCGAACACCACCCGGTATGCCCCCACGCCGCCGGCGATGGCGAGCACGACCGCGGCCGCCGCGGCGAGCGGCGTGAGCCAGGGGCGGGGCCGCGGTTCCGGAAGCCGCAGCGGAGGCGCCTCCGTGATCGTCTCCCCGGCTGCGGCCGTCGCGTCGCGCAGCCGTTCGATGATGTCCCGCACGTTCACCTCCGTCACCTGTCCCGCTCCTCCAGCAGGCGGCCGAGCGCGGCGAGCGCCCGGTGGGTGGTCGACTTGACGGTCCCGCGGCTCACGCCCATCACCCGGGCGGTCTCCTCCTCCGACAGCTCGGCGTAGTAGCGCAGCACGAGCGCCTCCCGCTGGCGGCGCGGCAGCCGGTGCAGTGCTTCGAGCACGGCCCGCCGTTCCGCGCCGAGCATCGCGGCCGACTCGGCGGACCACACCGGCGGCTCGTAGGTCCGGGCGAAGAAGGAGGGCAGCCGGCGACGGCGCAGCACGCTGCGCGACGCGTTGAGCACGGCGCTGCGCAGGTAGACCAGGGCGTTGTCCGGGTGGCGTAACCGGTGGTAGCGGCGGTGGAGGCCGAGGAACGCCTCCTGCACCACGTCCTCGGCCGTCTCCCGGTCACCGACCATGATCAGGGCGAGCCGGGTGAGGCCGAGCGCGTGCTCGGCGTAGAGCGCGCTGATCGCGTCGTCCGCCTCCGGCGCGCCGCGCGAGGAGCCTATGTCGAGGATCTCCGCCTGCATGTCCCAGAGACGCCGCCGCGCGCCCAAGGTTGCCTACCCGGCGGTGTGATTCCGGCGGTACGGCGGCCGGGCGGCCATGCGGGACCCCGGTCAGCGGAGCGCGAGGGCCATCGCCTCGACGGCGATCTGCGGGTTGACGTTCGCGGCGAGCCGCCTGCGGCACTGCAGGATCGCGTCCACCCGGCGCAGCGTGGTCTCCGGGGTGGAGGCGCGGGCCACGGCCTCCACGTCGGCGCGCCGGTCCTCGTTGGCGAGCTCCACCTGCGCCCCGAACTGCACGGCGAGCACGTCCCGGTAGAACGCCACCAGGTCGAGCAGGGCGGCGTCGAGGGTGTCCCGCTTGATCCGGGTGGCGCGGGACTTCTGCCGCTCCTCCAGCTCCTTCAGCGCCCCGGCGGCACCGCGCACCAGGCCGCCGCGGCCGAGGCCCTTGCCGGTCGAGCCCTCGCCGTACACCTTGCGCAGCTCGGCGGTCTCCGCCTCGTTCAGCTCGGCGGTGGCCGCCGCGGCCTCCTCCTCGGCGGTCTTCACCAGCCGCTCAGCCGCGGCCACGCACTCGCCGACGCCGGTGAGCTCGCGGGGCAGGCTGAGCACCGCGTCGCGGCGGCGCCGGGTCTCCTCGTCGAGGGCGAGGCGGCGGGCACGGCCCACGTTCCCCTGCGAGGCGCGGGCGGCGAACGCGGCGGTCTCCGGGTCGACCCCGTCCCGGGTGACGAGCAGCTCGGCGATGGCGTCGGCGGGCGGGGTGCGCAGCGTCACCACCCGGCACCGGGACCGGATGGTGACGAGCATGTCGTCGGGGGACGGCGCGCACAGCAGCCACACCGTCCGCGGCGGCGGCTCCTCGATCGCCTTGAGCAGGGCGTTCGCGGCGGCCTCGGTGGCCCGGTCGGCGTCCTCGAACAGCACCACGCGCCAGCGGCCGAGGGTCGGGGCGCCCGCGGCGCGCAGCACCAGCTCGCGGGTCTGCCGCACGCTGTAGGAGAGGCCGTCGGGCCGTACCACCTCCAGGTCGGGGTGGGAGCCGACCTCGACCTGGCGGCACAGCTCGCAGGTGCCGCAGCCCTGCTGCGGGCAGAGCAGCGCGGCGGCGAAGGCGCGGGCCGCGTCCGACCGGCCGGACCCGGGCGGGCCGGTGAACAGCCAGGCGTGGGTCATGCCGGACCCGGCGGCGGCGCGCCGCAGCACCTCGATCGCGTGGTCCTGGCCCACGAGTGCGTCGAACACGCTCATCGCAACCTCACCGCCGGTCGCGGATCGCCGGCATGGTGCCGGTGGCGGCCTCGGCGTCCCCCGGCACCGGGTCAGGAAGGATCTCCCGCACCCGGTCCTGCACGATCGCGGCGACCTCCTCGGGCGTCTGCGTGCCGTCGACCACGAGGTAGCGGTCCGGGTCGGCGGCGGCGAGCGCCCGGAACTCGCGGCGCACCCGCTCGTGGAACTCGAGCGGCTCGGCCTCGATGCGGTCCGCGGGCGAGGCGAACCGGGCGAGCCCCACCTCGGGCGGCACGTCGACCACGATCGTGAGGTCGGGCACGAGCCCGCCGGTCGCCCACTCGTTGATCCGGGCCACGTCCTGCTGGTCGAGCGCGCGGCCCGCCCCCTGGTAGGCGAGCGACGAGTCGACGTACCGGTCGCTCACCACGATCGCGCCGCGCTCGAGCGCCGGGCGGATCACCTTCTCCACGTGCTCGGCCCGGTCGGCCGCGTACAGCATGGTCTCGGCCCGCGCCGACAGCCCCTGGTGGGCGGCGTCGAGCAGGATCGCGCGCAGCCGCATGCCCACCTTGGTCGCGCCCGGCTCGCGGGTGTGCTCCACGTCGTAGCCCTGGTCGCGCAGCCAGATGGCGAGCATGCGGGCCTGGGTGGTCTTGCCGGAGCCCTCGCCGCCCTCGAACGCGATGAACACGCCGCGCCGCCGCTCGGGGGCCGGCTCGTCCGGGACGTACCGGGTGCCGCGCAGCGCGGCGGCCAGGTCGGCGAGGAGTGGCACGTTCCGGCGGTCGTCCATGTGGCGCAGCGCGACCACGCCGACCGCGATCGCGAGCAGCGCGCCGATCAGCAGCACGAGGTTCGGGCCGCCGAACGTGTACGACACGGTCGGGGTGAAGCGGTAGGTGTGCTGGCCGAACAGCGCGGCGAGCGCCGGGGCCACGGCGACCACGACGAGCAGCACGACCCGGGCGAGCGACTGGAGGAACGCGAAGGTACGGCCGCGCAGCCCGTCCTCGACCTCCAGGCCGATCAACGTGTAGCCGATGATCCACGCGATGCCCGCGCACGCGCCCAGCGCCACGGTGAGCACCGTGACCACCACCATGTTCGTGATCAGCGCGATCGCGACGAGCACAAGGCCCGCGGCCACGATCGCCAGCCCGAACAGGCGGCGCCGGGACAGCTCGCGCAGCAGCCGCAGCCCGAAGAACATGCCGAGCGCCATGCCCGCGAACACCGCGGCGAACACCGCGCCGTACGCCGGGTCGCCGCCGCCCAGCGCGGCCACGTACAGCCGGGCCACGCCGATCACCGCGCCGCCCGCGGCGAACGCCCCGGCCATGCCGATCACCAGGCCGCGCACGAGCGGGGTGCGGCCGACGTACCGCCAGCCGTCGGCGATCTGGCGGAGCACCGAGGGGGCGGAGATCGCGCGCCGCGGGATGTCCTTCAGCGTGAAGATCAGGATCGCGGAGACCCAGTACGCGAGCGCGTTGACGTACAGGGCGAGGCTCGCCGGCTCGGCCGCGAACGACGGCACCGCGCCGCCGAGCATCTCGGCGACGATCGACAGCACCGAGAACAGCGCCGCGGCGAGCGGGGCCGTGCCGTACGTGACGAGGAGGTTGAACCGGTTCGCCTCCTCGAGCCGGTCCTTCGGCACCAGGTTGGGGACGGTCGCGTCCTTCGCCGGCACCCAGAACAGGTTGACGCACTCGAGCAGGACCGTGGCGGCCAGCATCCACCGGTAGCCGCCGACGAGCGGGATCGACAGCACCACGGCGAACCGGGCCACGTCCGCGACGACCATGGTGAGCCGCCGGTCGAACCGGTCGGCCACCGCCCCGGCGATCGGGCCGAGCAGTACGGCGGGCAGCATCTTCGCCAGGAACACGCCGCCGATCGCCAGGCTCTGCACCTGGAACCCGGAGTCCCGGGTGAAGTGGCTCGCCAGCGCGGTGAGCGCGATCAGGTTGAGCCAGTCGCCGAGGCTGCACACCGACATCGCCGTCCACAGCTTGCGGAACGGCGCGTTGGCCAGCACGTGCGGGCGCCTCCGCCGTGTGGCGGGCCGGCCGGGGGTGGTCATGGGTATCAGGTTATCGGTGCGCCGACCCGCCCCGGTATCGATCGCAGCGGCCCGGCTACGGCTGGTTGGCGGCGGCCTTGGCCCGGCCCCGCTTGGTCGTGGTGCCGCGGGCCCGGCGCTCGGCGAGCAGCTCGGCCGCGCGCTGCACGGTGATCTCCTCGACCGTGTCGCCCTTGCGCAGCGAGGCATTCGTCTCGCCGTCCGTGACGTACGGGCCGAACCGGCCCTCCTTCACCACGATCGGGCGCTTGGAGTTCGGGTCCTCGCCGAGCTCGCGCAGCGGCGCGGCGGACGCGGCCCGGCCGCGGCCCCGCTGCTTGGGCTGGGCGAACAGCTCCTTGGCCTGCTCGAGGGTGATGGTGAACAGCTCCTCCTCGGAGGAGAGCGACCGCGAGTCCGAGCCCTTCTTCACGTACGGGCCGAACTTGCCGTTGTGCGCGGTGACCTCCTCGCCGTCGAGCTCGCCGAGCACGCGGGGCAGCGAGAGCAGCTTGAGCGCGTCCTCGAGCGTGATCGTCTCCAGCGACATCGACTTGAACAGCGAGGCGGTGCGCGGCTTGGTCGTGCTCCTCTTCGCCTTGCCGGTGCCGTTCGCCTCGGCCTCCTCCGGGAGGATCTCGGTGACGTACGGCCCGAAGCGGCCGCTCTTCGCCACGATGATCCGCCCGGTCTCCGGATCCACGCCGAGCTCGCGCTCGCCGCTCGGCTGGGCGAACAGCTCCTCGGCCTTCTCCGCGGTGAGCTCGTCCGGGGCGAGGTTCTCCGGCACGTTCACCCGCACGCCGTTGCGCTCCAGGTACGGCCCGTAGCGGCCGACCCGGATCACGATGTCGCTGCCCTTGATCGGGAACGAGCTGATCTCCTTGGCGTCGATGTCGCCGAGGTCGCTCACCAGGTCCTTGAGGCCGACGTCGCCGTCGTCGCCGTAGTAGAAGTGGCGCAGCCAGCGCACCCGCTCGGTCTCGCCGCGGGCGATCGCGTCGAGGCACTCCTCCATGCGCGCGGTGAACTCGTAGTCCACCAGGTTGCCGAAGTGCTGCTCGAGCAGGTTCACCACGGCGAAGGCGAGGAACGACGGCACCAGCGCGGTGCCCTTCTTGAACACGTAGCCGCGGTCGAGGATCGTCCCGATGATCGACGCGTACGTGGACGGGCGGCCGATCTCCCGGTCCTCCAGCTCCTTGACGAGCGAGGCCTCGGTGTACCGGGCCGGCGGGCGGGTGGTGTGGCCCTCGGCGGCGAGCTCGCGGGCGGCGAGCACCTGGCCCTCGGCGAGCGTGGGCAGCCGCCGCTCGGAGTCGTCCCGGTCGGTGGACGGGTCGTCGGCGCCCTCCACGTACGCCTTGAGGAAGCCGTGGAAGGTGATCGTGCGGCCGCTCGCGCTGAACTCCACGGCCTCGCCGGTGCTCGAGGTCCCGCCGACCTTCACGCTCACCGACTCGCCGGTGGCGTCCTTCATCTGGGAGGCGACCGTGCGCTGCCAGATCAGCTCGTAGAGGCGGAACTCGTCGCCCTGCAGCCCGGTCTCCGCCGGGGTGCGGAACTCCTCACCGGCCGGGCGGATCGCCTCGTGCGCCTCCTGGGCGTTCTTCACCTTGCTGGTGTAGACGCGCGGCTTGTCGGACACGTAGGCCGGGCCGTACAGCTTGAGCGCCTGGCGGCGCGCGGCGGCGACCGCGGTCTCCGACAGCGTGATGCTGTCGGTACGCATGTAGGTGATGTAGCCGTTCTCGTACAGCCGCTGGGCCACCTGCATCGTGTACTTGGCCGAGAAGCCGAGCTTGCGGCTCGCCTCCTGCTGCAGGGTGGTGGTCCGGAACGGCGCGTACGGCTTGCGCGTGTACGGCTTGCGCTCGATCGAGGTGACGGTGAACGTGGCCCCGGCGAGCCGGTCGGCGAGGCCGCGGGCGGCCTGCTCGTCGAGGTGGACGACGTCGGTGGTGCGCAGCGTGCCGTCGCCGGTGAAGTCGCGGCCCTGGGCGACGCGGCGGCCGTCGACCGCGGTCAGCGTCGCGTGGAAGGTGGGCGTCTCCTCGTCCGGGCGCCGGGTGTCGAACAGGGCCCGGATGTCCCAGTAGCCGGCGGGGGTGAACGCCATGCGCTCGCGCTCGCGCTCGACCACGAGGCGGGTCGCGACCGACTGCACCCGGCCGGCGGACAGCCGCGGCTTGACCTTCTTCCACAGGACCGGGCTCACCTCGTAGCCGTACAGCCGGTCGAGGATGCGCCGGGTCTCCTGGGCGTCGACGAGCCGCAGGTTGAGGTCGCGCGGGTTCGCCACCGCCTCCCGGATCGCCTGCGGGGTGATCTCGTGGAAGACCATGCGCCGCACCGGCACCTTGGGCTTGAGCACCTCGCGCAGGTGCCAGGCGATCGCCTCGCCCTCGCGGTCCTCGTCGGTGGCGAGGTAGAGCTCGACGGCGTCCTTCAGGAGCTGCTTGAGCTTGGTGACCTGGGCCTTCTTGTCGGGGTTGACGATGTAGAGAGGTTCGAAGTCGTGCTCCACGTTGACGCCAAGCCGGGCCCACGGCTCCCCTTTGTACTTCTCGGGGATGTCCTCGGCCTTCTCGGGCAGGTCGCGGATGTGACCGATGCTCGACTCCACGATGTAGCCGCGCCCGAGGTAACCGGCGATCGTCTTCGCCTTAGCGGGCGACTCGACGATCACCAGCCGGGTTCCGTCGGCCTTCCCGTCCTTGGCTGGCACGCTACTTCCTACCTCGCTTGCTCAGGTCGCTCCCGTGGGCCCGTGGCGGGTCCGCCGGGAATCCTCGTCCGGGTGTCGCTAACCAGGGTTCCCTCCCACACGGGTTACCCCGTCCCCTCCCGGAAACTCCACTCCCATTGATATTCACGAGGGAGCAGAATAGAGCCCAGAGGGTTCCGTAGTCCCGCAGGCCACCTCTGGGAGACTAATCGCTGTGGTCGAGTACTCCTACTTGGATCTGTACTTCTCGCGGGATACCTCGCGGGAGGACGCCCGCAGGGTCCTCACCGATCACGCGGAGTACGGCGACTGGGAACTGTACCGGCTGAGACGCTATCCCGACGGCAGAAGGCACGTACGCCTGCGCCGGAAGATCATCAGGGTGGTCCGCACGATGTGATCGACGCTGATCGTTCCCGCGCGGCTCTCCCGGCGTGATCCTCCCGCCGGCGCCGTCCCTGTGCCGTCTCGCGTCCCCAAGCGCCCGAGTATAGGGAATCGCGCGCCGTGATGTGATATCGCCGAGGACAGGGCTTTGCCCGTCCCGGGCCGCGCCCCCGGAACGGGCAAAGCGTCTGGGCTCCCGGCCGCGCGGTGCGCGGGCGCGGCCGGGATCGGTCGTGCCGCCGCGGGCCGTGGCCGCCCCGGTGGGCACCACACCGGGTACGGCACGGCGGCTGCGCGGTCTCGGCGTGGCCGGTGGTTACCGGCGGCCGAAGCGGAACCGGCGGGTGAAGGCGAAGAACGCGGTCGTGGCCGCGAACAGGGTGCCGAGGGCCATGGTGAGGAAGGCACCGGCGTCCATCCCGGGCTTGGCCGTCTCCTCGGCGCTCACCAGCTTGATCGGCAGGATGTCGGTGGCCGACCCGCCGGACGCGGGGGCCTTGCCGACCGGGAGGTTCGACACCAGCGGCAGGTTGGGCAGCTCGGTGAGGCCGCCCGGCAGCGGGGCGAGCTGGCCCGGGAGCTGCGGGACGCCGCCGGGCACCGGCACGAGCCGGTGAGCGGTCGCCTTCGGCAGCTTGGGACGGCCCGGCTGGACCGGGTGGGCCGCCTTCTTGACGACCTTGACCGGCGCGACCGAGAGCAGGCCGGCGTTCTGCACCCTGCGCAGGGCGCGCCCGCCGGAGGAGGTGACCTTGGCGCTGCCGAGGCACCCGGCGGCGGCGTCACCGAGGACCGCGACCGCGTTGCCGCAGGCGTTCACCGGCGCGGTGATCGGCGCGACCACCTGGTTACCACCGAGGATCGACGACCGCCCCGAGGTACGGTTGCCACCCGCACCCGAGCCGCCGCCCACGACCTTGA
>Ga0207865_101961_pt1 | contig 13425 bp, 13 predicted proteins | sample HigsolmetaAR204D_FD_184836 | JGI IMG/M metagenome (GOLD analysis project Ga0207865, IMG submission 184836) | Ionic liquid and high solid enriched microbial communities from the Joint BioEnergy Institute, USA - AR20-4-D (SPAdes) (version 2) ...
GGCTTCAGCGCCTCCATCACCCGCTTCTTCTGGAAGCGCACCTTGTCCGAGCCGCTACCGTGCGGCAGGTGGATCGCCGCCATCATGAGCAATTGCAGCATATGATTCTGGAACATGTCGCGAATGGCGCCGACGTGGTCGTAATATCCGGCCCGCTCCTCGACGCCGACCGACTCGTTCGCCGTAATTTGCACGTTGGCAATATAGCGGTTGTTCCACAGCGCCTGGATGACCGGATTGGCCTGCTGTAGCGATTCCAGTTGCTGCACGACCGGCTTGCCGAGGTAATGGTCGATCCGGTAAATTTCGTCCTCCGAGAACGATTGGCTCAAATTCCGGTTCAGCTCCCGCGCCGACTGCAGATCGTGGCCGAACGGCTTCTCGATGACGAGCCGCTTCCACCCGCTCGCCGAGCCGAGCCCGCTGCTTTGGATATTGGCGGCAATCGTCTCGAAATATTCAGGGCCGACGGACAGATAGAACAGGCGGTTCGGCGTCATGCCGAGCTCGGCTTCCCGCCGCTCGACAAGCGCGAGCAGCTTCTTGTAATCTTCCGCGCGGCCGATATCCAGCACGCTGTACCTGAACGCTTGCAGAAACTGCTCCAGCCGCGCCTTGCCGCTCGCCTGGCGCCTGGAGAACCGCTCCAGCGATAGCTCGACATTTTTCTGGAAAAACTCGTCGGTCCACTCTCTTCTTCCGAGGCCGACGACGGAGAACGGCTGCGGCAGTCTGCCGTCGAGATATAAGTTAAACAGGGCGGGGTAAATTTTGCGCTTGGCCAAATCCCCGGTCGCCCCGAACAAGACAAAAGTAGTCGGTTCCATCTCCTGATCCCTCCCTACCCAACTTGACCCTGGTTTCTTTTTGGTAAATTCAATATAATACAAATCACAGGCATACAAGTAATGAATATATTTCACAGGAGCTATAGATCATGTCTATGGGTAACAACTACGAGCTGTACAAGGTGTTCTATTGGGCGGCCAAAACCGGCAGTCTGTCGCAAGCGGCCAAAACGCTGTACCTCACGCAGCCGAGCGTCAGCCATGCCGTCAAGCAGTTGGAGGAAAGCTTCGGCGTCGCCTTGTTCTACCGCAATGCCCGAGGCGTCGAGCTGACGCAGGAGGGCGCCGTCCTGTTCTCCTACATCGAGCAGTCGCATATTCTCATCACGCTCGCGGAGGAAAAGATGGCCGCGCTCAAAAATCTCGAAAGCGGCGAGCTGCGCATCGGCGGCAGCGATTCGCTGTTCAAGCATTATTTGCTGCCGTATCTGGAGCACTTTCACGAGCATCATCCCGGCGTCAAGCTGCATTTGCATCACGGAACGACGCCAGAGGTCATCACGTTTTTGAAGGAAGGGCGGATCGATCTGGGGGTCGTCCGCATGCCGATCATCGATCCGCAGCTGGAGGTGAAGGAAAGCTTTCAGCTGCAGGATTGCTTCGTCGCCGGGGCGCGTTACGCCGAGCTGAAAGACGCCGTGCTGTCGCTCGAAGAGCTGCTGCAGCATCCGATCATTCTGTTTTCCCGCAACAGCCGGGCCCGGATGACGATCACCGAGCTGTTCCACAGCTACGGCTTCTCGATCAGGCCGGAGATCGAAGTCGGGAGCGTCGATCTGCTCATCGAATTTGCCAAGAGAGGGCTTGGCATCTCTTATGTCACCAGGGAATTCGTCTCGAAGGAGCTGGAGGAAGGCGCCTTGTTCGAGGTTCGCTTGAACGTGCCGCTCCCGCCTTCGCAAGTGGGGATTTTGACGAAGCGCAGCATGCCGCTGTCCAGCGCGGCCCAGGCGTTCGTCCGGCTGGTCGGGTGACGCCGCGGGCGTGCTCTGCGCAGGCGTTGCGAGCCCCGCGCCCGGCGGGCATGCTCCGCGCAGGCGTTGCGAGCCCCGCGCCCGGCGGGCGTGCTCCGCGCAGGCGTTGCGAGCCCGCGCCCGGCGGGCGTGCTCTGCGCAGGCGTTGCGAGCCCGCGCCCGGCGGGCGTGCTGCGCGTTAGCGCGGCCTCTCCCCGGTCGCACCGGGCACAGGAGGCGATGAATCCTGCAAAAAATACAACATTTTTCTTAACTTTTGGGCAAGAGGAAGGGGAATGTTGTATTTAGTGCAACAATTTGGGCGAGATGGGCTTCAAACCCGGGAACATCGCCCAAAATGTTGCACGTTGTGCAACATTGAGCCGCTAATACGGTGTATCCCCCCGTTTTTGTTGTACAAAATACAACATTTGCAGACTAGCCCGGGGGAGGGGGGGGGCGCAGCCCTTTCGCCTCATCTGATGGCCCCGCAGCGCTATGGTGCCGGAAACGCTGATTTTGGTAGCCAAGCATGCGGAATAAGGCTGCTCGCCAGTGTTCAAGTGCCAGATCCGACGACTTAATGGCCGGCCTCGGCAGCGACGAGGAAGGCTATATCGGGCAAAGCGATATCAGTTCTGCAGCACGAGAGGCGACCGACCGCCACCGCAGCCTGCAGATGCGCTCGCCAGAGCGGGTTATCGCGAAGCAAATGAATAAACGGCAGCGGCCAAAGCAACCAGCACAACGATTCCGCTCATCCAGCCCAAATGCAGCACAGATACAGCGTTGATCGCCACGCCTCCCAGTCCCGCCCCCAAAGTCATGCCGATATTCATCAAGGCCGTATTAAAGCTAAGCACAACTTCCGAGGACCGAGGTTTCAAGGAGATCAAATAAAACTGATTGGCAGGCGTAGTCGTCCACGCCGCAGCCCCCCAGATCATCAAGACGACGAAAACGCCGATCGTAGACCCCGCTGCTGCCGTGAAAGCCATCAAGGCCGCTGCATGCACGAGCAGGCCGACGGCAATCGTGCGGGTGTGCCCCCATTTGTCCACCGCAAATCCGCCCAGCCGCGCCCCGATAAAGGCAAACACGCCCAGAACGAACAACGCCGTACTGATCATTTCTATCGAAAAGTGGGCCAGCCGGGTCAAAAACGGACCGATATAAGCGAATACCATCGTGTAGCCGAGAATCCAGAACACCGTAATCAGCAGGCCAGCGATCAAAGGCTTGTCCCGCAGCGACTGCCATTGCTGCCTGAGTGGCGTAGGCCCGGCTCCCTCCAGCTTCGGTATGAATCGATACAGCAGCAGGAGGTTGATCAGCGTTACCGCAGCGATGATCAAATAAAGGTAGCGCCAATCCATATAAGCGGCCATCAGCGTCCCAAACGGCACCCCCAGCACCAAAGATACCGAAAAGCCGGTCATCACGACAGCGATTGCGTTGCCCCGTCTGTCAGGCTGCGCCAGCCTGGCCGCATAGTGCGTGGCAATCACGGTATACAATCCGCTGCTCATCGCCAGCACGATGCGGGAAGCCATCAGCAGGCTATAATGATGACTCGCGAATGCGATCAGGTTGCCTGCTATAAAAGCAAGCATGGCATATAACATCACTTGTTTGCGTTCCAATTTGGCAGTCAGCATGACCAGAAAAAGGGCCCCGCACGCATAAGACAGCGAATAAAACGTGACCAGTTGACCGGCCGCCGCAATCGATACGTTCAGATCGTCTGCGACCAGCTCCAAAATGCCGGACACCACAAACTCGGCCGTCCCGGTTACGAACGCCCCCAATGCCAGCAAATATATCGCCAAGCGATTCATGCATTCTCCCCTCCTCTCCTGTTATTGCCTTCATTTTAAACAGCGTGTTATGATTAGTAAAATTGATCTTTTTCATTATGGAGATGAGCAAATACTTATGACAATAGCTCGTTTTGAAGTGTTCGCCAAGGTTGCCGAGCTGGAGAGCTTCACCAAAGCTGCCGAGCAGTTGAATATGACGCAATCGGCCGTCAGCCATGCAATTGCAAGCCTCGAATCCGAGTGGGGGCAGGCGCTGCTCGTTCGCGATCGGAAGAAGGGGATATCGCTTACGGAAGTGGGGCAAAAAACGATTGTTCACATACGGGAAATTTTGAACCGAATGGAGATCATCCAGCAGGAGCTCGCTTTGGCGTCCCAGTTAGAGGTCGGCAAGATCCGCATCGGGACATTTGCCAGCGCTTCGGCTTGCGTGCTGCCCAAAATTTTGGCCAAGTTTCAAAAGAAGCATCCCAAGATTGAATTCCGCTTTTATGAGGGAACGTATGAGGAGATTAGCGAGTGGCTAACAACCGGCGTCATCGACCTCGGTTTTGTCGTGCAGCCTGACGCGAAGTCCGCCTTCGATTGGGTTCCTCTGGTGAAGGATGAGATGGTTGTGGCATTTTCCGAGAACCACCCATTTGGCCAGGAAGACGTCGTTCCGGTTCGGGCTCTGCAGGATGAACCGTTTATTCTGCCGACGGGGATGTACCAGGCCCATGTCCAGGAGATATTTCGGCAGGCCAAGGTCGCACCCCATATCCGTTTTGAAGTGAAGGATTGCAGCACGATCGCCCATATGGTGCAGGAAGGACTCGGCGTGACCATAGGCCCTGCTTTGTTTTTGAAATCGCAGTCCAACCTGCAGACGAGGCGTTTGGATGTGGAGCACTCGCGAACCATCGCTTTGGCTTGTCCCTCGCTTTCCGCCGCTTCCCCTGCTGTAAAAGCTTTTCTTGCGGCAGCCGGCACTGCGATCGGGGCGGAAAAGCGCTAGATCCCCGGCACAGCGAATCGCTCGAGGCCTATTTTCCCTGCCGACGCGTATATGCAAGGAAAGAGGCACACCGGTATAGGCGTGCCCCTGCTGTCTTGCTCTCGTTATTCGCTTTCCATCGTGCTGATATCGATTACAAACCGGTACCGGACATCGGAAGCGAGTACGCGCTCCCAGGCTTCATCGATCCGGTCGGCAGAAATCAGCTCGATCTCGGGAGCAATGCGGTGTTCAGCGCAAAAGTCAAGCATTTCCTGCGTTTCGCGAATGCCGCCGATCATCGTTCCGGCGAACGACCGGCGCCGGCCGATCAGAGACATGACGTGAACGGGCAGCGGCTCCGCCGGCGCGCCAATAACAGCTCCATGGCGGCGCGTTCCTTATCCGCAATCTCGAGCAAAAGCTGCGATGCCTGCTGCAGCTCCCGGTAGTCGCCTGTTCTTCCCGCGCGGTCGATCGAAGATGAGACGCTGACCCACATTGGAGCGATTTCCGTAAACAAGCGGCAGGCTTGTTCGATGTCCGGGTCTTGCAGAGCGTGGGCGCATTCTTTCAAGAAATCCCGATACAAATTCCGAAACAAAGCGCCGCCGGTGCCCGCCCGCTCCATCAGCAGGGCGGTCAGGCACAGGTCATGCTCGATATTGCTGCTGCGGGAAGGCCATTTCAAGATTTCGCTGCTCATCTTGACAATCCCTTTATACCCGATATTGCGAATGGGCGGGTTCAAATAGTCGTGCGCATTCTTGGTCAAGGCCGCGCGCATCGCGGGAGCGAGCGGCGGCAGGGCGACGATTGGCTCGAGCGTAAAGGAACGATTCCGGGAACTCATGGGGCCCTTGGCGTTTCTGGCCGCGGCCAAGCTGGTCAAACGCTGTCTTCACCCGCCCGCCCTGTTGCCTGGTATCGGCCATGTAGGCGAATTCGTCATCCATGCCGTACAGGACCGCATAATGAGCGGCAAAATGCACTTTGCTTGTGAAATAGTCCAGGTAATAGGAATCCAATTTCAGCCCTACCGGAACGCCCTGTTCGATGCAGCTCCGTACGTTCCGCCACGCTTTGTCCACGGACGACGTTTCTTGAACGCTCACGGTCAAACCGAGCCTGCCTATGAGGTTGGCCGTCAATACATCCGGCTTCACCCGGCCTCCGATGAACGGAAAGTCCATTTGCTTCGAATCCCAATAAATGAATCCGAGCCCTTGCCCAAGTCCGAACAGCATCGGTTCCGACAGCCGGACTCCTGCAAATTGCAGCAAATTGCCCATAGCGGTCGTCTCGCAATGCTCGCCTTGGTAAGGAACGAAATTTTCAATGATGATGGCCATCTTCCCCTGTCTCCTCCAGCAATTCGTTCATTAGACCGGAAACAAACGCTCGTTCGCTTTCAATCAGGCTGAGCGGATGCAAGAACAGCGCCCTTACGTTCAGAGGCAAGCGCACGCCGCCTTGCGCTTCGTACTTCTGCCTTATTGTTGCGGAAGCCTCCTGAAGAAAATCCAACCGTTTCCGCAAAGCCGCTGCGGCCTCCTCCTTCCCGATCAAAGGCAAAGCGGCCAAGCCGAGATCGAAGCGATGGTCGCGCTCCCGCGACGACGACAGACTGCCTAGAATTTCGTATTTCAGCCGGGCCATGCCGGCTTCGGTGAGAGCGAAGCGGACCGGCACCGGTCCTTTACCGAATTTCATGCCGGCTTCCTCGGAGATGATCCAGCCTTTTTCGCTCAGCTTCTTCAGTCCCGCGTAGATCGATGTCGTGCCGATATTCGCCCATTCAAGGTAGCCTCGCTGATCGACTAACCTCTTCATATCGTACCCCGAAGCTTGACGGCATTCCGCAATCATCTGCAGCAGCATGAATTCGACATTCGAAATGGAGTGCATGACGGGACCTCTTATCTCATTTTTATTATTTCACGTATGCAATATAACACTGGTGAAATAAAAATTCAAGCCTTGATAAATTTATTGCGTGGAGGAACCGATATCCGTTATGGTAAATTTAATATCAAAGCTCACTGGCGTTTGGCTGAAAACATCATCCCAGCGGTCTTTTACCTTCTTCCAATATTTAGGACGTTCAATACGCAAACGATCTCCAAAGCCGGCAACATCTACTTTGTAAGTCGACTGCATTTTTCGCATCGTCGTCTCCAGCATTTGCAATAACCTTTTTTCAAAAATTTTCGTGACTTTCTCCTGATATTCGGACTTGGAGGGATCTTCCTTAGAATCCCAGTTTTCGATCAATCGCCCCTCCGATTCGATGCTAACGCGAAACGAAAGCCGGTTATCTTTAAGCTTCGAAGTAATTTTGCTGTTAGCGGATTTCACTTCATACGTAATCGGTTCGTTTCTCCAATCGTAAGATTTGATGAGCCCTCCCTGAACATCTCCTTTGATCCATGAAATATTGCTTACGTCCATTTGGCTCAGCGAACCGATCCATTTGCCCGTCTCCCCTTTAATAATGCCCGCTCCGGAAAATTCCGTTTCTCCGCCTGCCGCAGCGACCTCCTGCAAAATAAAGCTCTGTTTCGTGCCCAGCCAACCATTCAGCTTGATCAGATTAACGGACTCCATGATTCTGTTGTTGCGAAAGCGGCCGTGCAGCATATCCCTGAGCTTAAAAGCGGGAATTTGATCCGCCCTCTTGGAGGTAAGCGTCTCCCTCGCCATCCCTTTGCTCAACAGCACGAGGCAGCTGGGACGAATATCGTTGTCCCTCAGGGCAAAGTCAAGCAGCTTGTCTACACTTTGCCGTTGGGCCAGCGCTCTGGATATCACGATCACCTTCAGATGGTGGCCGATCACCGAGTGCTCCCGGCGAATGGCATACTGTCGCATAATTTCGAAGAGCGAGTCCCCTGTTTCTGTCGTATTCAAATATTCGGTGCCCTGCCCTTTATCGGCCTGCTGTTTATCGGCGGCCGTGTTCATCGGCACGATCTGGACCGTCGCGGAAATCAGGTTCCGTTTCGGATAGCTTCCCCCTTGTTCCTCCAGCTCCTGTTCGATAACCGTCGGCTTTCCCTCGTCCAAAGCGACTCCGACATACATGCTCAAGTCTTCAATTTCCCTGCTGTTCCAGCAGCCTGTTTGGGTCACTAGCAGCCCTGCGGCAAGAAACACGGGCATTAAGCGGCTTTTAAGCATGTTGCTTTAGTCCTTTCTTCCGGATAATGTAAATCAGCGATAAAGGTACCGTCACGATCACGAACACGGCGATGCTGCAGATGCCGACGGCTTCCCCCACAATAAACAAATCATCGATGCTTTTCGGCAGCATCGCGCAAATAAAGATGATCGGCATCAGGGAAAACAGGATTACCGGCAGCTTCGTCGAAATCGTTCTCGATATCCCGAGCGTCGCGGCATAAAAGTTGCTGGTGAAATTGCAGAACATCTGCATCATCCAAATGACCAGAAACGGAAATTCAAACCGTTCAAAAAATACGCCGATAAATTCAAAGCTTCGCAAAAGATCGAGCATGGGCCAGGTGCTTCTTAACACGGCGCTGGTCGACAAGCCGCCGACGACAAAGACCATTGCGCCCAGATACAGCGTAATCGGAATGCTCATCCCGGCTAACGCCATGTTGACAGCTTTACCGGGATTCTGAAGAAATCCCACCAGAATGAACACAATCTCGAACCCCGCAAAGCTTAACAGCGTCGCTTTCAAGCCCTTGATCACAGGAGGCAGCCCTTCGCCGAGAATAGGACGCAAATGGTCTATATCAAACAGCCTTAAGCTAAGAAACAGACTTAACAGCAAAATCAGCAAGCTCGCGGGGAAAATAATCTGAAACAATCTGGCGATGCAGTTGATTCCACCCGAAATCAAGTAAGCTGCTGTCCAAATAAAGGGGATGACAATGGCCCACATGGGGGTGCTTTCCAACAAGTAAAATAAGGCTACCTCCGCCAATACGCGAAGCTCGAAGCAAGCGATCAGCAGAAAGTATATGATCAGCACGAGAGATAACAGCTTGCCCGCCACGGCGCCAACGATTTTCCGGGAAAAATCAAAAACCGTACTCCCGGGATATTGCTGGCACAATGTTACCATGATCCATACCACCAGCAGCATAATCAGGCTGACCAGCAGAACGGATAACCAGGCATCCGGAGTCTGCACTTGCTCCGTAGCGTCTCTGGGCAATGTCAGAATGCCTGCTCCCAGAATGCTGTCAGCCAATATGATGACCCCTTGCGCCGTCGTAATCTTGTCGTCAGTGCGTGTAAACACTTCAAGTTCCTCCTCATTCACCCGTTCAGGGTCTGCGTCGGTCGCGGATCGTTTTTAGCATCGCCGGCCTGCGCTTCATCAGCGTCAGAGGGGCACGGATGAACAAATCTTTCCAGTCCCGCAGGCGGATTGGCGAGACGGGGGAGACATAAGGCACCCCGAAGCTTTCCAGCCTGGTCAAGTGGCAGCAAATGAGCAGGAAGAACAATACCGTTCCGAATATCCCCAGCACAGCGGCGAAAAACATCCCGATAAACCGAAGCATCCGCAAGGTAATCCCGGCACTGTACATCGGAATGGAAAAGGAGGCGATGGCGGTGACCGAAACGACAATCACCAGGAAAGGACTGACGATGCCCGCTTGGACGGATGCCTCCCCGATGATCAGACCGCCGACGATGCCCATCGCGGAGCCGATCGGGCGGGGCAACCGGACTCCCGCTTCCCGCAAAATTTCAATCGATACTTCCAGGATCAAAATTTCGATGAGCGAAGGAAAGGGAACCCGCTTGCGAGTCTCAATAATCGTGATGGCCAATTCGGTCGGAATGAGCCCGGGGTGAAAAGATATGAACGAAATATACAGGGACGGAACCATCAACGACATAAAAGCGGCTATAAAACGCAGCAAGCGCAGCAGGGAGCCTGCCATCCACCGTTCGTAATAATCTTCCGGAGACTGCAGCAGCATACTGAAGGTTACCGGCACAATCAGCGCATACGGCGTCCCGTCCAGAAGAATGGCGATTCTCCCCTCCATCAAAGCGTTCATGACCCGGTCCGGCCGCTCCGTATTTTGCGCCTGTTGAAAAGGGCTTAACATATCATCTTCGATCAGTTGCTCCACATAACCGGACTCGGCGATATAGTCCAAATCGATTTTGGCGATTCGCTTCTCCACTTCCCGCAGCAAATCGGGATTCACCATATTTTTCATGTAAGCGATCGCCAGATCTTTTTTTACGAGGTTGCCGACAACGTATTTTTTGATTTCCAGCTCTGTCGTGCGCCCCTGACGCCGCAGCAGCGACGTGTTGTCGCTGAGCACCTCCGTAAATCCCAGCCTTGGCCCGCGCAGCAGCGACTCCGAGGTGGGCTCGGTAATCGTTCTCGTTTTCCCCTGGGGCGTGCCGACAAGCAAGGCATGAGGCATGCCCTCCACCAGCAAGCCCGTATATCCTGTCAAGATCAATTCGCTCAGCTGGCGAATCTCGCTGACTTCGGAAATTTCGCTGACCGGCAATATTTTTTCCTTAAAATAGGAGGCAAGCTCCCCGGAAGAAGGGCGCTCCGCTTCCTGCTCCGCATCTTGAACGGAACCGGTCATTAGAACCCGCATCACATGGGTATCGATAATCCGCTCTTTCTGCATTCCTTCAATATAGATCAGCGCCGCCCGGAGCCCGAAGGCCGTCGTCTCATATTCCCGGATATGGACATCCCCGTTGCCGCCAATGGCTTGTTTAACAAAGCCGAGGTCCTGCTCATAATCTCCGGACAATAACAGGCCGGAGCTTGGCATGGATGTCGGCGAAGCGGCCGCGGCCGCCGCTCCGCTCTCGTTGGCGGAAGGTCTGTGCTTATCCGTTAATAGCGAGCGGAACCAGCGGTGCAGGGAGCAGATGATGATCGGGACCAGCAAGGTGACCCCCGCCTGCACGAAGACCGGCCATTCGGGGATATAAGATAAGATAGGAGTCCACACAGGAACCATCTCCCTGGGATGATAGCACCATCGTCATTTGGCGGATTACAGCAATTAGGATCAGTGCGGTAGAAAGAAATATTTTTTACTCAGATGTTAATATTCCCTTGCCGTACACGCCATATTCTGGATTGCATTGTCAAAAAGTTGGTAATAGAATGCCGTAGCTTTCCAGGAGAATGCGAAGGACAGGTTGCGGAAGAAACCATCGGGGAGGCATTGGGGCAAGCCAGCCATCCTCTGCGGGCACCTTGACAAAAGAAAAGCCTGTTGCCCTGAACCGGCAACAGGCTTACGGGACCTCTCAACCTTATATATGGTCGCTAGATGTCCTCGTTGGCAATCAGATAATCCACGACAATCATCCGATCCAGCGCATCGACGATGCCGGGAATCCCTAATGCCTCGCAGCAATTCACGTAATGTTGATAAACCGAAATGTGATTCGGTTTTTGCCGTGTCCGCTATGATGGTTCGCCAACCTCAAACCGTTGTATTGGAAACATGATACGTGTTTACGGCATTGACTGGTTCGGGTAATTCATCAAACATCCACTTGCTTGCCAGCGCATTTCTTGGTTAAACTATCCTTAAAGCAATTAAAATTACTTCCTCAGAAGTAAGAATTAGGAGTATGACTAATATGCAAAAGTTACAAAAAGAATTAATCCTTAATGCTTCTATTGTATCTGCAGTGATTTCTGCCGTTTTAGCTGCGATTGGAGCAGAAATTTTTATAAACAACTCATTCTTTGGCTTCGGGTGGTTTATCCCATTTATGGTTTACTTTCTTGTCTTGTATGCGTTCAGCCTTATCGTCAGTTTTGGAAATTTTGCGCTCGGCTGGAAAATCAGAAGTCTAGGTGTACGATTGCTGACCTTCAATATCTTAGGCATAGTGCTCATTCTAACCGCTTGGTTCTTCCTCAGAGACATCATTATTTTGGCAAGTTTCTCTACATTCATTTTGTTTTCGTTAGTCGCCTTGATCATGGACCAAACCAAAAACAATGCACACGCATAAGCAAGCGATAAGCAGCTTCAGAGATCGTTTCTCTGTTCCAAAGGCCCGGGAAAGTCGAGTCTCAAAGAATCGGAGGGATATTCATGCTGAAGTGATTTTTATGAAACTAATTTAGTCTAGTAGCGAAAATATACCTTTTTTTTAAAATTGCCTCGATTTTGTTTAAATGAATGCATCCAAGTACAAGGGGGGATTAACACAAAACGTCGGGCACACCATTATTAACCTGCACTCCGTAAACAGTAAGTATCCTGCAAAGTTATTGTACTTATTTGAGACCATTATATGTTAATGAAGAGCAACGAACAGAAATTCGTTTCTTTATTGATCATTCTGGAATCAGGTATGAAGATGAACAGCGATATCCGGATTCGGTGGTGTTATCTTTCCGTATCCAATGGTAGGCCTTAACACGATAGTAATAGCCAGATGGACCTCTGTCAATAGATTGGACACATAAAATCGAGAGAATTACGCAGCCGGATGAAACATACGTTCGTATTGATTTGGAGTGAAATACCCTATAGAGGAGTGGATTCTTTTTCCATTATAGAAGCATGTGATGTACTCAAAAATCTTCTCCTTGGCTTCTTTCCTCGTTTTGAATTTATTCAAATAGACGAGCTCTTTTTTCAGCACACTATGAAACGACTCAATACAAGCGTTGTCGTAGCAATTTCCCTTGCGGCTCATGCTGCCGGTCATTCCATATTGTTTCAAGCGTTGCTGATAGTCTGAGGATGCGTACTGGCTGCCGCGATCAGAATGATGCAGCACGTTCCCTTTGGGCTTCTGAAGGCGATACGCCTGATCCAGGGCCTTCAAACAAAGCTCCTTCGTCATTCGTTCGTCCATATGGAAGCCGACGATTTTGCGCGTGCAGAGGTCCTCCAAGCTGGAGAGATAAAGCCAACCTTCATCTGTTGGAATATACGTGATATCGGCCATCCAGACCTGATTCGGCTTCTCCGCTGCAAACGACTGATTCAAGACGTTTTCCGAAACCGGCATGTTATGTTTCGAATTTGTAGTGGCCTTGTACTTCTTGACGGTGCGGGATTTCAATCCAAGTTCCTTCATGATGCGGGCAACGGTTTTCTGCGACACATGAACGCCCTGATGTTTCAAAGCGTTCCAAACCTTCGGGCTGCCGTATAACTGCCTGGAATCAAAGAAGATTCTGCGAATCAATTTCTCAAGTTGCTTACGACGTTTGCTGCGATTGCTTTCCTTGCGTTTCGTCCATTCGTAATAACCGCTTTTGGAAACGCCGAACAGGGAGCACATCTTCGCGACACGGAACTGCAAGCGGTGTCTGTGGATGAATGGATAAATCAGCGCCGGTCTTTTGCGAAGTAGTGCATGGCCTTTTTTAGAATTTCGTTCTCCTCTTCCAGATCGCGAATTCGCTTCTGAAGGTCACGTAGCGCTTTATCCTCCGGCTTAAGCTGTCCGCTTCCGGGGAAGGCTTGAGTTCCGCTACTCTTGAATTCGGCGATCCAGCGGTACAACGTGTTCTCATGCAGCCCCATTTCTCGGGCTACCTGCGCCACCGTTTTCCCTTCTTCTTGGATGAGTCTTACGGTTTGAAGTTTGAATTCCTTGTCGTACTTTTTCGTCATTTCGGACACCTCGATTATGAATGCTTTTATTGTCGCACTCTCGGTTCTCCGTGTCCAATTTAAAGTCTAGCATCAAAATGTGTTGGCTGACCGCGGCTATGACACCGACAGCATCATCAATCTGTTGATCGAAAAGCAGGCGAACGCTGTCATTCCCAGCCGCAAGCACCGCAAGGTTCAACGTTCAACGGATTGGTGGTT
>Ga0207865_101962_pt1 | contig 13424 bp, 11 predicted proteins | sample HigsolmetaAR204D_FD_184836 | JGI IMG/M metagenome (GOLD analysis project Ga0207865, IMG submission 184836) | Ionic liquid and high solid enriched microbial communities from the Joint BioEnergy Institute, USA - AR20-4-D (SPAdes) (version 2) ...
AACCATCATCTTCTAAATGATACAGCAAAAAAGGACATGCCGGCATTCTACGCGTTTATCGCAGATTGCCAACATGTCCTTTTTTTATCATGAACGCTCACGTAAAAAGCTTTTATATAAAATCGAAAAACGAGGCCTTGCTCCAAATGGATGATGGATGAAACTTATTAAGCTTCTTGATAGTTATGATAAATTTCTTGCACATCATCGTTGTCTTGTGGTGTAATATTGTTATATCAAGGTTTCCATCCATTTAAACACGTACAGAAATTGTTGCATACATCATAACAAACTTGTCTATTTAATTCAATACCTAATATATGTATGTCATTAAAAAAGTGCATAAAAAAAGCCCCATCCAATTAAGGATAGGGTAAAAAGAGAATCTAAAAATATGTTAAAAGTTACTTGCCTTGAATTAAACCACGATCTAATGCTACATAAAGCAAACCTATGACATCATCTAGTGAAATTTCACCATTTTGAGCCTTAGTATACCAATCTTTGCTAATTCCATTTGGGTCTTTTTGAGATAATCTGCTTAAAACTCTTAAAGTTGCATTCATTAATTCAGAATTTGATGGTTGATACATCCTTTTCGCTCCATTCTTAACATTATTTTGTGTGACTGTTGTGCTTGCTGTTGCTTGCATTTGCTTACCAGTGAACCATTCCAAAGGTTTAGAACCATTGAGTAAATTTAAGTCAACTAAACCATCGTACCATGATACTTTACATTTTTGGCTATATTGCCACAAATCACATGGGTAATCAGGTTTTGTTTGTGGTGTACCGTTATCACTTCCGTAACGTGGTATCCAAAGGAAGTCGGCTTTGACTGTATTCATTCCATACTGTTTGTATAGTTCATGGCTTACATATAAACCTACTTTATAGCCAGCTTTCTTACATGTATCTATAAATGCTTGACTTGCTTGTGCAAGATTTTTAGTTCCGCATGCCTTAACCGTATCCTTTTCAACGTCTAACACTAAGAATTTAGCGTCTTTATCTGCACGTTTAAGGAAGTCATTTGCTTCAACTATTGCGTCATTTACATTAACAAAGCATCCATAAGCATAGTGACCGAATGGAATACCGTACTTTTTAGCATTTGCAACGTGATTTTTGTGTTCTTCATCTTCCGTTTTTGAACCATATTGAACACGAATGATAGCCAAATCAATGTCCTTAGATGCTAAAGACCAATTTATTTTATTTGAAGGTTGATGGTGCGATAAATCTACAATCTTACCCATTTCTTCATTGCTCCTTTTGTTCTTTGTTTTCGTCAGATTCTTCTCCTTTTTCTTTCAAAACGAGAAGGTACTTCTTAACAATTGCAGGTAATGGAACACCCATTTTTCCTAAATTTTCAAGTATCGATAAACCTTCCATTCCTATGTAGAATGCTAATACTGCTGATTTAACGACAGGCATTCCGCCAAATACTGCAACATCAAGCATATTCGCAATGATTAATACAACGAAAATCATCGCTTTCCGAATCATACCCTTTGACATTGTTCTACTTCTCAACGATTTATCATAGAAACCTTTTACAACTCCTGTGATGATGTCGAGAGCGATAAAAACTAATAGAACACCCATTAATGGTGTCCATGTGCCGAATAAAAAAGCCAATGGAATGCCTACAACTGCTGAAGTTACTATAAGTTTGAACATTTAATTTTAATCTCCTTACTTAAAAAGAAGGTGGCATAGACCACCTCCTTTTTCTTTTAATTAATATTCATTTATCTAATTGTTCGACATAATCTTCTCCTGTGATCTCCTTGTATTGTTCTGGCGTGATCTTGTTGTACTTAACAAAAATTGCCACTTGTTCCTTCGTGTAAAATCCTTCTTTATAGTAATCTTTAACTAATTTATAGTAATTCATTTACAATATCCCCTTTTCTACTAATTGAATAATTAAATCTGCTTGCGACTGTTTCACACTTTGTAACTGCGCTTCCTTTAAAATGTTATCGAGTAGAATATCAGCATTTTGTTGTTTGAGAGCATAGATTGGACTGTCATCACTATTCGCATATCTTAGTTCATTGGTTGTAATATCTTTAAATTTTAAAGCCATTACGAAACACCTCCAAGAATCTTGCTAATCTTGACATCATCTGACGTACTATTCCTTGTCATATGTAGCTTTATTTCAACTGGTTGTGCATTTTGCAATGCTCCTATAAATTGATCTTCACCGTTAATGCTTGATTTCTCCATGTTTTGACCATTTAATTGAGCATCAATCGTAAACCCTGCAAATTCATCACGTACAACCCATGCAACTATTTCACTTGTGTCCTGAACAGTGAAACGAATGTCATTTTCAAGTAATGGTGCGATTGTCTCCATCATATACGAACCAAATAAACCGACTTTATTCCCTTGTAAATCTTGATAGATGAATAATGGTACAGAAGCATCAACACTAGGGTCATACATAACCGAAGGGTTCTGTTTATGACCAGTTGTTCCATTAGCGATAATATAAATGCCTTCCCATCCATTATCAGAATATCTAGTTACTAAAATATCACTATATGCGTCGCTTGAATCTGTTCCTTGCCATATAACGAACGCTTCATTTCGTTTATTAACTGTGATAGAAGGATTTATTTGATCATAAGTATTACCACTTGTTAACCTCTGCATCGTTGACCATGTTAAACCACCATCATCAGAGCAAGATACACAAATATTATAATGAGTTGTATCAGTACCAACTTTACCATGCCATGTTACCCATATTCTTCCGTTTGGAGATATACACGCTGACGGAGAAGATTGAGTGAAGCCATTATTTATATACACATTAATATAACTACTCCAAGATGCTCCGTCATAGTATTTGGCATAAATTATATTTCCGCCTCCTGATATGCTATTATAGTCCCAAATAACAAGTGGCTTTCCGTCGTTTCTTATTACAACAGTTGGATTTTTGTGATCTGTTCCTGCCGTATTAGATGAAGTTAATTGACTTACCGCACCCCAAGTCGTAGTTCCATCTACATTAATTGTAAATTGTACCGCTCTAATATTAAACGAATACGGATATGTTGAGTTTTTCGATGAATAAGCCATACATCCACCTGTTTTTGTACTGTTGATAGCGATGGAAATATTACCTACTGCACTTTGGTTAGCATTTTCTACTAAAACCCAGCCAATATCATTGTTATTTGCGTCAATAGTGAATGCTTTAACAGAGTTACCGTTGTATGAAAAAACAACAAATACATTTACACCATCTGTTTCAAGTGCAATATCTGTTATAGATGTTACTTCTTGACTTAAAATGACTCTTTTATCTGTTTGGAAGCCATCGATTGATTTATAGATATAGAATCCTTTGTCATATTTTACGGCAACAACAATTTCTCCATTGCTTAATCTAACTAATTTACGCCCGCCATTGCCTGACGTATCATATGCTTGATCAATAACTGTTTTATCTAAAATTGTTGTAATTGCTTGTGTACTCCATCCACCAAATTTTAAGCAGTTATTAACCGAATCAGCCATAGCCATAGTTCGTGCGATACTTGCTCTATCTTTGTATGATTTTGTAAGCGCAGATACAGTTAATTTTCTATTGGCTACATCAATTGCTTGAATTGTCACACGCTCAAGGTTGACGTCGTCATAAATTGTAACTTCTTGACCAACTTTAAAACCTGTTGTATCTTGAACAGTGATATCTGTTGTATTAGTTTCCAATGCTCCAATTGCGGCTGTTCTCGTATAGTCAACAGACATTCCAAATTCATTATAGAAGTCTGTACCGAATGTATGTCCGTTTGGAACACGTTGGCTAGCTTGCAACTGTAGATTAAGGTTTGCAATTTCCTTTTGAAGCGCCTTGACTATTTCATTATCCGACAAGTTAAGATTTGCTAATCTCTGATCGGTGTATGTTTTAGAGTTTTGCTCTGCTTGATCGGCTTTTGCTTGCGAACCTTCTAATGTTTCTGCTCCTATATCAGATGCTGAAAGAGTAACTTCACCAGTTTTGCCGTTAACACTCACAACAGACCCTACAGGTTGATCTTTATAATTCAATTGACCGTTTACGTCTGATAATGAGTCTAATACATCTTTATTTTCGTGCTTATGAATCTGATCTTCTGTAACTGCTCCAATATCTTCCGCTGTTAAGATTACTTCTCCTGTTTTCCCATTAACGGAAATAACAGAACCATTATCCAACATGCCTTGAATTGCTTCACCTTGTGCCTTTGCATAATCGCCCTGTGCTTTAGCATAGTCGCCTTGTTGTTGAGCATAATTGGCTTTATCATTTGCATTAGTTGCTGATGTATTAGCATTTTGTGTAGCAGTTTGAGAGTCAGCAATTGATTGATTTATTTCAGTTTCTAATGTATCTAAAGAATCAATCTTTTCTTGCGCCAATTCTGCTTTTTCTTGTGCTAAATTTGCTTTTTCATCTGCATTATTAGCGGCTTCACTAGCATGTTCTATAGCCTCATTTGCTTTTTCAACTGCTTCACTAGCATTTTCAGCGGCTTCTTCTATATTTTCGGCTACTTCTTTGGCACGATCACCTTGTTCTTTTGCGTAGTCACCGTTCTTTTTGGCTTCAAAAACAATATCTTGTAATTTATTCGATGATGTTCCGCCACCGCCAATATATTGAATCATCTTATTTTGCCTCCAATACAGAAACTTTAACTTCTTTGTCACTTATAGCGTAAATTGAAATTTTGCTGGAAGGGTCTACTTCAAACACAACTGCCGCTTGTGGTGCAATGGAAAAGCCGTTGTTCATTGTTACATTAGAACCACCAATTCGGATAATAGCGTTGTCATCTTCATTACGAATCATAAACATTCTTCTTCCAGACATTGGAGCTGTTCCAGCATACACTTCTGACGCAACTGTTCCGACAATACGCACACCTGTAGCAAAGTCACTCATTCCCTTTGTTGCTAGAGAAAATGAAATATCTGTTTGCAATGGAACGAAAGCATCTGCACCAGCGTCAAAAACCTGCGGAATAAGGTCACCATTCGCATCAGTAAGCATTCTTTTATCGTTAAAAGCCATATATAACTCTCTCCTTTGTAAAAAATTAGAAAGCGCCTAATATTAGACGCTTTCTACTAGTTCAATAAGTTTGATGGATGTTTTATTGACAATTACGCTACCAATAGCAATCATCAAAATTTCACGATTGTTGATTTTTTCTGCCAAAGCATCAGGGTCAAATGAGTCCACCTTAGTCAAAATTTCAGTTCCATCATGAAAAGTAATTTTTAAAGTCATTGTTCATCTCTACCTTTCCTTAATTCATCGTTTTCTTTTTGTAATGCTACTAACTTTGCTTGCATAATCGCCAATTCTTGATAAAGCAAAGAAATTCGTTGAGCCATAAAATTAATTGATACCTGTCCGTCTATTTGCATAATTCTTCTACCTCCGTTTATTAATGCCAACTTGTTGGGGCAAATGTTGCTGTTTTACCATTTACACGCACGACTAAACCACCAGAACCAGTTACTTCTAGTGTGATAGGTTGATAACTCTGATATGCCGTTACAATCGGAACACTATAACTAGGAGTTCCAACTCGAACACCGTCAGAATATGATGATCTTAAGAATATTTCTCCCATACTGTCGATAACAAGGTTGTCGGAATAATCTGGTGTGTAAATACTTGCTGAACTTTTGAAATTTAATGCTTTTCTTGTTTGTGATTTACTACTTCCTAACCAAAGAGCATCTGCTACACGAGTAATGCCATCTAAATTAATTTTTTCTGCTTCAATCGTGATGGTTGTCGATGTTTGGTTAATGAGTGACGCTATTGTATTTCCGTTAAAATCTGTCTGACTGACTTTAGATGAAATTTGATCTGCTTGAATGGAAATTTCTGATTCCATATTGGCAAATCTTCCATTTATAGCGGCTAAATCACGATCATAAGATGTTTGACTAACTTTTAAGTTAATTTGATCATATAGAACGTCTATTTTCGAGTCATAACTTGTCATGCGATTGTCTAATGCTTCAACTTCTAGCGTAATTCGATCATCTAATTGTGTGATTGAACTTTTTACACTGATAATTTCAGCATCTTGTTTGTCACCAACATCTTTTTCTGCCGCTTGAATCGCATTTGAAAGACGTTCTACCGCATTTTGATATTCAATTCTTGCATCATTTACCGCTTTTCTCTTTTCATCGTTGATAATATTTAATGTGCTAGTACGTGCTAATGTTGCGGCTGTTCTTTTAGCATTATTGAAATCTAAAGTAATTGCTTTGTTTATTGCGTATAAGAACAATTCATATTTTTCATCGTAATTGTTCTTAGCGTTAATCAATTCTTCTTTGATGTCATCTGTTTTAAACTCTTGTTCTAACAATCTGGAAACTTGATAGTTAAATTTTGCTTTCTCTGTAATGATACGGTTCTTTTCTGTTTGTAGTGCCGCAATATCTGCCTTATCTTGACTTCCTTTTGGTGTTTCTGCACCTATATCGATTGGTTGTGTAGGAGAAGCGTTAACCCAACTCTTTCCATCCCAGCGTTTTAGAATGTTTGGTTCGGAAGAAGTGTCTAACCATAATTGATTCACTCGTGGATTAGGTGGTGGAGTATTACCTTTGTAAATACTCTGTTCGTTATTCCACATTTCTTCTTTTTTCCTGATGTAGTCAATCAAACCTTGTAATTTATCTTCGACTGCAATCTTTAACTCAATAAAATTAGACAGTTTTACATAATTTTGGTTGGGGTCTGATAAACTAACACCCATTTCAACGATACGTGCTTCTAAAACTAAAGGTTGTTCAAATAGCAAATCTTCTACAATAACAGTATCGCCAATTCTTACTTTTTCATGTCCGTATCCTGCAATTTCTTCAAGTAATGCTACATCTACTTCGTATGTCATTTTCGGTTCTGTATGTTGTTGTAAAAATTCCCATGTCTTTTGGAGGATTACAAATGGCACTGTTTCTTCTGTTTTCAATATTCCAACTAAGTGTTGACCATCATCAGACCATTTTGCTAATGCATCAGGGTCGCCAATGTAATCTTGCCCTGCATATTTTGTAACGGTTGTGCCGTTTTTATTTGTAAATGTGCCTGTTGCATTCTTAATAGTTGGTATAACACCATTTTCATCAGCTTTTCCTAGTCCGATGACGGCAGTATATAATTCACTTGTATCTTTCTTTCTAGTAATTGACTTAATATCCTTAGTATAAGTGAATCTTTTACCAGTGTACTGACCACGATATTGCAAAAGGTCAATATTTCTTCTGTAAATTTGTCCTCCATTCAATTCAACACGATAGCGTATTTCCCCACCGAAGGTATCTTTCACGTTTTGAATTGCTTCAATAGCAGTAATGTAGTCCGTAAATTCAATATTATTCACATCGGTTATTTCAACGATTCCAACTTGCCACAATGTGCCTTGAAGAATATCAGTTAAAACTTGTGTGGCTGTAACACCAGAGAATGATTTGGGGCGGACAATGGTTTTTAATAATTCCAAAGATGCATTTTCTGCATAAATTTGCTTGTATAATTTACCATCTATATCATGCAATGTGTCAATTTCTCGAATCTTAAACAATACCAATTGTCCATCTAAATCTGGAATTGCTATATAATTTTCTTCTTTGACAGATTCAGTATTGTTTGCTGGACATTTAAATTCGTAAGTTGATTGTGCATCTTCGATATTTTCTAAATACATGTCATCCCAAAAAGGTACAGAAAAAGGAGAATCGTTAGATAAAACTCCTTGTACTCTACCGTCAAAGTCAATGATATAAATCATATTACCACTCATGCCGTCACCTCCTATAAATATCTACTATCATATTGAATATCTACCTCGACACTAGATGGTGTTATACCAATTGTTTCTATCCCAGGTTTTAATCCAAAGAATTGTGAACCTGCCACCATATATTGGATAGCATTGATACCGTTTAAGTAAATGCTTGCTGTTCCCATGTCAATGGTGAGTACGTCGCCTGCATGGAAAATCTGATCAACATCTACATTGTTGTCTAATTGATTGATCTTCCAGAGTTTTAAATCTTCAATATACATTGTGCTTGTTGGACTAGTTCCATGAGTTGATAAGGCGATAACAATAGATGCTACTTTATCTGTAAACAATCCTTTTGCATCGATGATTCTTGTTGCGGTTGACCATTCTTCTTTTCCGTTTCTTATCTGACCAAAGTAAACGTTAATAGCGTTTCCTTCTCTTCTTAACCGAATCAAGCCATCAAAGTCATTCAAGTTTTTAACTTTGCGATCAAAGATGATTTCTCTTCTACCGTAGTACCCAATACCTGCTTGAGCATTGTTTAAATAGGCAACTGGGGAATCATCTTTCAATGTTAGTTTTGCAATGGATTCGCCTGCTGTGTTACGAAAGTGAATGTCAATTTTACCAATTTGATTTTCAACATTCTTACCACTTGCTCTATTTTGTACTTTTGCTTGAAAGACAAAATCTTGAACAGGTTCAGAGAATCCTTTTGCTAATGCCGCACCATGCCACGCAGAACCTTCACCAACATTCAACAAACTGAATGAATAACCATTTGAATTGATCTGTCCAGTTAGTGAAATTTCTTCAAAAGTTCCGTTTAGCGTAGTCCAGCCAGTTAAAGATTCGCATGAATCAAAGAAGATTAACTGTTCTTTAGGTACTGGTGTTGTGCTAACAGTTTGAAAATGACCCAATTGCATGTATCTTTCTCCGCAAACTATAGCAAATGCTGGTGTATCTTCTAAGAATGTAGCAGTCACAACAGGGAATGTTTCCACACTACTATAAACAGAAATATCTTGAACATTAGTTCCTGCTGGGATATGCGCTCTATAACTCTCACCTTTTCCGTATGGGTACGGAATGAAAAATTGTAAGGTTGTTGTGCCTTCATCTGGGTTTAATTTGGTTATTTCCGATGAACCTGTAAAAATACCATCATAGATAATGCCTTCTTGATCTGAAAACTCGATAGGTACTAAAGAATCAGATTGTAAAATACTAGCTAATGCCTGCCTGTTATTCTCTAATGGACGTTTAATAAGAATGTCCACGCTAAATGTGCGTGGACTAATCTTTTGGCTATAAAAGTAAGTACCAATTTTTGCTGGCACATCGATTGTTACGTTATCACGAGAAGGTAGAACATCACGTTTAATTTCTTGCACATAACAATAGTTTGATAAACTTACACCCTTATAAATTACATCATAAATCATCTATAGTTCACCCTTCCCTGCGCTCTTGTTTTATTTAATTTACTTCTATCTAATTCTTCTTGCGTATATTTCGCTGTTGCTTTTGCAATTGTTCTACCGTCAATTTCTAAAGTTGTATCTTTAACCAACAATTGAGTTAAAAGGTCAATTTGTTGTTGCATTAACTCGATTTGTTGATCTTGTCTTGCAATGACTTCGCTGTAATCATTGTTTATTGTAACTGTGCTACCATTAGGGATGCCCAATGCTTGATTTGCTTGAGACAACAATTGTAATGCTCTTGCTCTTTTCGTTAATGGAATAATGATTTCTGGTTTATTACCTTCACCGACTCTTGCGATTTGTTCTCTGGTAATAAGTCCACCATTTGCATAACCATGCCCTTGATATGCTCTTTCTAAAGAGCCATAACGTGACATTGCATATCTTAAAGACGCTAAAATGTTTGAAAGTGGGTCATAGATGTCTTTATCGTAACCTTTTAGCGCATATGCTCTAAATGTTGGGTCAATAACCTGCATTAACCCTTTAGATGGTATTCCCCTCTTAGCGTTGGAATCCCATAAGTTGATAGCTCTAGGGTTACCGCCAGATTCTGTTCTCATTTGCATTAAAACTCTGCTAACGATACTGTCAGATGTAGATAATCCTAACATTTCCAATGCTCTAATAACGTATGGACGCCATCTTTGAACACCAGAACCAGAAGGAGTTCCACCACTAAAATTGAATTGTTTCTTAATCCAATCAACAGCACCATCTTTGACAAGGTTAATCATTCCGTTAACAATGCCTAGTGTTGGATTTTGAATGCCAGATAAGTTAGTAAACTTGTCAATGGCTATCTTAATCAATTCTTTAGGTTTAGAAGCATATTCCCAAACGTCTTTAACAACATTTTTTGTCTTATCCCATGCACCTTGTAGCCAACCTTTACCAGTTGCATACTTAGGAAGTGTGCTTAGAAGTTGTGCTGTAGCGTCACCGTTTAGTACGCTTGCACCTTTTGGAAGGTTTAAAACAGTTTCTTGTTCTGGGGATAGGAACATTTGACCATTTGGTAATGCGATTAGCTCACGTTTATTCTTACCTTTACCATCAGATACGACAGCCAAACCGCCCTGATGGTTATCAGTACCATTTGCGTATTTAGGAATGTCCCATGTTTTCAATCTTAATTTTTTAGGTGCGTGTACTTTGTCTAAAATCCAGTTTATTCCACCAATAACACCGTTTACACCTTTTGCAAGTCCCTCTAACATAAGTTTGGAGACAGTTTTCATTGCATTTCCGATAGATTTAGCACCTTTTTTCAGTGCGTCTGCCATTCTTGAAGGTAATTTCTTAAATGTATCTATCATGCTTTCCCAAATTCTACCTGCACCATCTTTTAAACCATTGAAAATTTCTAATGCTTTTGTTCTTAGGTTTGTTAATGTGCCTGTTACTGTTTTAAATGCTGATTTAATTGGGTCAATGATATGATTTTTGATGGCATTCCAGATGACTTTAATGGAGTTTTTCATTCCGTTGAATACTGTTGTGGAGTTTTTACTCATGTTGGAGAAAGATGTCTTAACATAGTTAACAATCCATTTAATAGGTGCGGAAAATATGTTTTTAATTGTATTCCACATGTTCTTAAATGCATTTTTAAACAATCCAATGAAGGATAATGCACCTTTGAGCATCTTACCGAACCATAATAACTGTATGCCGTTCCAAATGAACTGAAATGCACCAACAAACAATTGTTTAATGCCATCCCACATCTTTTTAAAGTTGCCAGTAAACAATCCAGAGAACACTTTTACAAATCCCATGATGACATTTAAAGCACCAGTTACTACACCTTTAATGTTATCCCATACACCTACAATGATTGATTTAATCAGTGTCATTGCAACTTTAATAATTGGTGTAATCACTGCTATTGCAACTTTAATGCCGTTGGTTAATGCTTCAAACGCTGGTTTCACTTTTTCTTTAATTGTAGAAGCTAGATTATTGACAAAGTCATGGAATGGTTTACTCTTGTTGTATGCTAAGACGAATGCACCGACTAGCAGTCCGATACTTGTAACAACTAATCCAATAGGATTTGCTAAGAAAGCCAAATTCATCAATCTGACAGCACCAGTAATGAGCTTGATGCCACTTACAATTTTAGGTGCGATCATTAGAATGTTGCCTAATGAACCAGCTACCATACCCAAAACCATTGTTGCGGGTGCAAGTGATGCTAGGAATGCACCAATTCCAACGGTTACACCTTGCATAGTTGGAGACATATTGTTAAATACATCGCCAAATTTCTTAATTCCGTTAGTGATTGGTGTTAATATTTTTGTTCCAATGTTAAGTAGAGTGTCACCAACTGGCTTTAATGCTAGTTGCAATTCTCTCCATGCCTTATTAAACTTAGAAATTGGCGTATTGTTTAATGCTTTAGACGCTTTATCTGTTGAACCTGCAACGTTGTCAAAGGCATGATTGGTATTATTTAAAGATTGGATAACCTTTATAGCGTTATCTTCGCCTAGCGATGACCACAAACTTGAAGCAAGTGTTAATTTATCTTGCTGATTTTTCATGTTTTTCATGTCGGTGATAGCAGAGTTGAACACATCTTTTGTGGTTGCTTTACCATCTTTAAACTTTTGGAACAATTCTTGAGTACCTTGTGAGAATTGACCAATATTTTTCTCGAAACGTCCATCAGTCAAGCTAATTCCGAACTCTTTGACAAAATCGTTAATTTTGTCGAAATTGTACGCCCCCGACTTTAGACCGTTATCTAAAATAGCGAACATTTCTTTTGCACTAAATCCATTTTGCGCCCATAACTGGCTGTACTCTGCCATATTATCTTCTAATTCGCCTGATTTGTTTAATCCACGTTGTGCGCCTGCAACCATATAATCAAATGCTTCATTGGCTGACATGCCAAAGTTGGTCATTAAGCTGTTAACACCACGTAAAGATTCTTCAATATCAGCACCTGTTATCTTAGAGAGTGTTAATGCTTTTTCTGTTACACTCTTTAATTGGCTGTCATCGATTCCTTGCAAGTTTTGTTTAATCTTTACTACTGCTTCGCCAACTTGCTCTGTGCTTTCACCGAATCCTTCTGCCCAAACTTGACCAGCAATATTACCTTGTTTTCTTGCTTCACCTGCTGTAGCACCTGTCATGGCTTGAATGTTAGCAGAGATATTAGATATTTCCGAACTAACCTTTGCACCTAAAGCAGAAATAGCAACCATAGGGGCTGTAAATGCTTTAGCTAATGCGCCTGACCATTCATTTGCTCTCGATTGACTTTCTTTTAAACTGCTACCAATCGAAGATAAGTGACTAGTAAAAGATTTGTTAGTGTTGTTTAATTCTTCTAATCTGCTTTTAGTTTGTTGTAATTGGCGTTCCCATGCACCTTGCTTAGAAATTGCATTGTTAATTTGGATAGCGTAGTTACGTGCTTCCTTAGAATTTTCGCCATAGGTTTCAACCATGTCTTTATATTTCTTGCGCAATGCATCTATCTGTCTTTGGTTAACAGACATGACTTCGTTTAAACCTTGTACTTTTGCTTCTAAGGTTGCATATTCATCACCAGCACTAGAAAGTACCGATAGATTGGCTTTCATTGCTGATTGTGCTTGTTTGATTTCTTTCTTTATACCATCTAAGGTTTGGGCAAATTGAGTACCATCCATAGATACACCAATTATCATATTACCCAGTGGCTTGTTACCTGCCATATACTGTTCATCACCTTTCTTTAATTAAATCATGGGGAACAGCCCATCCACCTTCCCCATGTGTAGAAAGGCAAGGCATTAAAAAAGAGATAGGAAATAATCCCATCTCTTAAATACTCTTAAAGAAATCTTCAATGTCATCCAATTTCTTAGAACCTTTTTCATCGAGTAATTCTAAGAAATAATTAATGTCCATTTTGTCTATATCGTTTAATTTCCAGTTTGCTTCCATCATCAAATTACGATATGTAATCAACGGTGATAAAATCCCCAATAACAGCGGTTTAAAATTCCCCAAAAATAACAGATAATCGTTTCGAAACAACGTCTTAGATGGAGTGGAGAAACGATGCTGAAGATTGGGGAGTTTTTTA
>Ga0207865_101964_pt1 | contig 13419 bp, 9 predicted proteins | sample HigsolmetaAR204D_FD_184836 | JGI IMG/M metagenome (GOLD analysis project Ga0207865, IMG submission 184836) | Ionic liquid and high solid enriched microbial communities from the Joint BioEnergy Institute, USA - AR20-4-D (SPAdes) (version 2) ...
ATGGCGAAACGGACAAAAGGCGGAGGGTATAGTTGGAGCGTTCGGGGCGTACAGGCGATGCTCAAAACGATCATGAAATCGAAGGAAGGGCGTCCCTTGACGAATCACAAAAGGGACACGAGCCAAACCGTTTCGTCTGTAAAATCCACGATCCGTGAATGGTTGCAGGAAGTGAAACGGGAGTCGAAAGGATATATTGACGGGACGATCCGTTTATTGATGGGCCCCATGCAAAGTAGTCCAACGGGTCAGGCCATAAAAGGATTATTAAGAGGAAATTAAAGGAAAACCATGCATGGAAAATGAAAGGATGATAAACGAAAGCGCTACCAAGCGAGAGAGGGCAAAAAAGTTTTAACTGATTTTAGGAAGGTGCCCACGATAACTTGACTCAGACTTTTTCCGATGGATACAGGAAAAAAGAACTATTTTAAGCTATAATATTATTGGAAAATGAATACAAAAAATAGTAATCTATTACTATTTTAATGATAACAATAATGAATAGCAACGCATTCCTGGGACTTTTTATTTATTTTTTGGATGATTTTTCAATTTTATGCCATATTTTACAAACCGGACGAAGAAAGAGTTTGTTTTTCCGAGAAAAGGAGATTGCCAGTCATGGATCATTTCATGAAGGATTCCGGCGGAGCCTCCCTCGTGGAAGTCGTCGCCTCCCTCCTCATCCTGTCGGTGCTGTTGCTCTCGTTCTTCAACCTCTTTGTGTTCACGAACAAGGCCGCCCATTCCAGCCAGGACAAGCTGATCGGCACCTATTTGGCCAAGGCGACGCTGGAACGGGTCAAGGCCGATCCCTTATCCTATATCGATCCTCCCGATTCGGCGGCGCCGCCTCCCTATGCAGGGAAAACGAAAGACGACCCGTATGTGTATTCCTACGACGTTTGCAAGGCTAAAAACTTCCGGGACTGCGAAACCCTTTATTTGCCCTTGGTGAACGGAAAAACCTACGAAATCTATCTCTACGTCTACCAGGATTTGTCCGACCGCAGGCTCAACCTGATCAACGTTGCCGTCCAGGCCCGATTGGAAGACAAGGGGATCACTTCGACGGTGGAGGGGTTTGTCCGCTATGAACCGTAGGATCCGGAAAAGATGGGAAAATAACGAAGGCCTCACGCTCATCGAAACCGTCGCCAGCCTGGCGCTGATGTCCGTGATCCTGCTCGTCGTCTTTTCCGTCCTGTACGGGGGAATCCAGGCGTACGGCCGGTCGATGGAAGAGGCGAAACTGCGGGATGAAGCCGACTACATCATGGCGAATTTCATCGAAGGGATCTTCACCCTAAAGGCGAGCGAAGTGGAAAAAACGGCTTTGCCCGAAAGCGGGAAGAACAACTACTATTTTCAAAAGAAAAACGGGGAAAAGACCGGTTTCATCGACGGAAAGGCGGTGGTGAACGGCCGCGCGCTCCCGCCTTTGAACGACGGCGTCCGCCTCGATGAGGATTCGCGGATCGAAAGCCTGGGCGACGGAAAATTCCGCATTACGTTGAGCCTGAAATCAAAAAAGTTTGAGGAGCATTTGGAATTAACGAGCATTCTCAGCTTGATCGACGATACGAAAGGGGGAGAAAAATGAATGCGCGGTTCCGCCGGGAAGACGGCTATGCGCTCTTGATCACCGTGTTCATCTCCTTGCTGTTTGCCGTCCTGGCCCTGTCCCTGTTGTCCGTCACGTTGAGCGGCGTCAAGCGCAGCCAAACGTCGGAAAATATCGTCCAGGCGAGGGAACTGTCGGCAAAGGGGATCGACCATCTTACCAACCAGATCTACCGGGAGCTGAACGAAGCCCTGGGAGAGGAGGGGCTTCCCCGTTCGGAATTCATCGAACGGCTGAATCAAACGTTAAACGCCTACAAATGCGACGGGAGCGGGATCCGGAAAGCGAACCGGACCGGCGAATATGCGGCCTGCATCACAAAAATCGAAGACGTGACGGATGCAAACGGCGAACCGAATCCCCTGCGGAAAAAAGTCACCTTTGTCAGCACCGGAAACGCCAGCGGCGAGGAAAAGAAGATGACCGCCACCTTTGAAGTCGGCGCCCAAGCGGTTCCGGAGCCGCTGCAATATGCGCTGGGCGCCAATAAGGCGTGCGGCGGGACGGGGGGCTGTGAACCGGGAGAAGAGAACATGTTCCTGCACGGGGCCGTCTCCATCACCGGCGACATGAAGGTGGACGGAAATCTTATTATAAGCAATAAGGCCCGGGCCGTCTTGGACGGACGGGAATATTGGATCAATTCCCTTTACCCGGGCGCCCGCCCGGCGGACGGAAAGGACCGGGCCCAGCTCGTCTTGGGAGGGGAGGTTTACGCCTTAAATCAGACCCCGGGCGACTACGATAAATACCTCAAGACCGTCAACTTCGGCGCCGGCTTCACGAAGAAGACGGACCGGATCGAAGACGTCTTTTTCCCCGGCGAAGCCCCGAAGCTGGTCAGGCGGGCGACGTCCCGGGAACCGATTCCCATCACTTCGCAGCGGAATGCGTTCAAGTATGAGAAAAATTCTCCGGGGGTAACGGTCATAAGAAAATGGCTGCCCTTCGTGCCTTTCGAAAATGAATCTTACCCGGATAAAAAAATCTATGCGGATTGCAATTGGATCATCACCAATACTTGTCTGTTCAACGGAAATAACACCTTCGGAAGATTTGCGACAAACAGCGATCTCGAGATCAAAAACAGCTATAAAAACTTCGGAAAGACCACCTTTCTTAACGGCGCCTATGTCGGCGGGGATTTAACGGTCGGGAACGGAAGCACATCCTCTAATCCGAACAATTATGACCGGATCCAAATCGACGGCCCCATCTTCGTGGACGGCGATGTCACCATCAGGGGGGCCGACGCCCAGTTCAATTCCATCATGTACGTTGACGGGGATGTCCTCATCGAATATTCCCGGATCAACGGGTTGAACAAGAACGGAAGGGAAGGTTCATTGATCATCTTCGCCACCGGAAAAATCAACATCCAAAACAACAGTCTCTATCAAGATGAGCCAAGCCAGATCAAAGGATTCTTTTATTCGGAAAAGGAATTGGAAATGTACGGGGTCGGATCCAATATCCGGATTGAAGGCGGAATATCGGCGCGCAAGATCGTTTTGAACGCCATCCGCGGCAGGGCGAGCAATCAAAGATTCGAAAATGCTCAGAAATACAGCAACGATTACTACGAAGGCGTCGAAGGCCAGCGGACGAGGCCGTCCCGCCTGCAAATCGTCTACGATCCGGAAATCATCAACACTTACTCCGACATCAAATCCCAGGAGCCGGTCATCACGGACGTGGACTTTCCGATCCTCCTCGACCGGAAGCCGGGGGAATAGTCAGCCGGTCCCGGACTGCAAAAGAGGAAAAATCCTTTTGGGATCCGGCCAGCGGATTCAGCGCGGCGAACGGCCCGACGGCGCCGAAGAAGAAAATCCTTCGCGCTCAGGACAAAAAATCGCCATGCGCCGGAAGAATAAACTCCGGTGCATGGCGATCTGTATTTTTCCGAGCCTGCTGGAAAAAGAATAGCCGCCGGTTTCCGTTGCCCGGTCCGCAATCCCCGGAGGAACCGCAGCTTCCCGGCGCCATCATTCAGGACAGCCGAGAGAAACGATGGCCGTCTTCCTGTCGTCTTCTCCACGGCGGAGAAATCCGGCAACCCCCTCCCCGTAAGCTAAATCACGTATTTGGCCACTTTATTGCGGCCGACCCGCTTTGCGCCGATATACAGGGCCCGGTCCGCGCAGCGCAGCAGGGCCATCGGTTCGTCCGTATCCGCGGGGGCGGCTGAAACGCCGATGCTCACGGTAACGCGCACGCTCAATTTCCGCCTGACTTCCGCCAGATCGTTGTACATGACGAAGGAACGGCTCTCGATCGTCTTGCGGATGTATTCGGCAAAGGAACTGGCCTCTTCCTTCTTGTAGCCGGGCAGGATGACCGCAAACTCCTCCCCGCCGTATCTTGCCACGATTCCCTTCGATTGGATGATCGATTTCAGCAGATCCGCCATTTGGCACAATATTTCATTTCCGCTTTGATGCCCGTAAGTATCATTGACCATTTTAAAATGGTCGATATCGATCAATAAAAGGGAAACGGATGGCATCTCCCCGTTTCTTAACTTTTCGAAAATTTCCTCCAGCTTGTCGTGAAAATAGCGGGCGTTGTACAGTTTCGTCAACGGGCATCTGATGCTTTCATCCTTTGTCTTCTCGTAATGTTTGGCGTTATCCAGGGAGATGGCCAAATAGGAGCAGAGGATGTCGAAAATGGCCAGTTGAAACTTGTCATATACCCTTTTCCTCTTCGATCCCAAAAGGATCACGCCGGTGACGCGATTGTTTTTCATCATGGGAACGGCGAGAAGGCTTTCCAGGTCATCGGGAAACCCTTCCTTCTCCATCCGCTGCCATTCCCTTCTTTCATGGAACAGCATCCCTCTTTTCGCCGACCAGACGAGGCCGCCGATCCCTTCGTTCTTTTTCAGCGGCGGCGGCTTCACCTCAGCAAATTCCCCTTTTTCATAGCAGCGGATATATTCCAGCCGTTCATCGTCCACGACTTCCAGAATGTACAAATAATTGGCGGGAAACATTTTCAGCACGTTTTTTACGAAAATCTCGAGCACCTCATCGAATTTTAATTTTTCCGTCAGCCGGTGCCCCAGTTCCACGGCCTTTTGCAAATATTCATTCATGATGCTGGTCCTGTTGTAGTTATGCAAAACAAAAAGCATCAAAATAACGGGAATGCCCACCAGGAGCACGCTGATGTTTCCGGCCGAATTGTACAAAATGTATAAGATCACGCCGATCGGATAGGCGACGAACAAGGAAAGGGTCTCCCAAACCAAATCCTTTGAAAAAAATGAAATTTTGACCGAATAAATAAATGAATGGATGAAATTGAAAAACAGCTGGTTCAAAAGATAATAGGCGAAGACATAGACAAACGCCAGCAAAAAGAATGAAACGTCGACGGAAGCCCCCGGATTGTGGGTTCCGCCCAAAAGATAGTAGACCGTCCCGCTTAAAACCGATACGGCGGAAAACATGGCGGAATTTAAGGGAAAACGAAAATATTGGTCCCTCGACAAGCGAAGGCGGATCATGGTAATGAGAATGGAGAACTGGGTCAAAATCATTTCCGCCAGCAGGCCGAATTGCAAAAATACCACAAGGACGATCCATTGGGTAAAGGAGATCGGCGTCTGGTTGATAATGACCGGCAATAAGGCGGCGGGGATCATAAGCAGGACTAAAATAATAAAGTCCCCGGCGTTGAAACTCGATGGCAGGGGAGAAACCTGGGAGGCGTAAAGGAAACTGGCAGGAACAACAACCGCCCACGCCAACCAAATGATCCATTTCTTTTTCCGGCCGATCACCATATTGCTCCCCTCCCATGACTTGGCAAATCCCTCATTTTTTCAGCTTTCATATTAAACATATTTTATCAAAAACCGGAGTTTTTGTCATTTTATTTTTACAATTTTAATATTTTTTGCACAACGGGATGGACGGCCGCGATAAAATACAAGGAGCCGGTCACGATCAGGGCCTCCTCCCCGGTCAAGCCCCCGATCAGCCGCGCCAATTCCCCCTTCCAATCCTTCACGGCCCGCTTATCGGCGGCGCGGGAAAGGGAAAGCAGCCGTTCCGCCCTTTCCCCGCGGGGATGGGAAAATTCGGTGAAGACGAGTTTTCCGCCCAATTGATCGAGGATGGCGATCATTTCCGCCAGCGGTTTGTCTTTTAAAGCGGAAAAGAGGACGGTCGCTTTTTTGTCCGGAAAATGCCGTTGGAATGTTTCTGACAGGCTCGCTGTCCCTTCGGGATTGTGGGCCCCGTCCAATATCACCAGGGGGCGCCGGGAGACGATCTGGAATCTCCCTTTCCATTCCGCTTTCTTCAAACCTTCGGCAATATGCTCGTCTTCGATGAAAAAGGAATAGTAGGTCTGCAACAGGTAAGCGGCCATCGCGGCGAGGGAAGCATTTTCCAGCTGATGGCGCCCGAACATGCCGATCTCCAGATCCGGAAAGGTCTTAAAGACCAGCTGCAGCGAAAATCTTTCCCCGTTTTCCGCGGGGCCGAGATCCGTATATTGAAATTGTTTTCCCAGCCGGTAGACCGCAGCGCGCTTCTCTTTGGCCGTTCCGGCAACCGTTTCCAACGCTTCCCCTCGCGCCGCGGTGACCAGGGGAACCCCGTTTTTGATGATCCCCGCCTTTTCCGCGGCGATCTCTTTTATCGTGGAACCCAAAATGTTCATATGATCGTGGCCGACGTTGGTAATGACCGAGACAAGGGGATGGAGGACGTTCGTCGAATCGAGCCGGCCGCCGAGCCCGACTTCAAAGATGGCGACATCGACGGGATGAACGAAGGCGAAATAATGCAAGGCCATCGCCGTCAAAATCTCAAATTCCGTCGGCGGATTGCCCTCGCGGTCCAACCTTTCGACGGCGGGAAGGACCGCTTCGGCGCAGGCGATCAGATCCTTTCCGCCGATGGGCCTGCCGTTTACGGCGATCCGTTCGCAAGGATGATCCATATGGGGGGAGGTGAAGGTGCCCGCCTCCAGGCCCGCTTCTTCAACAATCGCCCGTAAAAAGGCGACGGTTGACCCCTTTCCGTTCGTCCCCCCGACATGGACCGCACGGATATATCTTTCGGGATGGCCCAGCGCGGCCATGAGGCGCTCCATCCGTTCCAGCCCGGGTTTTATGCCGAATTTCAAACGGTTGTCCAACCATCCGATGACTTCTTCCGGTTTTTCAAACATGCCGCTTTCCCCCCGTTTTTTCAATCCCGGTTCAAAAATCGGTTGACGACCGGAGAAGATCCGATCGGTGAAATCCCGTTTTCCCGCTTCTTGTTCAAAAAGAGGACGAATCTAACGAAGTAGATCCGTCCTGGAAAATCCGTCCATCAAGATTTTAACTCTTTCAGCCGCTGCTCCACAAGAGACCTTTTTTCCAAATATTCCTTCTCCTTCTCCCTTTCGGCGGCGACCACTTGGGCCGGCGCTTTTTTCAGGAAATTTTCATTGGCCAGTTTCTTTTGCACCCGCAAGACTTCCGCATCCCATTTTGCCAGCTCTTTTTCCAGCCGGGCGATCTCCTCTTCGATGTCGATGAGCCCCTCAAGGGGCAGGAAGATTTCCCCGCCGGTGACGACGGCGCTCATCGATTTTTCCGGCGCCGCCAGGTCCTTGGCCATCACGAGGGTCTTCGGATTTAGAAAGCGCCGGAGATATTTTTCGTTTTCCTTTAACGTTTCCAGCGTTTCATCGTCCGTTGCTTTGATCAGGACGTCGATTTTCTTGCCCATCGGCGTGTTCATTTCCGCGCGGATGTTTCTTACCGAACGGATGATTTCCATCAGGATTTTCATCTGCTTGACCGCCTTCGGATCATCCCATTCTTTGCGGACCTCGGGCCATTTGCTTAAAGTGATCGTCTCTCCCTGATGGGGCAGATGCTGCCATATTTCCTCGGTAATAAACGGCATGAACGGGTGCAACAAACGCAAGGTTTGATCGAAAACGCAGGCGAGAACGGACCTCGTCGTCCTTTTCGCCCTTTCGTCATCGCCGTAGAGCGGGAGCTTGGCCATCTCGATGTACCAATCGCAAAGATCATCCCAGATAAAGTTGTACAACGTCCGCCCGGCTTCGCCGAATTCGTATTTTTCCGCAAGCTTCGTGACCGTTTCGATCGTCTCGTTCAATCTCGCCAAGATCCATCGGTCGGCGACGGATTTCTCCCCGCCCAAATCGATTTCATCATAGGTCATGCCGTTCAAGTTCATCAAGGCGAAGCGGGACGCGTTCCAAATTTTGTTGGCGAAATTCCAGACCCCTTCCACCTTTTCCGTGCTGAAGCGCAAATCCAGCCCCGGGGAAGAACCGGTTGCCAGGAAATAGCGCAGGGAGTCGGCCCCGTATTTGTCGATGACCTCCATCGGATCGACGCCGTTTCCGAGGGATTTGCTCATTTTTCTTCCCTGGCTGTCGCGGACGAGGCCGTGGATCAATACATCCTTGAACGGTTTCGTACCGGTAAATTCCAGGGCTTGGAAAATCATTCGCGACACCCAGAAGAAAATGATGTCATAGCCCGTCACCAGGACGTCCGTCGGATAATACCGCTTGTAATCGGGGTTTTCCGTGTCCGGCCATCCCATCGTCGAAAAGGGCCATAACGCCGAGCTGAACCAAGTGTCCAAAACATCGGGATCCTGCTCCCAATTTTCGATGTCCTTCGGCGGTTCGGTGTCCACGTAAATCTCGCCGGTCTCTTTATGATACCAGGCGGGAATCCGGTGTCCCCACCAAAGCTGGCGGGAAATGCACCAATCCCGGATATTTTCCAGCCAGTGCAAATAGGTCTTTTCGAAACGTTCGGGCACAAAACGGACTTTTCCTTCGCCCTTTTGCAGTTCGATGGCTGCCTTGGCCAGCGGTTCCATCTTGACGAACCATTGGGTGGACAGATACGGTTCGACGACGGCGCCGCTTCTTTCCGAATGGCCGACGGAATGGACATGCTTTTCGACTTTTTCCAGCAGCCCGAGCTCACGAAGATCTTCGACGATCCGCTTCCGGCATTCGAAACGGTCCAATCCCTGGTATTTGCCGGCGTTTTCATTCATCGTCCCATCCGGATTCATGACCAGGATCCGCGGGAGCCCGTGCCGGTTTCCGACCTCGAAGTCGTTGGGGTCATGGGCGGGCGTAATTTTGACCGCTCCGGTCCCGAATTCCTTGTCCACGTATTCATCGGCGATGATCGGAATCTCCCGGCCGACGAAGGGCAAGACGACCATTTTGCCGATCAGGTCCTTGTACCTGTCATCCTCCGGATGGACGGCGACGGCGGTATCCCCCAGCATCGTTTCCGGCCTCGTCGTGGCCACTTCGATATGGCCGCTTCCGTCCTTTAACGGATATTTGATGTGGTAGAGGGCGCCTTCCACTTCCTTGTAAATCACTTCAATGTCGGATAAAGCCGTCCTTGTCTCCGGATCCCAGTTAATGATATATTCCCCCCGGTAGATCAGGCCCTTCCGGTAAAGGGAGACGAACACTTCGCGGACGGCCCTGGAGAGCCCTTCATCCAAGGTGAAGCGCTCCCTCGTGTAATCGAGGGAAAGGCCGAGTTTTTCCCATTGTTTCCGGATGTGGCCGGCATATTCCTCTTTCCAGCGCCACGTTTCTTCGACAAATTTTTCCCGGCCCAGATCGTACCTCGTCTTTCCTTCCTTCCGCAGCTTTTCCTCCACCTTGGCCTGGGTGGCGATGCCCGCATGGTCCATGCCGGGGAGCCACAAAACGTCATACCCCTGCATCCGCTTCATCCGGACGATGATGTCCTGAAGGGTCGCATCCCAGGCGTGGCCGAGATGCAATTTTCCGGTGACGTTCGGCGGAGGAATGACGACCGTAAACGGTTTTTTGTCCGGTTCTCCTTTCGCCTCGAAATATTTTCCGCGGAGCCACCATTCGTAACGGCCCTGTTCCACCGTTTTCGGATCATATTTGGTCGGCATTTTGATCTCGATCTCTTCCATGCGATCTCCTCCTTTCCAAAATAAAAAATCCCAAACGCCAAAAGGACGAATGGGATTCGCGGTACCACCTTTTTTCACGGATGCAGACGGCTGCATCCGGCACTCCTTCGGTTAACGGCATCCGCCGGCTTTTGCTAATCGACGGCGACGTCTTTCGCAAAAGCTGCTCCCGGGCGACCTTCCAATCCGCTGCATAGGAATCTTCCACCAGCCGATTCCCTCTCTCGAATGCAGTGGGGATTGTACTCCTCCCGTTCAACGCATATGGCTTTGTCACGTTTAAAAGGTTCAGGTTTTATCTTATATTTTATTCGATGCCAATCTTTTTCGTCAATCATTATTTCCGATTTCCCGGGAAAAATACCTTTCAATCACTATTTTGCCGGCGGGGACATAAAAATAATAGTAATCCCGTTTCTCTAAAGGAGGTTTTCCGGCTTTGCGCAGAAGATTTAACCCTTACACTTTGCCTCCCCGGCTGCGGACGGCGAGGGAGATCGCCCGTCAATTGATCATTCCCTTTTGCATTTTCCAGGCGATCCGGACGGTTTTTTTGCCCACCACCTTCGATGTCATTTTGCTTCTGCTCTTTCTTCTCATCGCGATCGCCTTTCATTTCGAATTCTTCTGACGGGGCGGCAAGTCTTTCAGGATCACCGGCCGCCTTTCATTCCGGATCCCCTTGATCTCCGGCATCCGTTCCGCCGGCCGGCAGCCCTTTTTCCAATTCCAAAACGAACCCTTTGATATGGAGCAGCCGCCGGATTTCCTGCATCATCCCTTTGGCGGCATCATATTCCCCCATTTTTTTCTCCGGAAGGGAATAGGCTTTGACAAGCTTCATCAACGGATGCGGACATGCCAGTCCGGCTTGGAGCAGGAATTGCTCCTCCTCCCGCCATGGGAAATATTTCCAATAGTGATTCAGCCAATGGAACGCTTCACCGTCCCGAGTCTGCAAAATCTCCCGAAAAAACGGCAGCAGATCAAAAACGGGGGAGGCCCGCCGGCTGTGTTCCAGATTGATAAAACGGCCGGTTCCCCGTTCGTCAAAGATGAAGTGATCCAAGGACAGCCGCCCGTGGATGAGGACGCTGCGCAGCCTTCCGCGGCTCACGGTTTCCGTGAACCATCGCTCCAGCTTTTCGGCGGCAAATTCATAGGCCTGCCAAATCTCGAAAAAATAATCCGTAAAGATCCACTCGAAAGGGGACAAATAGGTTTTTTGTTCGCAAAGATCCATGAATCTCTCCAATTCTTCCTTTTCCCTTTCGATCCGCTCCTTGGCCCGCAAGTAATCATTTTCCGCCCGCCTTTTGTCGAGGGGGACCTCCCGGGCGGTAAAATGATGCATTTTCCCCAGTTCCCGGAACATCCTGTCCCCGGTCTCCCCCTGTTGTCCGCCGCTTTTTCCTTCCAACCAGGGCAGCAAATAAAAAAATTTCCCCGGAAAACGGACCCCAGGATACCCCCTTCTTGTCAAACAGACAGGGACGACGTGGAAAAAGCCCTTGTCATAAAGGACCGTCAGGGAGCGGAACATGTTCCTCCCCTTTTGTTCCGTTGTCTCCTTCAGCCCGAAAATTCCCCTTTCCCCGTACACTTTATGCATTTTTCCAAAGATTTCGATCCGTTCCGCCTCCAACCCGTATTCCCGCAAAACGGTCCGTATCCTTTGCCTGTTCTCCGCATCCATCTCGCTTTCGCCTGCCCATTTCCAGATTAGCCCTTTTTTCAAGTGTAAACTTTCCCGATGGGAGGACCTAAGGCGCCTGACCGGTCTTTCCGGAGCCGCGGTTTCTTGCCAGCTTGCGGCGGCTTCGGAAGCCGTGCCGCAGCGATCAGCCCGATGGCCGCAATCCTTTGCTCCAGCCGTTTGCCAAAAACGGGCGAAAAAAAGGGCTGCCTGAAAGCCTTCCGGTCAAGGCTCTTCGGAGCAGCCTCACGAATTGGTCAAATGTCCCTTCGTTTCGGGAATGTAAAGCACTTGCCCCGGGTAAACCTCATGATCCGATTCGAGGCCATTGGCCCGCAGCAATTGGGACACGTTCGTTTCGTATTTCTCGGCGATGTCCTTCAGCGTATCCTCTTCTTGAACGAAATACACTTTCCATCTCGTCAGTTTCGTCTCCGCATCCTTATGGGCGAAAATATCCGCCAGCGAAATGACGCTCTTTTCCTGGACCGGTTCTTCGTTCGCCTGGTAATGGATCTCCCGGGGCTGCGTGTCCGGTCCGTTTTGTTCCTCCGCTTCCGGCAAACGGTCCGTTCCGCCATCCGGCTGCTCCGGCAAATCGTTCCCTTCTCCCGACCTTGCCTCCGTCCCTTCCGATGCTTTTCCTTTTACCGCAGGCTCCTCAAAAAAAGCGGCTGTCCTTTCCCCTTTCCCGCGCTCCTCCCCCCATTCCGGAGGTCCGGATGGATGCCCGGCATCTTCCTTTGCACCGTCCGCCGGCGGATTTTCCCCCCTAAGGCCGGAAAGGGCAGACCGTTCCTTCTCCGCCGGGGAAGATTCCGTTCCCGCCTTCACGGCTGTGGCTTCGGATGGGGCGAAAATCTCTCCCTCTTCCCGTGAAGATGCGGGCTCCCCGCCCGGGGCGGAAATCTCCTCTCCATCGAACGGAACCTCTTTCTTCGTTTCGTCATCCGCCTCTTCGTTGGAAAAAATCTGGATCGGGACAAATTCCTCCTCCGGACCTTTCCCTTCCCCTTCATCCAGGCGGGCGGATTTCCTCGCTTCCACGAAAAAGTTGTAATCATCGTCTTCCTTTTGATCGCCGTTCAGTTCTTTCAACAATCCGAATTCCGCTTCCAAGCCCTCTTCCCCGGGCCTTTCCGTTTCTTCCGCTTCCCCTTCTTCCTCCCGTTCGTCCTCATCGTAGATGCCGGAGATCAAAATTTCCGCCCTCAGCCTTAATTCCCCTTTTCCGGGGATTTCATAGTCGAAGGAATCGATATCCAAATTCAATTCCTCAATATTCCTCACCCGGTACTTCGGAACGGAGATGTCCACAGGGAAATCGTGGCGGAACTCGTTAATCCCCTCCTCCCTCGTTTCGATGACATCCACATACCGCAGCCCGGAAAAGTTGAAGAAATCTTCTTCCCCGTCTTCCTCCTCGCCCCGGGCGACCCTGTATTCCCCGAACATGTTCAGGGATCCCCGGATGGAATAGTAATGGTCCCTTTCCTGGACGAGGATTTCCGGTTCCAAAGATAAGCTGATCAATTCCTCGATCTCTTCTCCTTTGCGGAAGCGTACCACATCTGCCAAAGAAAATCTCAATGCCGACGGCCTTTCCTCAGCCATCCGCAATCCCCCTCCCTTTCAAACATTCGATGATCGTGACGGCCATGATCAATATACTTTATGAAAAAAAGAGGGGAATTATGTTCAAGGCAGGAAATACCCGCGGGACAGGAGAAACGCCTCCCATCGGCCTGGCGGATCCCTGAGGGATCGGGCCGTTCGAACAAAATTTCCCGGCCCGCGGCTTCTTCCATTCTTTCAGGGACCGGTTAAATCGAACCGCTAATTATATAATCCGCAACACGACCAAAAAAAGACCGGTCGTAAGTATTTCAGGAAGAAAAGATATACTTACGACCGTTCTTTGGAAAAATTACAAGATCAAGTCCTTATTCTAATATAAAAAGAGTCGTACGTAAGGAAGTTAAGTCCGTAAATGTTGTTCGTCTGTGATATTGTCATATTGTAACGCTTCAGTGAAAATGTCAGTATGAGACAGGAGCGAATTCCATTGAGCAAAAAAGAATTGAAGCGTTACAAAGTGATTAGTCAATGGATCGAAG
>Ga0207865_101969_pt1 | contig 13370 bp, 10 predicted proteins | sample HigsolmetaAR204D_FD_184836 | JGI IMG/M metagenome (GOLD analysis project Ga0207865, IMG submission 184836) | Ionic liquid and high solid enriched microbial communities from the Joint BioEnergy Institute, USA - AR20-4-D (SPAdes) (version 2) ...
GCGCGGTGAGCACCAGCGGGGTCAGCCCGGAGGCGTACACACCGGAGAGCTGGTAGACCGTCGACAGGCCGGTGTAGCGGATGCGGGCCGGGAACAGCGACGCGTACAGCGTGCCCTGGGCACCGTAGAACAGCGCGTGCACCACACCGAACACCAGCACGATCCCGAGCGTGAACGCCACCATGCTGCCGGTGTTGAACAGCGCGAAGACCGGGAACACCGCCGCACCGTAGGCGCCGATGCCGGCGATGTAGACCGCCTTGGGGCCGAACCGGTCGGCGAGCAGGCCCGACACCGGCAGCAGCACCGCCATCAGCAGCGAGGCCACGGTCACGGCGATGAGCACCTCGATCTTGGGCAGCGCCAGGGTGCCGGTGGCGTAGGAGATCGCGAACACACCCCAGGTGTTGAACGCCGCGCCCTCGCCCCAGCGCGACAGCATGCCCAGCACCGTCGAGCGCAGCGCCGGCGGCCGGAACACCTCCCGCACCGGCACCGCGGCGCGCTCCTGGGCCTGTTCGACCCTGCGGAACTCGGGGGTCTCGGCGACCCGCAGCCGCACCACCACGCCGAACACCACCAGCACCAGGCTGATCAGGAACGCGATGCGCCAGCCGTAGGACTGGAACGCCGCGTCCGGCATCGCGGCCTGCAGCAGTGCGAACACCCCGGTGCCCAGCGCCAGGCCGAGCGCCAGCCCCACCTGCGGGATGCTGCCGAACAGGCCGCGCCGCCGCGCCGGGCTGTGCTCGACGGCCAGCAGCACCGCGCCGGCCCACTCGCCGCCGAGGGCGAAGCCCTGGACCATGCGCAGCAGCAGCAACAGGATCGGGGCCGCCACCCCGATCTGGGCGGCGGTGGGCAGCGCGCCCATCAGCGCGGTCGCCCCGCCCATCAGCACCATGGTCAGCGCCAGGGTCTTCTTGCGGCCGATGCGGTCACCGACGTGGCCGAACACGAAGCCGCCGATCGGGCGCACCACGAAGCCCACCGCGAAGGTCGCGAACGACAGCATGGTGCCGACCAGCGAGCTCTGCGACGGGAAGAAGGCGTGGTTGAACACCAGGCTGGCGGCCGTGGCGTAGAGGAAGAAGTCGTACCACTCGATGGTGGTGCCGATCAGGCTGGCCGCCAGGACCGTGCGCAGGGTCCGGTCCCGCTGCGGGGCAGAGGCGGGGGGTACGGGGCTGGTCTCGGTCGCGACAGGCACGTCGATCCAGCAGACCGGAAACGGTCCGAACTGGCCAGAGTTGTGCGCACGATGATTTGAATTCCGGGCTCAGCCCGGGGTGATTTGAATTCCGGGCTCAGCCCGGGGTGATTTGAATTCCGGGCTCAGCCCGGGGTGATCTGAATTCCGGGCCCGGGGCGGCGGCTCAGCGCCGGTCGGCGTCGAGCGCGTCCTCCCGGACGGGCCGCTCCGCCAGCCGGGTGCGGTCGCCGAAGAGGATGGGGTACAGCACCCCGGCGATGGCGGCGCCGATCAGCGGTGCGAGCCAGAACGCCCACAGCTGCCCGGGTGCCCCGGCACCGTTGAAGAACGCCACGCCGGTGGAGCGGGCCGGGTTCACCGAGGTGTTCGAGATCGGGATCGAGATGAGGTGGATCAGGGTCAGGGTGAGTCCGATGGCCAGCCCGGCAAAGCCCTTCGGTGCGCGGTCGTCGGTGGCGCCGAGGATCACGAACAGGAACATCGCGGTGAGCACGATCTCGGTGAGCAGCACCGCGGCCAGCGAGTACCCGGACGGGGAGTTCGCCCCGTAGCCGTTGGCGGCCATGTTGCCGGTGGCCACGAACCCCTCGCGGCCGTTGGCCACGATGTAGATCACCAGGCCGGCGACGAGACCGCCGATGACCTGGGCGATCCAGTACAGCGGCAGCGCGCCCCACTCCACCCGCCTGGCGATGGCGGCACCGAGGGTGACCGCCGGATTGAAGTGCCCGCCGGAGATGGTGCCCAGGGCGTACACACCGGTCAGCACGGTGAGACCGAATGCCAGCGAGACACCGAGGAATCCGATTCCCAGGGGGAAACCGTCGGCGGAGCTGGCGGTGGCGGCGAATACCGCGCTGCCGCATCCGCCGAGGACGAGCCAGAAGGTGCCGATGAATTCGGCCGCAAGGCGTTGGGGCATGGCCGGAGCCGTCATGATCCCTCCCTCATAGTCGAGCTGCCGGTGTTCTGTAGGGTGGTGCCGCGCTGCGGCGTGATCGGGGAATCGACGTAATCGCAACCGGGTCGCAACCGGATCGGAATCACTTGGGCGGGAAGCGCAGTGCGCCGTCCAGCCGGATGATCTCGCCGTTGAGGTAGTCGTTCTCGATGACGCTCTGCGTCAGCTGCGCGTACTCCGCGGCCCGGCCCATCCGCTTCGGGAACGGCACCTGCGGGCCCCAGTACGCCTCGAGCTGGTCGGCGGCCTTGCCGTAGGCCGGGGTGTTGATGGTGCCCGGGGCGATCGTCACCACCCGGATACCCAGCGGGGAAAGGTCTCTCGCCGCGTTGAGCGTCATGCCGATCACCCCGCCCTTGGCCGCGGCGTAGGGCAGTTGGCCGACCTGGCCCTCGTAGCCGGCGATCGAGGCGGTGTTGACGATGACCCCGCGGGCACCCTCCTCGAGCGGCGCGGTCCGGGCGATCGCCGCGGCCGCCAACCGCATCACGTTGAACACCGCGGTCAGGTAGTACTTCACCGTCGTCTCGAAGGCGTCCAGCCCCAGCGGGCTGCCGTCCTTGCCGACCAGCCGTCCGCCGCCGGCCGGCCCGCCGTGGGTGTCGACCGAAATCCGCAGCGGCCCCAGTGATTCCGCTGCGGCCACGGCCTCGAGGACCGACTCCTCGGAGGTGGCGTCGGTGCGCACGTAGCGCACGCCGAGCTCGCGCTCGAGGGCCTGGCCCTTCTCGTCGGCGAGGTCGGCGACGACGACCTTCGCGCCCGCCCCGTGCAACCGCCGTACGGTGGCCTCACCGAGCCCGCCCGCCCCGCCGACGACCAGCGCCGCGCTGCCCGCGATCCGCATCCGAACCCCCTTCTTGAAACTTCGACTCTCGTGGGCGGAGAATAACATTCTCATCGGGTTCGGGAAGGGGTCCGTAGGGTGGCCGGGATGACGGTGCAGGAGCTCGTCGCCGCCGCGCGCGGCGGGTCGGTGCGCGCCGCCGGCCGGCTGCTGTCCCTGGTCGAGGGCGAACGACGGGACGAGGTGCTCGCCGCGCTCGGGCCGGCGCCGACGCCGCGGGTGCTGGGCATCACCGGCCCGCCGGGGGCGGGCAAGTCGACCACCGTGGCCGCGCTGGTGGGCGCCTACCGCGAGCGGGGGGAACGGGTCGCGGTGCTGGCGGTCGACCCCTCCTCGCCCTACAGCGGCGGGGCGCTGCTGGGCGACCGCATCCGGATGGGCGAACACGTCGCCGATCCCGGGGTGCTGATCCGGTCGGTGGCCACCCGCGGGCATCTGGGTGGGCTGGCCGAGGCGGTGCCCGCGGCGGTGCGGCTGCTGGCCGCCCTGGGGTTCGGCCGGATCGTGCTGGAGACGGTCGGGGTGGGGCAGTCCGAGATCGAGATCGCCGCCGTGGCCGATCCGACCGTGGTGATCCTCAACCCGGGCGCGGGCGACGCCGTGCAGGCGGCCAAGGCCGGGCTGCTGGAGGTCGCCGATCTGGTGGTGGTGAACAAGGCCGACCGCGAGGGCGCCGAGCAGACGGTCCGCGACCTGCGCATCGAGACCGCGCTGCCGGTACTGAAACTCGTTGCGGTGCAGGGGGAGGGGGTGCCCGAGCTGGTATCGGCCATCGAGGCGCACCACCGTGCGGACACCCCGGCGCGCCGGCTGGCGCGGGCCCGCGCGCAGATCCTGTCGCTGGCCCGGACCCGGTTACGCACCCACCCCGGGCTGGACCGGCTGGCCGCCCGGGTCGCCGACGGCGCCGCCGACCCCTACACCGCGGTGCGGGAACTGTTCGCCGCGGGGGTCGGCCCGGGGGGACCGCCCGCGGCGGCCCGTCCGGCCCGGTAGCCGAATACCATCGCCGGGCCGAGTGTGCCGCCCGCGCCGCCGTAGGCCTTGCCGGTCACCCCGGCCATCGCGTTGCCGGCGGCGAACAGCCCCGGGATCGGGGTGCCGCGCACGTGCAGCACCCGCCCGTCGCGGTCGGTGCGTGGGCCGCCCTTGGTGCCCATCGCCCCGATCCGCACCGGGACCGCGTAGTACGGCGGGGTGTCGATCGGGCCCAGCGTGCGCCCGGCCGGGGTGGCGGCGTTCAGGTCGCCCCAGTAGCCGTCGTAGGTGCTCGCGCCGCGGCCGAACTCGGGGTCCGTCCCCGCCGCGACGTTGCGGTTCCAGCGGGCCAGGGTGTCGGCCAGCCCGTCCGGGTCGATGCCGGTGCGGGCGCCGAGCTCGGCGAGATCGGCCGCGCCGTTGAACCAGTCCGGCGCAGCGCCGCCCGGCGGCACGCCGAGGAAGCCGTAGCGCTTCAGGTGCAGGTCGTCGAACACGATCCAGGCCGGGTCGTTGACGTAGCCGTGCCGCGGGTCGAGGTACTGGAACGCCCCGGCCATCGCGTTGTACTCGCCGGCCTCGTTGACGAACCGCCGCCCGGCGGCGTTGACGATGATGCTGCGCGGCCGGGTGCGCTCCAACCGGACGCTGCGGCTGCGCGGCCGGCCGGCGAAGGTGTCGCCGGGCAGCTGCACGATCGGCACCCACCACGCCTCGCCCATGTTGGCCAGGTCGGCGCCGTGCTCCATCGCCATCCGCAACCCGTCGCCGGTGTTGTTCGGCGGGGAGACCGCGCCCCGCATCGGCCCGCGCAGGAACGCCTCCACCAATCGGGCGTCCCACTCGAAGCCGCCGGTGGCCAGCACCACCCCGCGCCGGGCGGTCACCCGGAACTCGTCGTCGCCCCGGCGGATCACCACCCCGGTGATCCGGTCCGGGCCACCGAGCAACCGCACCGCCCGGCACCCGGTGTGCGGCACCACCCCGGCGGCCAGCAGCGGCTCGAGCAGCCCGGCGATCAACGCGGTGCCGGCCACGCAGTAGTCACCGGAGTCGTCGTCGACCGCGGCGTGGATGCGGGCCCGGGTCTCGCCGTCGATGCCGACGTTGCTGAAATCGGCCGGGAACGCGGTGATCCGGTTCGCCCAGTCGCCCAGCCGGGTGAGGTTGAACGGGCGGGCGTTGAGCGACCGGCCGCCCGTTGGCCGGCCGCCGGGCAGTTCGGGCTTGTAGTCGGGGAATCCCTCGGCGACCTCGAACCGCAGTGCGCTGTGCGCCTCGACGAAGTCGAGCATCTCCGGCCCGGTGCGCACGAACGTCTCGACCAGGTCCTCGTCCATGGCGCCCAGCGACTGGGCCCGCAGGTAGGCCATCGCGTCCTCGACGGTGAGTTCGCCGTCCGGACAACGGTTGTGGGCCGGGATCCAGACGATGCCCCCGGACACCGCGCTGGTGCCGCCCACGGTGTCCGCCTTCTCGTAGACCTGCACCGACGCGCCCTCGGCCACCGCGGTCAGCGCGGCGGTCAGACCGGCGGCTCCGCTGCCCAGGACGACGACATCGGCCTCGCGGTCGTGCACGGTCACCGTTCGCTCCTCTCAGCTCAACAGTTCGGACAGCTCCGCGGCCGCCCGCAGCACCGCCTCCCGGCCCCCCAGCACGACCTCCTTGCGGTGCGAGATGAGGTTGATGCAGGTGGGCGGGGACGGCGGACGGCGCCGCACCGGTACGGCCAGGCCGTAGGTATCCGGTTCGATCTCGCCGAAGGTGATCACCCAGCCCTGGTCGCGGGCCTGGCGCACCAGATCCCGCTCGCCGGGCCGGGGCGGCATGCTCGACAGCAGCGCGATCCCGGCCGCGCCGCGGTCGAGCGGGTAGCGGCTGCCCTCGTGGAAGGACAGCTGGTAGAAGACCTGCCGCGGCACGATCACCGCGATCGCCACCTGTTCGTCGCCCTCGGCGACCAGCAGTGAGACCGTGGTGCCGAGCTCCTCGGCCAGGGCGCGCAGCCGCGGTGCGCACTGCTGACGCAGGTTGTTGTCGAACGCCGCCCCGAGCACCGCCAGCGCCGCGCCCGGGCGGTACCGTCCGTCGTCACCTCTTGCCACGTAACGGAATTGGGCGAGCGTGCCGAGCAGCCGGTAGGCGATGGTGCGGTGCACCCCGATGTGATCGGCGACCTGCTGCACGGTCATCCCGGCGGGGGCGGTGGTGATCGCCTGCAGGGCGGTGAGTCCGCGCGCCAGGGTCTGCGACCCGACCGGTCTGCGCGGTGCCGGGTCGCCGTGGGATCCCTTGACAGCGGTCATGACGAGAGTGATCCTCTATGCATAGTGCACATCGTTGTGCGAAAAAAGCACAATCGGTTCGCACTGTACGAGAATTACATTTTCATCGCAACCCGCCGAACCTCGTCGAGAGGGGACCATGACCGCCACCGCGGTGCACGAGAGCGTCTGGGCCGACCTGCAGGGCGTGCCCTTCGAGCAGGGCTATCTGGACGCCGGCGGGGTGCGGACCCGCTACCTGCACGCCGGCGACCGGGACCGGCCGGTGCTGGTGTTCCTGCACGGGTCCGGCGGCCACGCCGAGGCCTACGTCCGCAACCTGGCCGCCCACGCCGAGCACTTCTCGGTCTACGCGATCGACATGCTCGGCCACGGTTACACCGACAAACCCGGTCATCCGCTGGAGATCCGGCACTACGTCGCGCACCTGCTGGCGTTCCTGGACGCGGTCGGCGCACCGGCGGCGCACCTGTCCGGTGAGTCACTGGGCGGCTGGGTCGCGGCACGGGCCGCCATCGGCCATCCGGACCGGGTGCGGCGGTTGGTGCTCAACACCGCCGGCGGCTCGCAGGCCGACCCGCAGGTCATGCGGCGCATCGTCACGCTGTCCATGGCCGCCGTGGAGAACCCGACCTGGGAGACCGTGCAGGCCCGGATCAAGTGGTTGATGGCCGACAAGTCCAAGGACTACGACGACATCGTCGCCAGCCGCCAGAAGATCTACCGTCAGCCCGGATTCGTCGACGCCATGCGCGACATCATGGCGCTGCAGGATCCCGTGATCCGGGCCCGCAACCTGCTCGGCCCGGCCGACTACGGCCGCATCACCGCGCCCACCCTGGTGGTGTGGACCAGCGACGACCCCACCGCCGACGTGGCCGAGGGCCGCCGCATCGCCGCGATGATCCCCGGCGCCCGGTTCGAACTCATGCCCGGCTGCGGGCACTGGCCGCAGTACGAGGATCCCGCGACGTTCAACCGGTTGCACATCGACTTCCTGCTGGGGCGCCGGTGACCGCCGCGACCGCCGACGTCGTCATCGTCGGGGCGGGGCCGGTGGGGCTGACCCTGGCGAACATCCTGGGCCTCAACGGGGTCCGCACGCTGGTGCTCGAGGAGCGGGCGTCGCTGATCGACTACCCCCGCGGCGTCGGCCTGGACGACGAGGCGCTGCGCACCTTCCAGGCGATCGGGCTGGTGGACCGGATCCTGCCGCACACCGTGCCCAACCAGATCCTGCGCTTCTTCGACGCCGAACGCCGGCTGCTGGCCGAGATGGCCCCGCCGGACGCGAGATTCGGCTGGCCCAAACGCAACGGGTTCGTCCAGCCGATGGTGGACGCGGAGCTGCTGGCCGGGCTGGACCGCTTCGAGCACGTGCGGGTGGCCTGGGGACACCGGATGGAAACGTGCACCGACACCGGCGACGCCGTCGAGGTCGGGGTGGCCGGGCCGGACCTGCGCACGGTGCGCGCCCGGTACCTGGTGGGCTGCGACGGGGGGCGCAGCACCACCCGCAAGACGATGGGGGTGTCGTTCGACGGCACCACCTCGCCGACCCGGTGGTTGGTGGTCGACGTCGCCAACGACCCGCTCGGGCACCCCAACAGCGAGGTCGGCGCCGATCCGGCCCGGCCCTACGTGTCGATCTCGATCGCCCACGGCATCCGGCGTTTCGAGTTCATGATCCACAACCACGAGTCCGACGACGAGGCCGACTCGCGGGAGTTCATCACCCGGATGCTGGCCCGGCTGGTGCCCGAACCGGAACGGGTCGAGATCATCCGCCACCGCGTCTACACCCACCACTCCCGCATCGCCGGCGCGTTCCGCAAGGGCCGGCTGCTGCTGGCCGGCGACGCCGCCCACCTGATGCCGGTGTGGCAGGGCCAGGGCTACAACAGCGGCATCCGCGACGCGGCCAACCTGGGCTGGAAACTCGCCGCGGTGGTCAACGGGCACGCCCGGGACGGGCTGCTCGACAGCTACGACGCCGAGCGGCGCAAGCACGCCCGGGCGATGATCGATCTGTCCACCCTGGTCGGCCGGGTCGTCTCGCCGACCAGCCGGCGCGTCGCGACCCTGCGGGACAAGGTGATCCGCGGCGCCTCGATCGTGCCGTCGCTGAAGCGGTACGTGCTGGAGATGCGGTTCAAACCGATGCCCCGCTACGAGCAGGGCGCGGTCTACCACGCGGCGGCCTCCAGCCGGGCCTCCGGGGTGGGCACCCTGTTCATCCAACCGCGGGTCGACACCCGGGAGACCGCCGACGTGCTGCTCGACGACGTGCTCGGCCCCGGGTTCGCGGTGCTGTGCTGGAGCAACAACCTGCGTGCCCTGCTCGGCGAGGACGTGTTCGCCCGCTGGAAGGCACTGGGTGCCCGGTTCGTCACGGTGCGGCCGAACACCCAGCTGCACTGGGCCGGACACGACGACCCCGACGTGGTCGTCGTCGGCGACCGCACCGGGGCGCTCAAGCGGTTCTTCGACGCGCACACCGACTCGGTGCTGTTCCTGCGCCCGGACCGCTGTATCGCCGCGGCCTGCATCGCCCAGCGCGCCGCCGAGACCAGCCGGCAACTGTTTCGGGTGCTGGGTCTGACCGGGGAGGGAGGTGAGGGGCCCGATGCCGATCGCGCTGTGCTGCATGTCCCACAGTCCGCTGCTGAACCTTCCGGGACCACCCGCCGAACTCCTTGACGACATCGGGGCGGCGCTGGGCCGGGCTCGCGACTTCGTCGCCGAGTTCGACCCCGAACTCGTCGTCGTGTTCGCACCCGACCACTACAACGGGTTCTTCTACCGGCTGATGCCGCCGTTCTGCATCAGCACGGCGGCCAGCGGCGTCGGCGACTACGGCACCCACGCCGGGCCGCTGGACGTCCCGGCCGGGCTGGCCGGCGACCTGGCCGCCGCGGTGCTCGACGCCGGGGTGGACGTCGCCGTCTCCGCCGGGATCGAGGTCGACCACGGCACCGTGCAGCCGCTGCAGATCCTGTTCGGCGACCCCGCATCCCGGCCGGTGGTGCCCGTCTTCGTCAACTCGGTGGCCACCCCGCTGGGGCCGCTGCACCGCTCCCGGGCGCTCGGCACGGCGGTGGGGCGCTTCCTGACCGGCCTGGACCGGCGGGTGCTGGTGCTGGGCTCGGGCGGGCTGTCGCACGATCCGCCGGTGCCCACCCTGGCCACCGCGCCGCCGGTCGCGCTGGAGCGGATCGTGCACGGGGCGCCGATGACGCCCGAGCAGCGCCAGGCCCGCCAGCGTGCGGTGCTGGCCGCGGCCCGCGAGTTCGCCGCCGGGCAGGGCGATCTGCGGCCGCTCAACCCGGACTTCGACCGCGGCTTTTTGGACCTCCTCGACACCGGCCGGTTGGCCGACCTGGACGGCTGGACCAACGATTTCATCGCGGGCGAGGGCGGCAACTCCGCCCACGAGATCCGCACCTGGGTGGCCGCGTTCGCCGCGCTGGCCGCCGCCGGCCCCTACCGCACCGGCAACCACTACTACCGGGCCGCACCCGAGCTGATCGCCGGGTTCGCCATCAGGACGGCGGTGCTGACATGACCGAGAACCCCACCGAACCCTTCGATCTCGAGGTCGACGTGCTGGTCGTCGGTTCCGGCGGCGGCGGGATGACCGCGGCGCTGACCGCCGACCACCACGGCCTGGACACCCTGGTGGTGGAGAAGTCCGCCCACTACGGCGGTTCCACCGCCCTGTCCGGCGGCGGGATCTGGGTGCCCGGCGCCCCGGCCCAGCGCCGCGCGGGCTACCGCCCCGACCCGGACGGGGTGTTCGAGTACCTGCGCCGGATCACCGGCGGGCTGGTCAGTGACGCGCGGCTGCGCCGCTACGTCGAGGCCGCGCCGGAGATGATGGAGTTCCTGGAGAACCTGAGCCCCTGGTTCGAATTCGTCTGGAAGCCGGGCTACGCCGACTACTACCCGGAACTGCCGGGGGGATCGCCCCTCGGGTCCACCATCAACGTGCCGGCCATCGACCTGCGCAAGCTCGGAGCGGAGGAACGCCACCTGCTGCAGCCGCTGGCGTTGGCGCCGCGGGGAATCTGGTTCGCGCCCAAGGATCTCCGGCTCTTCTACCAGATCCGCCAGAACTGGCGGGGCAAGGTGGTGCTGCTCAAGCTGGTGTGGCGGATGGTCAAGGCCCGGGTGTTCGGGGAGCGGATGGCGGCCATCGGCCAGTCGCTGGTGGCGCGGATGCGGCTGGCACTGCGCGACCGGGGTGTTCCGTTGTGGCTCAACGCCCCGATGACCGAGCTGATCACCGCACCGGACGGTGCCGTGCTCGGCGCGGTGGTGCAGCGCGACGGGGTGCCCACCCGGATCCGGGCCCGCCGCGGGGTTATCCTGGCCGCCGGCGGGTTCGACCACGACATGGCCTGGCGCCGCGAACAGCTGCCGGTGCTGGGCGTCGTCGAGGAGCTCGCCGGTGCGGGCCGGGACTGGAGCTTCGGCAACCCCGCCGCCACCGGCGACGGCATCCGCGCCGGTCAGCGCGTCGGGGCCGCCACGGACCTGCTCGACGAGGCGTGGTGGTTCCCGGCCATCTGCTGGCCGGACGGGCGGCTGCAGTTCATGCTCAACGAGCGGATGATGCCCTCGCAGTTCGTCGTCAACGGCGCCGGCGAGCGGTTCGTCAACGAGGCCGCCCCCTACATGGACTTCGCCCACGCCATGATCGAGGGCCACAACTCCGGGGTGCGGCACATCCCGTGCTGGCTGATCACCGACATCCGGTCGTTCCGCCGCTACGTCATCGCCGGACACCTGCCCATCCCGAAGATCCCGTTCGCCCCGGTGCCCACCGGGCGCAAGGTGCCCCGGGCCTGGCTGGAGTCCGGAGTGGTCAAGGAGGCCCACAGCTGGGAGGAACTGGCCGCCAAGATCGACGTGCCGGCCGCTGCGCTGCGGGCCACCGCCGAACGCTACAACGAACTGGCGCGCAAGGGCCACGACGACGACTTCAACCGCGGCGATAGCGCCTACGACAACTACTACGGCGACCCCACCCTGCCCAACCCGAACCTGTACCCGCTGGGTAAACCCCCGTACTACGCCTTCCAGATCATCCTCGGCGATCTGGGCACCTCCGGGGGCCTGCGCACCGACGAGCACGCCCGGGTGCTGCGCGCCGACGACACAGTAATCCCAGGGCTGTACGCGGTGGGCAACAACGCCGCCGCGGTGATGGGGCGCAGCTACGCCGGCGCCGGAGCCACCATCGGGCCGGCCATGACGTTCGGCTACGTGGCGGCCAGACACCTCGCGGCACAGGCCGCATCAGCAGACCCGAGCTCCCAGGAGGTATACCGATGAGAATCTCGCTGTTCTACGAATTCCCGCTGCCGCGGCCGTGGTCCGAGGACGACGAGCACCAGCTGTTCCAGCACGGCCTCGACGAGGTGGAGGCGGCCGACAAGGCCGGCTTCTCGACGGTGTGGCTCACCGAGCACCACTTCCTGGAGGAGTACTGCCACTCCACCGCGCCGGAGATGTTCCTGGCCGCGGCCAGCCAGCGCACCCGCAACATCCGCCTGGGATTCGGGGTGATGCATCTGCCGCCGCCGATCAACCACCCGGCCCGCATCGCCGAACGCGTCGCCACCCTGGACCACCTGTCCAACGGCCGGGTGGAGTTCGGCACCGGCGAGGGCTCGTCGGTGGCCGAGCTCGGCGGCTTCGGCATCGACCCGGCCGACAAGCGCGGCATGTGGGAGGAGGCCCTCGAGGTCGCCATCCGCTGCATGGTCGAGGAGCCGTTCAGCGGGTTCAAGGGCGAGCACGTCGAGATGCCGGCCCGCAACGTGATCCCCAAGCCGCTGCAGAAGCCGCACCCGCCGGTGTGGGTGGCCTGCACCCGCCCGTCGTCGGTGCAGATGGCCGCGCAGAAGGCGATCGGCGCGCTGAGCTTCGCCTACACCGGGCCCGGTCCGCTCAAGGAACGCGTCGACGGGTACTACCGGGAACTCGAGGAGCGGGGCGCGCCGGTCACCCCGGCGGTCAACCCGAACATCCTCGCCATCGGCGGCGACCTGTCGATGATGGTCGCCCGGACCGACGAGGAGGCCCTCAAGCGGCTCGGGATCGGCGGCGGATTCTTCTCGTTCGGGATCATGCACTACTACATGACCGGGATGCACACCCCGGGCCGCACCAAGGTGTGGGAGCGCTACGAGCAGGCGGTCGCGGAGGATCCCACCCTGGCCTACGGGCCGGGCCGCGGTGCCATCGGCTCGCCCCGCACCGTGCGCGAGTTCCTGCGCGGCTACGAGGAATCCGGCGTCGACGAGATCATCCTGCTGCTCAACCCGCGCAGCCACGAAGGCACCATGGAGTCCATCGAGATCATGGGCCGCGAGATCCTGCCGGAGTTCATCGAGCGCGACGCGGCGGCCCAGGAGGCCAAGCGCAAGCGGCTCGAGCCGGTGATCGAGAAGATCGAGGCGCGCCGGCAGCCTTCCGACGCACCGGTCTTCGACGAGACCTACGCGTTCGGCGGGCTGCCCACCGGCCGCGGCGGCAAGTTCACCGCCAGCGAGATCCCCGAGGCGATGGCCGAGATCAACGAGGGACGGGTCAAGGCCGCCCAGCGCGCCCGGGAGGAAGCCAAGCAGCACGAACAGGCCGGGTGAGGTGCGGGCCGAGGACTGGTGGCGCTACGACGGGCGCCGCGCCGTCGTCACCGGCTGCGCATCGGGCATCGGCGCGCAGCTGGCCGGTCAGTTGCATGAACTCGGCGCGGAGGTGATCGGCCTGGATCTGCACCGGCCACGGATCGGGCTGGACCGCTTCGTCGAACTCGACCTGGCCGACCCGGCCTCGATCGACCGCGCCGCGGCCGCGCTGGACGGGCCGGTGCACGCCCTGTTCAACGTGGCCGGGGTGTCCTCGGGTATCGGGGATCCGCTGCGGGTGGTGTGCATCGACTTCCTGGGCACCCGGCAGCTGACCGAGGCGGTGCTGCCGCTGATGCCGCCGGGATCGGCGGTGGCGAGCGTGTCCAGTCTGGCGGCGGCCGGCTACCTCGAACACCGCCGGGAGGCGGCCGGACTGCTGGCCACC
>Ga0207865_101971_pt1 | contig 13361 bp, 8 predicted proteins | sample HigsolmetaAR204D_FD_184836 | JGI IMG/M metagenome (GOLD analysis project Ga0207865, IMG submission 184836) | Ionic liquid and high solid enriched microbial communities from the Joint BioEnergy Institute, USA - AR20-4-D (SPAdes) (version 2) ...
GGCGGGGGCACCCTGCGGCCTGGAGGCAGGCTGCGGCGCGCCGGTGCCCGGCCCTGCCGGCCAGCCGCCGGAGTCGCCGCCGAACGGCGGCATGCCGCCGGCGGGCTTGGCCGGCTGCCCCTTATGCGGGTCGGCCGGCTTGGCGCCGCCCGGCGATTTGATCTTGCCGGCCAAGCTGGTTACAACAACGTATAGAATGACAAGAAGGTACCAGTTGTCCAGCACCAGCTCGATGAGTTTCACGCTTCACCCCTCCTTCCGTACGTTCCCGGGACTTTAAGCATCTTCTCCATCCTTGGAGGAATCGCCGCCCAGCTTGCCGAACGTGCTGCGCATTTGCGTATCCGCATCGATGTTTTTGAGGTTCATGTAATCCATGACGCCGAGCTTGCCGCTGCGAAGCGCGTCGGCCATAGCGAGCGGAACCTGCGATTCGGCCTCGACGACCTTCGCCTTCATCTCGACAACGCGCGCCTTCATCTCCTGCTCCTGGGCAACGGCCATGGCGCGGCGCTCCTCCGCTTTCGCCTGGGCGATCTGCTTGTCGGCTTCCGCCTGTTCGGTTTGCAGATAGGCGCCGATGTTTTTGCCCACGTCCACGTCGGCGATATCGATCGACAAAATTTCAAAAGCGGTTCCCGCATCCAGACCTTTGCCAAGCACCGTTTGCGAGATCGAGTCGGGGTTTTCCAGCACATCTTTGTGCGAGCCGCTGGAGCCGACCGTCGTGACAATGCCTTCGCCGACGCGGGCGATAATCGTCTCTTCGCCGGCGCCGCCGACCAGGCGGTCGATGTTGGCGCGGACAGTCACCCTGGCGATGACCTTGACCTCGATGCCGTCCTTGGCGACGGCCGATACGATCGGCGTCTCAATGACGCGCGGGTTAACGCTCATCTGCACGGCTTGCAGTACATCGCGCCCGGCCAGATCAATCGCCGCAGCGCGGGCGAATTCCAGCTGAATGTTGGCCCGATGGGCAGCGATCAGCGCATTGACGACGCGGTCGACGTTCCCCCCGGCCAAGTAGTGGCTTTCCAGCTGATTGATCGACAAATCCATGCCCGCCTTCGTCGCTTTGATAAGCGGATTGACGATGCGGCTCGGGATAACCCGGCGCAGCCTCATGGCCACCAGCGTAATGATGCCGATGCGGACGCCGGACGCCAGCGCCGATATCCACAGCATCACCGGGAAAAAGCTAAAGAATACGGACAGCGCCACAATAGCGATGGCCACGATGATCAGGAAATAAATTGTTTCCATACCCAATTTTACATTCCCTCCTTGGAATCTTGGTGCAGCTCGCGAACGACGATCCGAGCTCCTTCTACCTGAATCACTTCAACCGGACGCCCGGCCGCGATGAACTCGCCCGCCGTAACGACGTCGATCCGCTCGTCTCCGAGCAGCGCCATGCCGGATGGGCGCAATGGCGTTAGCGCCTTGCCCGTGCGTCCGACCAATTCGCTGCGCGGCTTGAACGAATTGAAGCCTTCCTCCGATGTAAGCCGCTCGCGCAAAATAAATCGGTTCCAGACGCCCCGGCGCTTGAATATTTTGACGAAAATCATCACCGTCACCAGAGCGATCAGCGAAGCGACGGTCAAGCTAAGCGCCGCCCTTCCGGTATCCTGGGCTGCCATGACAACGCCGCCAATCAGCCCCAAGGTGCCCAAAATGCCTAGAATACCGAAGCTGGGCACGAAAATTTCGAGCACCAGGAGCAGCACCCCGCCGACGAACAGGGCGATGGCCTCCATTCCCGCCAAGCCGGAGATAAAATGCCCGAAGAAATAGAGCCCGAAACCGAGCAGACCGAGAATGCCCGGAACGCCGAAGCCAGGGACGAACAGCTCGATGGCGACGCCCGCCAGCCCGATAATCAGCAGCAGCGTCGCAACCCACGGCTGCGTCAGAAATCTAGCCAGCTTCTCCGCCGCGCTCGGCTCGAGCGATACGACCGGATGACCGCTTGCTCCCGCAAAATCGATAACCTGATCCAGCGTTTCGGCAACCGTCTCCGCGTATCCCACCTTCAAAGCTTCCTGCGCCGTCAGAGATACGATCTCGCCCTTCTGCACGGTGCGCCCGATTTCCGGCATGTCTACAACGATATTTTTGTCGGCCATGCCTTCCGCAATAAGCGGGTTGCGGCCGCGCAGCTCTGCCGCTCCGCGCATCTCACTTGTCCAATGGGCCAAGACCTTCGGATTTTCCACCTCCGCTCCGGCGATGTCGACAACCGCCGCCGCTCCCATCGTGCTGCCCGGCTCCATGGCGATCCGGCCCGCGTTCAACGCAATATAGCTTCCCGCCGAAACGGCCCGTCCATGCACATAGGCCACCGTCGGGATGGAGCTATTGCTGATCAGCTGCCCGATGTTCTCCGCGGCCTCGACTTCCCCGCCCAACGTATTGATATCCAGCACGATAAGCATTGCGCTCATTTCTTCCGCTTCGCGGAAAGCCCGCTGCATGAAGCTGTAAAGCCCCGTGTTGATCGTCTGATGCACGGGTATGACGACAACGGGCGCCGATTGCGCCACCGAAGCAGGCGCGGATTCGGCCTTAGCCATACCGCCGAACGGCAGCAGAGCTGCAAGCAACAGGCAAGCCAGCCATACACAAATGACGATCCGGAAACGACTTCCCTGCCAAGAAGCCGATACCCGGCAATGTCTTTCCCGCATACGCTTTCACCCCCTTGCAATAAGAAAACGTCTATCGACGTCCATTCAAAGATGAGCGACCGCGGTTTAGCGGTAGTTTTCCCTGGTACAGAAAGTCGCACTTTGCTTGAACGTTTAGCGAAGGTGAACTTTCTGTCACGATAAAAACATGCGCTTTCCCTTAACTGCTCAACTTCGGAGAGTCGTACAATGTTTAATACGCAGAAACGGCCGATTTGATTCAAAAAAAAAGAAAACACCCCTTGTACAAGGAGTGTTCCCTGACCGAACTATGACAAAGACTGCTGGACAAGCTGATTGACCAGCTTGCCGTCCGCCCGTCCCTTGACCTTCGGCATTAAAGCGCTCATGACTTTGCCCATTTCCGCCTTGGAAGAAGCTCCCACTTCTTGGATGGTCTGCAATACAATGGCTTTTACTTCTTCTTCCGTAAATTGCTGCGGCATATATTCCATCAAAATCGCAATTTCTTGCTTTAAATTTGCCGCTAATTCATCGCGGCCTGCTTTTTCAAATTCCTGGAGGGAATCTTTGCGCTGTTTGATCTCGCGACTCAAGACGTCAAGCTCTTCATCTTCGGATAAGGTTTTACGTTGATCAATCTCAAGATTCTTGATCGCTGCACGAACCATACGGATTACGGAGAGTTTAAACTTGTCTTGACTCTTCATCGCAAGCTTCATGTCTTCATTCAATCTGTCGCTTAAGCTCATGATAAGCCTCCTAGAACTTTCTCTTGCGAGCAGCCTCAGACTTCTTCTTGCGCTTGACGCTTGGCTTTTCGTAATGCTTGCGTTTCTTCACTTCTGCCAATACGCCATCTTTCGCGATGGAACGCTTAAAGCGACGAAGTGCAGCATCTATCGTTTCGTTCTTGCGAACTCGAGTTTCTGACACCAGTTTTCCCTCCCTCCGAACGACCGTCCAAGACGAAAAAAAGACATTCATCAAGCTCCATTATAGGCGAAAACAAAACGACGTGTCAACTGAATACGAAGCAAAAACGAACCTCGCAGCCGGCCGCCCCTTCGCCTGGATCACGCCCCGGCAAGCAGCGGGCCGAGCGGCTTGCCTCCTAACAGATGATAGTGAATGTGGAACACGATTTGACCGCTGTCCTTGCCGCAATTGTTCACCAGACGGTAGCCGCTTTCGGCGATCCCCAGCTCGGCGGCAATATGTTGCGCGGCCCGGTGCACCTCTCCGAGCAAATGCCAGTCTTCCTGCTGCACATCATTCATAGAAGCGATATGTTTTTTCGGAATAATCAAAATATGTACGGGCGCCGCAGGCTGAATGTCATGAAAAGCGACAACATGCTCGTTTTCGAACACTTTTTTCGAAGGAACGGAGCCCTCGACAATTTTGCAAAAGATGCAATCCATGCTTATCCTCCCCGAAATAGTTTACTTTCTATATAAATAATATACATGACTTGCTTCCAAAAGGAAAATATCGGCTTAAACGGCCATTCTCAAATATAAACCCGCCTATGACGAGCGATTCCTGTCGTCATCGGTCGTCACCTTCGGTGTTGAAATTTTGTCGGCGTATACCGCCAAATTTTCAAGATAGACTCACGGTCTAATTTCGTCATATAATACATGAGAGAGGTACGCGTCAGCAGACGCTTCCCGAACGCGAGAAGGAGATTCGATCGTCATGAGCAGCCGTTCCATGCGCGAAGCGACGCAGAAAAAACGGGAATACATGATGGAAGTCGCGCTCCGTTTGTTTGTGGAACGGGGCTACGAGCAGGTGTCGGTGGACGACATCATCGGGGCCACCAATACCTCCAAAGGCACATTCTATCATTATTTTAAAGGCAAGGATGAAATATTGCAGGAAATTCCCCGCAGGCAGTGCGCTGTCATTCGCGAATGGGCAAGCATCCCCCCTTCCCGGGTGCCGTCGCTGGAAAGCCATATCAACGCTCTGCTGCTCGATCTGGCCGAACAGCTGCGCGGCCGCCCGAAGCTGCTGCGCAGCATATTGGCGCTGTCGCTGCAGCAGGAAAGCCTCCGCAGCGCCCTCGAGGAAGAGCAGCGGCTGATGCACGAAAGCTTGCTGCGCTGGCTGCCGGAGCCTCACAAGGTGCGGATGCTGACGACAGTATATACGGGCTCGCTGCTCTATTGGAGCACGCATCCGGGTGAGGACTTGACGGAGCTGATGCGCCGGCAGCTGGCCTGGGCCTGGTCGGGAATCCGAACGAATCAATCGATCGAACCGGTGGATTGGAAGCCGGAAGCGAAAGGAGCTACTCAAATGAAGGTTGCCGTTATTGGAGGAGGACTTGCCGGTCTTACCGCGGCGGCATATTTGTCAGAGCAAAGCGGCGTGGAAGGTGTCGTGTTCGAGAGAAGTCCGCAGCTTGGCGGACGCGCGTTTACTTACGAAAAGGCGGGATTTACGCTGAACTACGGCGCTCATGCAGTCTATGGCATCGACCGTCACGAGCTGTCGCGCATGGAGAAAGAGCTTGGCCTGTCCTTCAGCTCGCGGCAGGTCGACAAGCGGAAGGTGCTGTATTTCAAAAACGGCCAGTTGACGGAAGCGCCGCTTGATTTCGTCAATCTGATGAAAACGGAGCTGCTGAACACGAAGCAAAAAGTGCGCTTCGTCGGCGAAATTGCCGCGATTATCGCCAATATTCACCACGTCAAAAATTTCGCAACATTGGGCGACTATTTGGCCCATTCCGATGCCGACGAAGACGTCAAGGAGCTGTGGGAGCATCTCGTCTGCTCGAACTTCTTCATTACGCCCGAAGAAGCCCGCAAGGTGCCCGGCGAGGAAATCAGCCGCTATTACCATAACCTGTTCCTGTCCAGCCGTCCCGTCAACTACGTGCTCGGAAGCTGGGCCGTCATTACGAACCAGCTGAAGCAAAAAATCGAAACGTCGGGCCGATGGAACATTGCGCTGCGGGAAGGCGTCGATGAAATCCGGTATGCCGACCGCCAATTTATTTTGAAGACGAAATCGCAGGAGTCGGCGTTCGACCGGGTCGTATTTGCGATGCCGGTACAGCAGGTGTGCAAGCTGCTAAAAGGCACGCCCTGGGAGCCGTTCCTTGCCCCGTACGAAAACAATACCGCGACAGAGGTCATGGTCTACGATGTCGGGCTGCGCAAGGTCGTCGCCCGGCCGTTCAGCTATATCAGCGATATGGACAACAAGCTGTTCATCACCGACGTATCCGCCACAGACCATACGCTCGTTCCCGAAGGGGGCCAGCTGCTGCAGGGCATCGCTTACTTGAACGATAACTTTGCGGACGAGAGCGATCGAAAGACGTATTTGGAAGATCGGACGAACCAGATGGAGTCGCTGTTCGACAAGTACTACCCCGGCTGGAGAGAGGAAACGGAAGTGAAGCGGGTATCGAAGAAAGCGATGGTATCGAGCGTCAAAAACATCGTCAGCAACCGGCTGCTGCCGACGCGCGTGGAAAATGTGCCGTTTTACTTCTGCGGCGACGGCTGTCAAGGCAAGGGCGAGTTGGCGGAACGCGCGTTCTCCAGCGCCAGGAAGGCTGCGATGGCCATTGTTCAAGAGCTGCAGCAGCAGGAGCGGCTGCGCGCCTGACCGCTTCAGAGCAGCTTTGCAAGCCATGCTCCAAGCCCGCGCGCCAACGCGGCGAGCGCCGTCAGCAGGCGGTGAAACCACCCCGGTTCCGGAATGGAACCGGGGTTGCTGCGTCCCGCAGCTTGGCCCGCAGCAGTTGCGGGCGCTTCCGCTTCCGCTGCGGAAGCCGCTTCGCTCTCCGCCACAGCGGAGGCTCCTGCGGGCGCGGCGGAGGAGCCGGCCGCGGATGAACGCAGCTTTGCCTCCTCATCCTGCAGCGTGATCCGCACGGTCCGGCTGCGCCCGTCCCATTCGACCGAGCCGCCGAACGCTTCCCCCACGAACCGGGCCGGCACCATCGTAAAGCCGCCGACAAGCTGAGCCGGCGCTTCGAGCTCGATGGGCCGGCCGTTCCGGTATGCCGTCCGGCTGCCGATCTGCAGCGTAATCTGCGCTTCTCCTTTGCGAGCGGCGATCGTCTTCGTCGCGGCATCCCACTCGACTTCGGCGCCCATCGCTTCGAAGACGGCTCTTAGCGGCGCCAGCGTGCTGCCATCCTGAACTATCGGCGGCTGATCGAACGCGATCGCCTTTCCGTTCACTTCGACAGATACGCGGGACGATAACGGGAAGCGGCGGAGCGCTTTTTCCTCGCCCGCTTGATCGAACACCTTGATCTCCAGCACGGAGCCTTCCGGCACGTCCCCGGCTTGCAGCTCGATGCCGTACGGAAGCTCGGTTTGCTCGGCCAGCAGCTTGCCGTTGAGGCGGTATTCGATTTTGCCGATATAAACCTCGGGGATTTTGACAAAAGGCGTAATTTTCGTCGATTGCGCGAACGACTCCCCGGCAGCGAGCGGCACATGGCCGATCCCGTCCTGCGGGCGCGCTCCCTGCTCGACCTTCGTCAAATAAAACGGAGATGCGATCATCCGTTTGTAGAGCGCAAGCATCTCTTCGTTATCCTGAAGCAAGTAATTGTTTTTGGATTCCCGCATTTCCAGGTTGACGTTAAAATAAGTGATCGCCTTCAGCCGCGGATATTTGGCCGGCATCACCTCGTACAGCCGCTGAAGGTTCATCAGGCCGTACTCCGCGAACGACTCGCCGGTCATATTCGCCCGGTGCGAGACGGCCGTTTCGCTGATCATCAAGGGCTTGCGATCGGCATAGGTCTTGTACAAATAATCGAGCCTTTCGACAGGCGACGTGGCGAGCATGCTGCCCTGCGCCGGGTCGCCGTTCTCGTAAGGCGACGTGTACATACTGACCCCTACCCAATCGACGTATTCGTCGCCCGGATAATAGGCGTCGATCGAATACATCGGAACGTCCCCCGGACTCCACACCATGGCGACGTTCGGCGCTTCCCGCTCCATAATATCGTGAACTAGACGGAACTTTTCGATATATAGCGCCGGATCGCCGTGCCATACGACCCATGCTCCGTTCATTTCGCTGGCGTAGCGCAGAAAGATCGGGATGCCTGCGGCCTTCGCTTCCTTGGCCCATGCCGTAACGACCTCTTCAGTCACGGCCTCGAGGCCGCCTTCCGGCTCCCAGCCGATTTGCAGCGCGGCGACGGCCTCCTTGGCCCTGGCCGCATGCTGCCGCGGAAACGGCTTGCCGACCTGCGTGTATGCCAAATACATGGCGTGGTTTTTGCCATATATCGATTCCGAACGGGTATAGTAATTGCCCATCTTCGGATCAAGCTCCGAGTACATGCCGATATAAAGGCCATACTCCGGCTCGAATTTGGCCAGCTTCGCCGCCGACGAGGCGGCTTGCCGGCGCAGCGTCTCCGACTCGCCTACGGTCATGTAAGCCTCCACGATCGTTCGCAGCTGATCGGCCCGCTGCAGATCGACTGCGCCCCAGTCTTTTCCAAGCTTCAGCCAATATTCGTTCTCCAGCTCGTAATAATGGATCGCCTGCTCGTAGTCGCGCACGCTATCGTAATATTGATTCAAGCGGCCGGAGAAAAGCGCCGCATTCTCCCATTCGCCGGCGGAGGCATAATGCTCGACGAGAAATTTCCAATGCGGTACCGCCTCGGCGGGTTTTCCGCCAGCTACGGCCGCGTCCGCCGCCTTCCAGCGGTCCCAAATGGCGTCGGCCTGCGCCGGCAGCGGCGCAAGGGACGACGCCAGGAGGACCGACGCGGCAGCGCATAAGATCAGCCGTCTGAGCGCCATGCCGGCCGCGAAAAACGGACGAGTCCGGCCCCCCTGCGCCGGGCGGGCTCCGATGTCGTGATTCAACGTTGTTGCCTCCTCGCAAACGGCCTGCGCAGCAAGCCGCATGTTCCTCTTTAATAATGTACATACGCCGCGGCCCGGACAAGTATGCCAAGTCACAGCTCGACGATATGCGAACCGTCGAACAAATAAATGAATTTGCCGATGACAGGGCGCTTCCAGATCCGTTCGACCGCCCGGGCGTACAGCTCCAGCTGGAGCCGATAGCCTTCGGCGATCGATTGCGGGGAGCGGCCTTTCAGCTGATCGGTCTTATAGTCGAGCAGCACCAGCCCGCTCTCTTCCTCGAACACGCAGTCGATGACGCCCTGCAGCATGATGACATCGACGGTTTCCGGTCCTGCCCGCAATCCGTAAACATCGGATGCGGGCAAGCCGAAGCTGAAAGGCACCTCCCGGCGCACCTGGCGCGCTCCGACGAGGCGAAGCCCCAGCTCCGTGCGGAAGAACGCGGCGATCGCAGCCGCATCCACGGCATCCCGCTGCTCCTCTGTCAGCAGCTCCCGCTCGACCATCCGCTGAAGCGTCGCGCGTACGGTCTCCTCCGTAGGAGGCGGATCGAGCGGAATATGCTGCATGACCGAGTGGAAGACGGTGCCCCGCTCGGCTGCCGTCATCTTCCGCTGCTCCAGGAACCGCGGCCGGCGCACGATCGCCGGGCGGTACTCCGCAGCGGCCTTCGCCGGCCCGGATTGCCCTGGCGCGGAATTGGAACCGCCCCCGGCAGCGGCAACGCCTTCCCGCGCCTTCGGCTGTGCCGGCGATCCGGCCAGTTTCAGACCCCCGGGCAGCAGCAGCCCGCCTTCCGGCAGCGCCAGGTCGGCATCGCCTCCCTCCGACAGCGAAGCCATCAGCTTGTGATGCTCGGACAGCCGTTTCAGCTCGGTGACGGACGTTTTGGACAGCATGCCGGATGCCGCCTCGTACGGATACGTCCAGGACAGCCTGCGCCATACCTCATGCTCCCAGCGCTCGGTCTCGTCCACCGGCTCCAGCCGCAGCACCGACTGCAGCCGCTCGTCCAGCGCATCGCCGGCAGCGGCCGCTTCGCTCAAGGCGGCGAACTGCTCCGGGCGGACGATGCGCACCGTCCATATGGAAGGATCGCCTGCCGCCAGCCGCAGTCCGCCTGCCGCCATGCCGCCGGCAGCCCGCAGCGGCTGGCCTTCGGGATGGCGCACGAGCGCGGGGCCGATCCAATCGAGGTAGCATTTTGCGGCCGCGATTGCATCGTCGGGCAGGGCGGGCCCCTCATGATTCGCGAACCGCTCCCAGGCGGAAAACTGCCGGCCGGCATCTTTGACGGTCGCGATCAAATACAGCTTCTCCCGGGCCCGGGTCAGCGCGACATAGAGCACCCGCATTTCTTCGGCCAGCGTCTCCAGCTCGATTTTGCGGCGAATCGCCAGCCACGGCAGCGTAGGGTAGCTGACGCGGGTATCGGCCTCGAGCAATTTAGGGCCGAAGCCGAGCTCCCTGTGCAGCAGGAAGGACGCCGTCAAATCGCGGCGGTTGAACGATTTGGCCAGACCGGCCGCGAAGACGACGGGAAATTCCAGCCCTTTGCTCTTATGAATGGTCATGATGCGCACGACGTCCTCCTGCTCCCCGAGCGCCCGCGCGGTGCCGAGGTCGCCGCCGCTGTCTTGCATCCGCTCCACAAAGCGCAGGAAGCGGAACAGCCCGCGGAATGACGTCGCTTCGTACTGCCGGGCGCGGTCATACAGAGCGCGCAGGTTGGCTTGCCGCTGAATGCCGCCGGGCAATCCGCCGACGAAATCGAAGTAACCCGTCGTCCGGTAAATACGCCAGATCAGTTCGGCCAACGAGCCTTGACGCGCCTCCATGCGCCACAGCTTCAGCTGCTCGAGGAAGCGGCGCAGCTTGGCGCGCAGCAAGCCGTGCGCGTCGTCCCGGGCGGCCGTCTCAGCCGGAATGGCCACGGTTACCGGCGCGCCGGTTTGCCCCGGGCTGTCGCTCGCCGCTAAAGCTCCATCCTGCTCCGCCGGTGCCCCGCTCCCCTCTGCCGCTGCCAGGCCAACCTCTGCCTCCGGCCCTGCGGCAGCTAGTAGTCCGCTATCGCCTTCCGGCCCGCCACCGGTATGCGAATCGTCGGCCTGCGGGCGACCGCCGCTCTGCGGGCTGCCGTCGGCCCGCAGGTTGCCGTCGGACTTCGAGTGGCCGTCGGCCTGCAAGTCGCTGTCTTTCTCCGCTCCGGCCCGGACGAACTTCCTCACCGCATCGTAGTAGGCGCCGCCAGGGCTGGCCGACCGAATAAGCGCCAGCTCCTCCGCGCTGCACCCCACAATCGGCGAGCGCAGCACCCCCGCCAGCGGAATGTCCTGATACGGGTTGTCGATCAGCTTCAGCAGCGACAGCATCACCTGCACCTCGATCGCCTCGAAGTAGCCGGTGCTAAGCTCCGCGTACGCGGGAATGCCGACCCGCTTCAGCTCCTCGATCAGCACCGGAGCCCACTGCTGAGTGGCGCGCAGCAAAATGACGATATCGCGGAAGGCGATATCTCTCATCCCTTTGGCGTCCTTATCGAATACCTGAAAGCGGCGCCCGCCGTCCATGCCGGTCAGCTCGCGAATCCGCGCCGCGATGAGCCGCGCCTCCAGCTGCGCCGTCTCCAGCTCCTTCAGCTCCGCCGCGGGATCGAACCCGGAGGTCTCGTCTTCCCGGCCCTCCCCCGCTTCGACCGCGCGCGGCTCTGCTTCCGAATCGGAATCGGCAGACGAGCGGTCGATCACAATCAGCTCAGGCGCCCATCTTCGTTCGTCTCCGGCATCCTCGGGATAGTATGCGGCCCCGAAAACGAGCTCCGCCTGCCCATCGTAATCGATCTCGCCGACTTTTTCCCGCATCACCTGCCGAAAAATAAAGTTCGTTCCGTCGGTCACCTGCCTGCGGCTGCGGAAGTTGCGGGCCAGATCGATCCTCGCTCCCGGTTCGCCGCCTCCCGGCACGAACGCTTTGTATTTCTCCTGAAACAGGGTCGGTTCGGCCAGCCGAAAGCGATAGATGCTCTGCTTCACATCGCCGACCATGAACCGGTTGCCAGGCGACGAGCGGGAAATGAGCGCAACGATCGCCTCCTGCACGCGGTTCGTATCCTGGTACTCGTCGAGCAGCACCTCGGCGAACTGCTCGCGGTATTCCAGCGCCTCGGCGGAAGGAACAAGCCGCCCCGACTCTTCGCCTTCCGCACGCAAAATGTGCAGGCAATAATGCTCGAGATCGGCGAAATCGACCAGCCGCTTGTCCCGCTTCACTTCGCGAAACTTGCGGTCGAACGTCTCGACGAGCTTAACCAGCGCGTCCATCAGCGGCGCCATCGCTTTAAGCTCTTCGTCGAACTGCTCCGCCGTCCGGCCGAACAGCTCCTCCTTCAGGGCGGCGAGCTTATCCTTGGCGTCGCTGCGGAGCTCCTTCACCTTCTCCTGCAGCTCCTTGTCGTATTGATCGCCTCGGCATGCCTTCAGCTTGCCGAAGCCGGCTCCTTGAAACGCGTGGTACAATTGCTCCCACGTTCCTGCCCCGCACCTCTCCTGCAAATAGGCGATCGTCTGCAAATCGTCCTCCAGCGTCGCGGCATAAGGCTCCGGTCCGCCGGGAAGACCGGTCAGACGAAGCGCGTCCGCAAGCAGCGCCTTGACGCCCTCCAGCGTCAGCTCGAGATGGCGGCGCAGCTGCGGGGTCCACGGATCGTCCTCCGTCAGCCCGCGGGCGAACGCCTCGGCCGCCTCGTGCAGCCACAGCCGGGGCCAAGGGTGGCTGCGGCTGAAGTCGTATACGCGCTGAACCAGGGCGAACAAGGCGTCGTCGTTTTTGTCGCCGCTGAACATGTCCGCCAGCCGCCAGAAGCCGCCCGTTTCGCCCTCGGCCCCGTACTCCTCCTCGAACAGCTCCTCCAGCACCTCCTGGCGAAGCAGCGCGATTTCCGTTTCATTGGCGATGCGAAAGCCCGGATCGAGCCCGATCTTTTGCGCATGCCGCTCGACCACTTCCAGGCAAAAGGAGTGCAGCGTCGTAATCGACGCTCGCGGCAGCAGCGCCAGCTGGCGGCGCAAATGGTCGGACGCCGGGTCCGCGGCCAGCGCCTTCTCCAGCCCTTCCGCGATCCGGTGGCGCATCTCCGCCGCGGCCGCGTTGGTGAAGGTGGCGACGAGCAGCCGGTCCACGTCGAGCGGATCGGCCGGATCGGAGATGCGCCGAATAATGCGCTCCACCAGCACAGCCGTCTTGCCCGATCCGGCCGCCGCCGCAACGAGCGACGAGCAGCCGCGCACAGCGATCGCCTCCCACTGCTCGTCAGTCCATGTCACGCCTTCAGGTTTCGGTATCCGTTCGCTCACAGGCCGTCTCCTCCTTTCGCGGCTTTACGCTGTCCGCCCGATCCTGCTCGTTCCGGCGCTTCGGCGCGCAGCGCGGCGAGCGGATCGGCGGCCGCGCCAATCGCCTCGCGCGGCAGAATGATGCCCTGCTCCGCGCCGGCGGTCTTCTGCTCCATCATCGCCCACACTTCCTCCTTGCCCAGCGAAGGCAGCAGCTTGTAGGCGTTGCCGTCCAGCTGCGTGTCGAATTGGCACACCGGCCGGAAGGCGCAGCGGTCGCAGGCCGTCTCCTGGCCAATCCGGAACGGCGCGATGTCAATCCGCCCTTCCGTCATGGACGTGCCGATCTCGCGGATCGTGCGCCTGACGTAACGGCGAATCGTGTTCCACTGCGCCTCGCTCGCTACGGATGACGTCTTGTAGAAGCTGCCGTCGGCCTTGATCGCGGCAGGCAGCAGCTCCGAGCGCCCGCCGGCGTCGGCCAGGCCACTGTCCAT
>Ga0207865_101981_pt1 | contig 13315 bp, 10 predicted proteins | sample HigsolmetaAR204D_FD_184836 | JGI IMG/M metagenome (GOLD analysis project Ga0207865, IMG submission 184836) | Ionic liquid and high solid enriched microbial communities from the Joint BioEnergy Institute, USA - AR20-4-D (SPAdes) (version 2) ...
CTTGTGTTTGATGAAAGAACGAAGCAAAGCGCTTACAAGGAAGAGGTTCCTTCGGGGTTCGCGTTCCAGGCATCTTAAATGACTGCCCACGCTAGCTTGACACTGACAAAAAAGGCGAAAACATGGACAAATTGTCGAAGAGAAGTTAAACTTGTGAATAGAATGCAGTTGCTTTGCCCTAACCTAATCCTGCAAGCTGCGGGCTGGAGGATTGCCGGCGCCGGCTGCGGAGCACGGGAGGGCAAACAGGCGCGGGGGCGCGCAACGCCTATGTGGATAATTCGACGAAGCCCTTCGGCGATTATCAGCACCGCAGGTGACAACCGATGGCGAAGAATGGTCGGTTGACCCATCAACATGAAAAAGGTGGCTTGACGCAATGAGAAAATTGTCCAAACAGCAAAGCGAATATAAAGAAGCGAAAGAGCAGTTCGAGAAAGCGAACAAGGAGTTTGAGCAAAAGCTGGCGGCGACCAAGCTGATCGGCAAGGTGAACCAGGAGACGATGGAAGCGCTGATCGAGCAAACCGGCCTGCATACTGCGCTCAATCGCCTGGGCCGCGCGGAGGCCGCCTTGCTCAAGTGGTCGAAGGAAATGATCAGCAAGGAGAAAGAGTATTTGAACAACAAGGAAGCCGTTGACCGGATGTACGCCTACATTGACGAAAATCCGCAAATCAAGGCCCAGTTGATTCAGGCAGCGATGAAAATGGAATTATAGACACCTATGACGAATAATCCTGCATCAGCGGCCGGTCAGCTTCGGCGAATGGACATTTGCCGAAGCCGATCTTCGGAGGGATACTTCCGGCCGTTATTTGGCGGCAGCGGTTTCGCCTCGGCGGCGAGTCCGCTGCCGTTTTCCGTTTGGATGCGTTTTGCTTTCGCCTGCCATTTCGGGTACACTGGCAATCATAGGAACGCACGGAAAGGTGGTGCTAAACGTGGATCGCGGTACGAACGGAGCGGACGTCCCCAGAGACAACGTCGTTCTTTTCCCGAAAACGATCGAGTATTATCAGTACGAGCTGACGAAGCTTCTGGAAGGGGAACGGTACGGCGAAGCGATTCGGCTTCTCCGCTTCCTGCTCGCTTGCCGCGTGGATGACGACCGGTCGAGAGAGGAATGGCAGTCGCTTCTGCAGTGGCTGGAGATGATGTTTCCGGAGCTGACGAGCATGGGGCTGGCATCGATGCCCGCCGGCTTGGAGGGCGAGGAAGAAGTTTCGGAAAGCGGCCTGCTCCGGCGATCGGTTCAGAACAAGGCGAAGCAGCAAAGCGATTACGCCGAGAAGCTGCTGGCCATGCTGGACGCCGGAGAGCGAAGCGACAAGCTGCAGCTGGCGCTCGACCAGCTCGCTTATTTGGATCACCCCCGCATTGACGAGGCTCTGCTCGGATGGCTCGCGCGCGAGACGCTGCATCCGCTCGTCCAGTTCAAGGCGCTGCAGGTGTTAAAGCTTCGCGGCGTGAAGGAGCAGGTTAAGCTGATGCGCGGCGGCGAGGAGGTCGTTCTGGATATCGAGGATACGCCGTCCGGGCCGGATGAGTTCCCGTGGCAAATCCGCGAGATGATCGCGCGCGTTCAAGAAATCAGCGAGACGACGCACCCGGCCTTATCTTATTTCGCGCAGGAAACGTGGAACGAATTTCTCGCGTTTATTTACGGCACCTCCACCTATGCGCAGCTGCTGCGGCAGGAGCCGGGCTGCGTGGACGTATGGGCTTCGGCGCTGCATCTGATGCTGCTGGATAAGCTGTTTGGCGGGGGGAACAAGGAGGAGCTTCTGGAAATGTACGGCATTACTTCCGAGCTTGAATTTCAATGGGAGCAAGCGTACCGGGTGATGCAGCAGTTCGCCGCGGTCACGTTCAGACGCGATTGATCATGCGCGTTCGATGCCGGACTCGTTTTTGCTGGTGGGCTATGCCTTGAAAAAGTGCGGGCTAACGGTTATACTAGAGTGGTTATATCGGCGGGGCGGGACAAGTCTGCATTTTTTTTGGCCACCCCCGATCGTGAAAATTAGCTATGGATTATTTTTGGAGGGGAAAGCATAAAATGAAAGCAACCTGGGAAAAGATAGAGAAGAACGTAGCCGTTCTTGATATTGAAGTCGAAGAAGAGAAAGTCGCCTCCGCTCTGGACCAAGCCTTTAAGAAAATTTCCAAAAAGGTGCTCGTTCCGGGTTTCCGCAAAGGCAAAGTGCCGCGCCAAATCTTCGAGGCGAAATTCGGCGTAGAGAGCCTGTACCAAGAGGCGCTCGATATCATTCTCCCCGAGGCTTACATGTCGGCCGTGCAGGAGACCGGCATTCAGCCGGTTGATCGTCCGGAAGTCGACGTAGAGCAATTCGGCAAAGGTCAAACGCTCAAATTCAAAGCGAAAGTAACCGTCCGTCCCGAAGTGGAGCTGGGCGAATACAAAGGCCTGGAGCTTGAGCAGGCGTCTGTCGAGGTGACGGCGGAAGAAGTGAATGCGGAGCTGGAGAAGCTGCAGCAGCGTCATGCCGAGCTGGTGCCGGTCGAGGAAGGCGCGGCGCAGAACGGCGATGTGGTAGTGATTGACTTCGAAGGGTTCGTGGACGGGGAAGCGTTCGAAGGCGGCAAATCCGAAAGATATTCGCTGGAGCTTGGCAGCGGCAGCTTCATTCCCGGCTTCGAGGATCAGCTCGTCGGCATGAGCAAGGAAGAGGAAAAGGACATCACCGTAACCTTCCCGGAGGATTATCATGCCGAGCAGTTGAAAGGCAAGGAAGCCGTGTTCAAGGTCAAGCTTCACGATATCAAGCGCAAAAATTTGCCGGAGCTGGACGATGAATTCGCCAAGGACGTCAGCGAGTTCGAGACGTTGGACGAGTTCAAGGCGGACCTGGAGAAAAATCTGAAGGAGCGCAAGGAAAACGAAGCTAAGCGCAAGCGCGAGAACGACGCCGTGGAGAAAGCTGCCGCCAATGCGCAGGTCGAGATTCCGGCCGTCATGATCGACGACGAGACCGAGCAGATGGTGAGAGAATTCGAGAACCGTCTCCGCATGCAAGGCATGAATCCCCAAATGTACTATCAGTTCTCCGGCCAGACGCAAGAGGACCTGAAAGCGCAAATGCGCAGCGACGCCGAGAAGCGCGTTCGCAACAGTCTCGTGCTCGATGCGATTGCGAAAGCGGAAGGAATCTCGGCTTCGGAAGAAGAGATCAACGCCGAGCTGGAAGACCTGTCCAAAATGTACAACCGTCCGGTGGAGGAAATCCGCGCTATCTTCGCGGGCAACGGCAATATGAACAGCCTGGTGCAGGATATCGTCGTCCGCAAGACGATCGCTTTCCTGGTAGATAACAGCAAAACGGCATAATCGCCGCAACATATGAAGCAAGGGCACGTACAATAATATGCGTGCCTTTGTTTTACCCATCAAACGGCACGAATCGTGTCGAAATACATATTGCAAGCCAGGCCGGTCGGTCGGATAGGAATTGCCGTTTTCTTCCGGCAAGCCAGGGAAAAAAGGGCTCGGGGGCGGGGTTCGATTTTCCTTGACAAACGTGCTACAATGTTAATGTTATGGATGGCATATTGAAGCAAAGGGGTTGGAAACGATGAGTCTGGTACCGATCGTGGTCGAACAGGAAGGCCGCGGTGAAAGATCCTACGATATATATTCGCGTCTTTTGAAGGATCGCATTATTTTCATTGGCAGTGCGATTGACGACGATGTTGCCAACCTGGTCATAGCTCAAATGCTGTTTTTGGCTGCTACGGATCCGGATAAAGACATCCATCTGTACATTAATTCCCCTGGCGGTTCGGTTACGGCGGGAATGGGTATATACGATACGATGCAATATATCAAGCCGGATGTATCGACGATTTGCGTCGGCATGGCGGCGAGCATGGGTTCGTTGCTGCTGACGGCCGGAGCGCCGGGCAAGCGGTTCGCGCTGCCGAACAGCGAGATTATGATTCACCAGCCGCTCGGCGGGGTGCGCGGGCAAGCGTCCGACATCAAGATTCACGCCGACTGGATTCTCAAGACGAAGCAGAAGCTGAATCAAATTTATGTGGAACGTACAGGACAGCCGCTCGAGAAGATCGAACGCGACACGGATCGCGACAATTTCATGAGCGCGGAAGAAGCCAAGGAATACGGGCTCATCGATGCGGTCATCACTCGTGCGTGATTTTATGGATAAAGGAGTGATCCCATGTTTAAATTCAACGATGAAAAAGGCCAGCTGAAGTGCTCCTTCTGCGGCAAATCGCAGGAGCAGGTGCGCAAGCTGGTTGCCGGTCCCGGCGTATATATATGCGATGAATGCATTGAGCTGTGCACGGAAATCGTGGAAGAGGAGCTCGGACACGAGGAAGAGCTCGATCTGAAGGATATTCCGAAGCCGAAGGAAATCCGGGCGATTCTGGACCAGTATGTCATCGGTCAAGATCAGGCGAAAAAGTCGCTTTCCGTGGCCGTATACAATCATTACAAGCGCATCAACTCGCAGCAGGGCAAGTCGGAGGACGTCGAGCTGCAAAAATCGAACATTATGCTCGTCGGGCCGACCGGCAGCGGGAAGACGCTGCTCGCTCAGACGCTGGCCAAAATATTGAACGTGCCGTTTGCCATTGCCGATGCCACTTCGCTGACCGAAGCGGGCTATGTCGGCGAAGACGTCGAGAATATTTTGCTGAAGCTGATTCAAGCCGCGGACTACGACGTGGAGAAAGCGGAGCGCGGCATCATATACATCGATGAAATCGACAAAGTGGCGCGCAAATCGGAGAATCCTTCCATTACCCGCGACGTGTCGGGGGAAGGCGTTCAGCAAGCGCTGCTGAAAATTTTGGAAGGCACGGTTGCATCCGTCCCGCCGCAGGGCGGAAGAAAGCATCCGCACCAGGAATTTATCCAGATCGATACGACGAACATTTTGTTTATTTGCGGCGGGGCCTTCGACGGTTTGGAGCAAATCATCAAGCGCCGCATCGGCAAAAAGGTGATCGGCTTCGGCGCAGACGGCGCGAAAGCGGATCTGAAGCCCGGCGAGTATTTGTCGCTTGTGCTGCCGGAGGATTTGCTGAAGTTCGGGCTCATACCTGAATTCGTCGGCCGTTTGCCGGTCATTTCCACGCTGGAGCCGCTGGACGAAACGGCGCTCATCCGGATCTTGACCGAGCCGAAGAACGCGCTCGTCAAGCAGTATCAGAAAATGCTGGAAATGGATAACGTCGTTCTCGAGTTTGAACAGGAAGCGCTCGAGGAGATCGCCAAGGAAGCGATCAAGCGGAACACCGGCGCGCGGGGGCTGCGGGCCATCATTGAGGGCATCATGCTTGATGTGATGTACGAAGCGCCTTCCCGCACGGAATCGTCCCGCTGCGTCGTGAACAAGGAAGCCGTCACGGCCAAGATCGTGCCTCCCATTACGGCTCATGACGGGCAGTCGAGCGAGAAGAAGGAAGAAAGCGCCTAAGCCAGCCATAACTAAACCGGACACCTCCAATTCGCTTTCGGCGTCCGACCCTCTCAGGGGCCGGAGCTACGCCGTGAGCGGAGCGGAGGATGTTTGGTATCATGGGAGAGAGTGAATTAACCTATGTACCACCGCAAGGATACGATAGCTGTCAAAGTAGGCGGCCTGACGATAGGCGGAAGCAATGACGTGATCATCCAGAGCATGTGCACGACGAAGACGGCGGACGTCAAGGCCACGGTAGCGGAAATTCACCGTTTGGAGGAAGCCGGCTGCCAGCTGGTGCGGGTAACGGTCAATAACAAGGAAGCGGCGGAAGCGATCAAGGAGATCAAGCGGCAAATCTCGGTTCCGCTCGTTGCCGACATTCACTTCGACTATCGCCTGGCGCTGCTGGCCATCGAGAACGGCATCGACAAGGTGCGGATCAATCCGGGCAATATCGGCCGCCGCGAGAAGGTGGAGGCGGTCGTCAAAGCGTGCAAGGAGAAGGGCATTCCGATTCGCATCGGCGTCAATGCCGGCTCGCTGGAAAACCATTTGCTCGAAAAATACGGCTATCCGACGCCGGAGGCGATGGTGGAAAGCGCGCTGTATCATATCGGCATTCTGGAGGAGCTTGATTTTCGCGATATTATCGTCTCGCTCAAGGCGTCCGATGTGCCAATGGCGATCGCTGCCTATACGAAAGCGGCCGAGTCGTTTCGCTATCCGCTTCATCTCGGAATTACGGAAGCCGGCACGCTGTTCTCGGGAACGGTCAAAAGCGCGGCGGGACTTGGCGCTCTGCTCAGCATGGGGCTTGGCTCGACGATCCGGATCAGCCTGAGCGCCGATCCGGTCGAGGAAGTGAAGGTATGCCGCGAGCTGCTGAAGTCGTTCGGCTTGATTTCGAACGCGGCCACACTCGTGTCATGCCCAACCTGCGGCCGGCTCGACATCGATCTGTTCTCCATCGCCAATGAAGTGGAGGAGTATATTTCCCGTTTGAAGGTGCCGATCAAGGTATCGGTGCTCGGCTGCGCCGTCAACGGGCCCGGAGAGGCGCGGGAGGCCGATATCGGCATCGCCGGAGCGCGCGGCGAAGGGCTGCTGTTCCGCTATGGCGAAATGGTGCGCAAGGTGCCGGAAGCCGATCTGGTCAGCGAGCTGAAGAAGGAAATCGACAACATTGTTGCCCATTACGAGAAGACGGGCGAAATTCCCGGAAGGAAGCATCATGCGGGCGTCAAATAACGCCTCATGATCCGCCAGCTAGCATATCGGACTAACAAGAGCATCGTTCCCGGCTGCCATCGGCCTGGGTTATGGTGCTTTTTTTGGCATGGGGCAAGACAAAGCGAGCTTGCTGCATTTATAATGGGCTTAAGCTAACACCGCGACGGAAGGCGGACTGGCGCTGTCCGGTCTTGAATCGATAAGGAGCAGATGATGACCGATTCCAACAAAAAACAGACGAGACGCACAACGATGAAGGATATCGCCGAAGCGCTGCAGCTCGATCGGACGACCGTATCCAAAGCGTTGGCGGGCAAGCCGGGCTTGGCCGCCAAAACGCGGCGGCTCATCCTGGAAACCGCCCGCCAGATGGGCTACAAGAAGGATGCTTTCGCCAGCTCGCTCATGACCGGCAAAAACAATATTCTCGGTCTGGTGCTGACCGATCTGACCCGCGGGCTGTTCGCCCCGTTCGTAAACAGCTATCAGGAGACAGCCCGTCAGGAGGACTATGGCGTGCTGTTATGCAATCTGGAGAAGTCGGCGGACGGCCAGGCCGGCGCGATCATGCAGCTGGAGCTGCTGCGGCAGCAGCGAGTATCCGGCATCACGTTCGTGTCGAACGGGACGGCCCGCATTCCGGAGCATTATTACGACGAGCTCCTGGCGGAAGGCATTCCCTTCAATATCGTGGAGAGCCGCAGCTTGATCGAAGGCCCGGGGCATATTCGCTTCGACCATAAGGGAGCGGGGCTTGAGCTGACGCGCTATTTGCTCGGCCTTGGCCACCGCCGAATCGCTTTCGTCACTTACAGTCCTCGCATGCATAGACATATGACCCCCAAAGGACGATTCGAAGGCTACCTGGAGGCGATGAAGGAGGCGGGGCTTGCGCCGATTACCGTTTTTGAGAATCAGCATTATGCCTCGACATGCGGCGAAGAAGTGCAGCTGGCTTACCGGCTGCTGGCGAACGCCTGGGAGTCGCTGCCGTCGCCGACGGCCGTGATCGGGGCCAATGACGCTTTTGCGCTGGGGGCGCTCCATTATTTTAAAAATAGGGGAATTTCGGTACCGGATGACGTTTCGCTGGCCGGATTTGACGACCTGTATGGAGAGATGGCGGTGCCGCGCATGACTTCCATGCGCATGCCGGTGTTCGAATCCGGCTCGCTTGCGGCGCGCCTTCTGATCTCCCGAATCCGCAGCGGCGAAGAGGACAAGCGGGACAAGCTCACCTGGCTCGATTATACGGTGACCGTCAGAGAAACGACGACTCCCCCGAAGCGGTAGAGGCAGACTGTAGTGATTCGGGGATGTCGGCACGCCCGAAAAGCATACGGCCGAGGTACTGAAGCGGACCCGCTCCTCTTTGGATGCCGCAGGGCGGGCATTTCGTTCCGGTTTCGCAGTTAGTGCAATGCAATTAGTGCAATAATGATCATGCAAGCAATCGCCGGCAGTGGCCGGCGGTTGCTTTTTTTTGGCGCTGCGGCAATCAGGCGAGCCGCTGTTTGGCAGATGCCGGAGAGCTTTAGGGCCCAGCGAGATTACCGCTATTCCGCGGCGCACTGCTCCAGATACGCCTTAAGCCCCGCCGCGATGCAGCGGGCGATTTCCTCCTGCCCGGCCGGGTCCGTAAGCCGCCTGCGGTCGGATTCATTGGTCAAAAATCCCATTTCCACGATAACCGCCGGAACCTTCGCATGCTTGAGCAAATAATAGCTCTTGCCGTACCGCGGCGTCCCCTCGGCGCCGTAGAGCCGGTTGAGCGACTGCTGCAGCTGCTTGGCCAGCTCTTTGCTCTCCGGCGTCTTTTGATGCAGAACGAGCGGGCCGCTTTTGGCCGCTCGCTTGGCGGCATTTACATGCAGGCTGATCAGCGCCTTCGGCTTGAGCTCGTTGGCCAGATGGCAGCGCTGGGCGAGATCCTTTCGATGCCGCGAAGAGCTTTTCAGCCACGTGTTGTCGCTGCTTAGGGCGTAATCGCCCGTGCGGTCCAAGACTGTCGTCAGGCCCATTGCGTGCAGCTGAACGTATGTTTTCTTGGCGACCGCCAGATTGATATCTTTTTCCAAAATGCTTCCGTATGACGTTCCGCCGTCGATGCCGCCGTGTCCCGCATCGATGAGCACATCGACATTGGCGATGGCCGGAGCCGCCGCATGGATAGTTTGGGCGCAGCGGATTGCCGCCTGCTCACCGAACGCATTCGCCGGCACGGCGGTTAGGGCCGGCTTCGGCGCGAAGCTGGCAGCAGCAAGGAAAGCAGCGGTGACGATGATGATGAGCCGCAGCAAAAGTGGAGCCTCCTTTTTGCAAGTCGATATTCGTTATCGTTCGATGCTTCGCGCCGTCTCATGCACTGTGTTGGAAGAAAAGTTTCTGGAGAAAAAGGGGTTATTGCCGGCAAAGGGAGGAAATACTGACCATTATACGAATTCGCGGGAGGTTTTTCGGAATGAACCTAAGCTTGATCTTGATGATCATTCAGCTGTTTTTTGCCGTTGTTATAGGCATGTACTTCTGGAATTTGCTGCGCAATCAGCAAACCAATCGGGCAGCGGTAGATAAAGAATCCAAGAAAGAGCTGGAAAAGCTCCGCAAGCTGCGCTCCATCTCGCTCAATAAGCCGCTCGCGGAGAAGACGCGTCCTTCCGACATGGACGATATCGTCGGCCAGAAGGAAGGCTTGCGGGCGCTCAAGGCCGCGCTGTGCGGCGCCAATCCGCAGCATGTCATCATCTACGGCCCGCCCGGCGTCGGCAAAACGGCGGCGGCCCGGGTCGTGCTGGAGGAAGCGAAGAAAAACCCGGAATCGCCGTTCCGCTCGGACGCCGTCTTTACGGAGATCGACGCGACGACGGCCCGCTTCGACGAGCGCGGCATTGCCGATCCGCTCATCGGCTCGGTGCACGACCCGATTTACCAAGGGGCCGGGGCGATGGGCGTCGCCGGCATTCCGCAGCCGAAGCCGGGCGCGGTGACGAAGGCGCATGGCGGCATCCTGTTCATCGATGAGATCGGCGAATTGCATCCGCACCAAATGAATAAATTATTAAAGGTGCTTGAAGATCGAAAGGTGTTTCTGGAAAGCGCCTATTACAATTCGGAGGATACCAATATTCCCGGATATATTCACGAGGTGTTCCAGAACGGTCTGCCCGCCGATTTTCGGCTGGTGGGCGCTACGACGCGCAACCCGCAGGAGTTGCCTCCGGCGATCCGTTCCCGCTGCATGGAGATTTATTTCCGGCCGCTGCTCCCGGACGAAATCGGGCAAATCGCCGCGCGGGCGATCAAGAAGATCGGCTTTCCCGCGAACGACCAGGCCGTCGAGGTCATCAAAAAATACGCGACGAACGGCCGGGAAGCGGTCAATATCGTTCAGCTGGCCGCGGGACTCTCGCTGACCGACCAGCGCAAGGAAGTGACGGCGGCGGATGTGGAGTGGGTCGTCAACAGCTCGCAAATGGCGCCCCGGCCGGAGCGAAAAATTCCCGCCAAGCCGGAGGTCGGTTTCGTCAACGGGCTGGCCGTGTACGGGCCGAACCTTGGCACCTTGCTCGATATTGAAGTCAGCGCCATCCCCGTCGTTCCGCCGGGAAGCGGCCGCTTTACGATTACCGGCGTCGTCGACGAGGAAGAGATGGGAGGCGGCTCGCGGACGCTGCGCCGCAAGAGCATGGCCCGCGGCTCGGTGGAGAATGTGCTGACGATATTGCGGCGGCTTGGTCTCGACCCTTACAATTACGATTTGCATATCAACTTCCCCGGAGGGATACCGATCGACGGTCCTTCGGCCGGCGTCGCCATGGCGACGGCGATCGCCTCGGCCATCAAGCGCATTCCGGTCGACAACCGGATCGCGATGACCGGCGAAGTCAGCATTCACGGCAAGGTCAAGCCGGTCGGCGGCGTCATCGCCAAGGTAGAGGCCGCTTTCCAGGCCGGAGCGGAAAAAGTGATTATTCCGAAGGAAAACTGGCAGGAAATATTCGCAGGTTTAAACGGGCTTCAGGTCATACCGGTCGATACGGTGGAGGAAGTGCTGAGCCACGCGCTGGGACTTCAGCTGTCGGATCAGACGAACAATATGACGCCGGCGCAAGAGACGATGCCTGCCCCTTCGGTGACGGTACTGCACGCCGATGCGCTCGAATAGAGCCCATTGGCGTCTCTTTTTGCCAAGATCGTCTGCAGGACGGGCTCCATTGGTGTTTTCATAACAATTTTGTTACAATGTAAATCACAGCTTGATAATGGTCTGGAGGTGCTCGAGGATGGGACCTAACAAACATAAGGTGCGCCGTCTTCCGCTTCTGCCGCTGCGGGGGCTGCTCGTATACCCGAGCATGGTGCTGCATCTGGACGTGGGCAGGGAAAAGTCGGTGCGGGCCCTCGAGAAAGCAATGGTTGAGGACAGCATGATACTCCTTTGTTCGCAATCCGAAGTCAATATCGAAGAGCCGAAGAAAGAAGACATCTACCGGGTTGGCACGATCTCCCGGGTGCGGCAAATGCTCAAGCTTCCGAACGGGACGATCCGCGTGCTCGTGAAAGGCGTCGTACGCGCCGAGATTACGGAATATTTGACGAACGACGAGTTCTACGAGGTGCAGGTTCGCGAGCTTCCGGAGCAGGAGCATTCCGACCCGGAGATTGACGCGCTGATGCGCACGGTACTCAGCCAATTCGAGCATTATATCAACTTGTCCAAGAAAGTGACGCCGGAGACGCTTGCCGCAGTATCGGATATCGACGAACCCGGCCGGCTGGCGGACGTCATCTGCAGTCATTTATCCTTAAAGATCAAAGATAAGCAGGAAATTTTGGAGACGATCGATGTGCGGGAGCGGCTGGAGAAAATGCTCGGCATCCTGAACAACGAGCGCGAGGTGCTGGAGCTCGAACGCAAAATAAGCCAGCGCGTCAAGAAGCAGATGGAGAAGACGCAGAAGGAATATTATTTGCGCGAGCAGATGAAGGCGATTCAGAAGGAGCTCGGCGAGAAAGAAGGCCGGGCGGGCGAGGCCGAGGAGCTGCGCTCCCAGCTGGCGGAGAAGCATGTGCCGGACAAAGTTCGGGAGAAGATCGAGAAGGAAATCGAACGGCTGGAGAAAATGCCCGCTACCTCCGCGGAAGGCTCGGTCGTGCGCAATTACATCGATTGGCTGCTGGCATTGCCGTGGAGCGAGATGACGGAAGACGATCTCGACATTCAAAAAGCCGAGCAAATCTTGAACGAGGATCATTACGGCCTGGAGAAGCCGAAGGAACGGGTGCTCGAATATTTGGCTGTGCAGAAGCTGGTGAAGAAGCTGAAAGGGCCGATTCTGTGCCTGGTCGGGCCGCCCGGTGTCGGCAAAACGTCGATCGCCCGCTCGATCGCCCGCTCGCTCGGACGGGAATTCGTCCGCATTTCGCTGGGCGGCGTGCGCGACGAGGCGGAAATCCGCGGACACCGAAGAACGTACGTCGGCGCGATGCCGGGGCGCATTATCCAGGGGCTGAAAACGGCAGGCACCGCCAATCCCGTATTTCTGCTCGACGAGATCGACAAGATGGCGATGGATTTTCGCGGCGACCCGGCTTCGGCGCTGCTTGAGGTGCTCGATCCGGAGCAGAACAATACGTTCAGCGACCATTATGTCGAGATCCCGTTCGACCTCTCCAACGTCATGTTCATCACGACGGCCAATGCGATTCATTCGATTCCGCGGCCGCTGCTCGATCGAATGGAGGTGCTCTATATTCCGGGCTATACCGAGCTTGAGAAGCTGCATATCGCCAGCCGCTATTTGCTGCCGAAGCAGCAGCGGGATCACGGGCTCGAGGAAGGCCAGCTGAAGCTGGAGGAAGCGGCGCTGATGAAGGTGGTGCGCGAATATACGCGCGAAGCGGGCGTCCGCAACCTGGAGCAGCAAGTTTCCTCCATCTGCCGCAAGGCGGCGAAGCAGATTGTCGCCGGCTCGTCCGCGGTGGAAGTGACAGCGGATAATCTGAAGGAATATCTCGGCCCGCCCAAATTCCGCTACGGTATGGCCGAGGAGCAGGATCAAATCGGGGCGGTGACGGGGCTTGCCTGGACCGAGGTCGGCGGCGACACGCTCGTGATCGAGGTGACGGTTATGCCGGGCAACGGCAAGCTGACCTTGACCGGCAAATTGGGCGACGTGATGAAGGAATCCGCCCAGGCGGCGTTCAGCTATACGCGTTCCAAGGTGGAGCAGTTCCGGATGCAGCCGGATTTCCACGAGAAATTCGACATTCATATCCATATCCCCGAAGGGGCGATTCCGAAGGACGGACCTTCTGCGGGCATTACGATGGGCACGGCGCTCATTTCCGCGCTGACCAACATTCCGGTATCGCGGCATGTGGCGATGACGGGCGAGATTACGCTGCGCGGCCGCGTGCTGCCGATCGGCGGCTTGAAGGAGAAAAGCTTGGCCGCCCATCGGGCAGGCATCCGCACCGTCATTATTCCGAAGGACAACGTTAAAGATTTGGAGGAAATCCCGGAGAGCGTAAGGCAGGATTTGAGCTTTATTCCGGTATCCCATATGGACGAAGTGCTGGAGCATGCGCTCGTCAAACCGGTCGAAGTGTAACATTTTTGGTTGAAA
>Ga0207865_101989_pt1 | contig 13260 bp, 8 predicted proteins | sample HigsolmetaAR204D_FD_184836 | JGI IMG/M metagenome (GOLD analysis project Ga0207865, IMG submission 184836) | Ionic liquid and high solid enriched microbial communities from the Joint BioEnergy Institute, USA - AR20-4-D (SPAdes) (version 2) ...
CCCGCGCCGGCGTTTTTCCCGCCAGTCTCGAAGCTGCTCCTCCGTCTCCAACCGCAGCTCCGCTACCTCCACCGCCCGGTCAAACACATACTTCGATGTGAGCAAAATGCTCTGCACCCCATGCCCGCCCGGCACAATGCGCTGCTTACGCTCCAGCCATTCATCGACTGTCAGCTTCACATACAGTTCATTGGTCGCCCCGCGCCGTGACGGAATCTCGTGAATCTCGCGCCGCGGCAGCACCTGCCACGCCTTGATCCGCCCGTATAATGCGATGCCCGCCTGCTCCCGGCCGAACAACGTGATCGATTGATAGATAGCCACATATTCAAGCTGCGACAGCGCCCCGTGATTCGGAAAATGCCGCAGCGGCACATGATAGAACCGATGCCGCCGCAGGTCGCGCAGCTGATTCGCATGACTGAGCGCCCCGACCAGCACCGTCCGCCCGGCCAACTTGTCCGTATAATATTCTTCCGTTCCACGCGGACGTGTCGAACGCTCGTACGCCTTCTCCGGGCTATCGAGAATAATCTCGTCCAGAAACTTCTCCAGCAGCGACGTCGAATTCGGCAACAACGGAAAAGCCCCTACATTGACAAGCTCAATGCTTTTGTAAAAATGATGCTCCCGATACTCTTCCTCATTCGGGTAAGGAAACAGCACGTACGCCCCGAACATACTGCGTTCAACCTCTTTGCTGTCTGTCCCGGACGCCGCCACGATGGCATCCCGGTATCGATGCATCGTATTAATGTCCTCTTCCTGGGGGCCAGGTGCCTTATATCTCTCTCGATAGGACGTTCCCTCATAAGCCGGATTGATCCGGTACTTCGCGTCAAAGATGTATTTGTATTCTACCGCCGAATCCCGCTTCTTCAACGTCAGCACGTTATCCGGCTGCTGGCCAACGGTCCGGCTTCCATCCCCCGAAGGGAGCGTGTTATAGAATAACGTAAATTCCTCACCGTTCTTCGGGTGACGATAGACCATCCTCGACGCATTCCCCCGCTCCAGCTTTACGAACAGCCCGTTTCGATTCAGCTTCACGACATCCTGCTTGACCAGCTCGTATTTGCGGCTGAGCAGCTCGTGAATTTTAAGGAAGCACCAATATTCGTACAGCTGCGCCAGATCTTTCATCGACAAACGGTACAGATCGCTTTGCAGCGATAATCCCTTCATCAGGATCAAATAAAATTTGTACACATCCCGATAACCCGGCGCCATCTGAAGCACGAGCGAGATCGTCATCTGCCGCATCTCCCCCACCTGAAGGAAATCCAGCTTCAATAACCTCTGCATCTCCGTCTGCATCCGCATGACCTTCTTCATCAGCAGCGGGTCGGCTGAGCGACCGGGCTTCCCAAGCTGCAGCTTCAAGCTCCGCAGCTTCATCTGAACTCGCGTCAGCGCCCACCGGACAAAGCGATTCTCCAGCGTATCGTAATCGATATGCCTCCTCGTCTCCAGCACATGCGTCGGAGTATAGCCCCTCCCCTCGATCCGAAGGAGCCCTTGCCTATGATCCGCGGCTAACAGATGGGGGCGCTTCGTCAGAAACGTCACATTTTCACGGCCGACCTTCTTCGCCCTGGCGGACTCGACGAGCCGGTTCTCCTGCCGCAGCTTATGGTGCGGTGCGCTCTGCATCCGTTCCACAGTTTTCACAAGCTGCTGAAAGACATGCTGCAAAATCGCAAAAAACTCCGTCAAGCTCTGACTCCGCGACTCTTTCAAGCCCGTTAATTGATACGTCTTCCGCAGGAAATCGAACGATAGATTATAGATTTGACCATTTACCTCGTTAAGAATCGCCTGGTAATCCTGCTTGTAATCCATTTTCGACGGGAAAATCTCCAGCTGCAGCCGGAATAGAGGCGCCCCATGAAGGCGGAGCTCAAGCTCCGTGAAGCCCACCTCATTCTGAAAATGAAGCATGCCCGACAGCAGCCGGCTCCCCTTGGGCAGCACCGACTCGCGTAAATGGACGTTATCATGGTAAAAGGTGAGAGGCGCATCCGCCTCCATCTCCACGACAAGCTCATACGATTGCGTCTCATAAAATAATGGTGGACACGCATCCCCAAGCTGCCAAGGAACAAGCTTCTGCTCTTCCGGCGAGAAGAGTTGAACCGAGTGAATTTGCAACCCGGGCGATAGCGGCTGCACATGAAGATGGGCATCCACCCATGCAGAGTCTTCCTTGCGATGAAGTTGCAGCTTTTCCACCGTAGGGTGAAACGGCTTCCCCTGCAGGTACAGGTTAAATCGGTTCGTCTCGATTCGCAGCAGCTCGACCGGACGGCTAAGAGAGCCAGTAAGAGGTGAAGCCATCCTCATCCAACCTCCGCAGCATAAAGCTCAATTTTCGCGTGCTTTGCTTATAGTTGGCGGACTCGACCGTCTTATCGACATCCCTCCATATGTCCGAGGCATCTTCCATGAGCTCGCTGATCGGCAGCTTCCGGCCCATCGTCATTTCGAGAAGCCGCAACAGCACCCGTTTGACCGAATCGCTGCTTCCCTGGATTCGCGGCAGTATTTTCTGCAGAAGCTGCAGATCGAAAGCTTCATCGGCCGTCAGCAGTCCCGCTTGCTCGTTATAGATGAGATAGAAACAGATCGCATCCCGTATCCGGAAGCCGACATGGGAATGGATGGATTCCAGGACTCGGTTGACTTCCGTCAGCTTCGCTGTCGTTTCTTCGATTAATTTCAAGTATGGCGATTCGGTATGATATACATCGGCCAAATGAAGATAGTCGGAGCGCAGGAAAACGTTAGGGGCCGGCATCGGCTGAGCATTGGTGCTGGATGAGGCATCTTTCAGCTCTGGAAACTGCTCCAGATGAATGAAATTAAATTCGATCGTATTCGCCCGATCCAATACCTTCTTGCTGAACGGGTGCGTCGTCTCGTCCATATTCACCGTGCCGATTAAGTACACATTGTCCGGCAGGTAGAGGTTCCCATACCGCTGCTTATCCTCCTGCTGGACGAGTGCCGATTCGCGAAGCAGCAAATCCGTTACGATCCGATCCTCCCGCCATTCCTGGGTCTCCAATATACTCAGCATATCGCTAAAATAATGCTCCACTCGCGCCAGGTTCATCTCATCCAGACAGATGAAATAAGGCCTATGCCGGTTGGCCGGACGGCATGCTTCGACCAACACTTCCGTAATCGGCCCCGGCCGGAACTGATGGGACAAATCTTTATACCCAAGCAGATCCGACGGATCGCTCCAATCCGGGCGCACCGGAATGAGCGAAAATTGCCGATTATCGCTTGTCGCCCCAAGCGCCTCCGCGAACAGCTTGACCAGCTTGGTTTTGCCCGTCCCGGACACCCCTGCCAGAATAACGAACGGCTTCGCTTTAAGAGACAAATAGAAATTTTCGATCAGGTGATCCGGATAGGCGAAGCCTTTTTGACGGATGTAGGCTTTGATCGCGGCGAGCCGCTCGCTCACAGTCAGATTGTCCACGGGTGGATGCTCGCTTTCGGTGGTGTTTAGGACGATATCGACATATTGGTTATAATTCCTCACGAGATTATGCAGATCACCTAAGAGCTGTTCTTCACTAGGTAACCGGTCTCGTTCATATTTGTAATAAGCAACCGTCGAAACTTGATAATCACGGCCCAATCCACCGGAGGTAAGATGAATCTCCTCATCCTTATGAAGACCTTCCAGAGGAATTATGTCTCTAATTTCTTGAGCCTTCTGACGCAAGTACTTGTAGGCTTCGATCTTTCCTTTTTTATTCGGTTCGGTTACACCTTGAGCAAGTGTGAGATAGACCGATTTCATATCTTCGGCGAAGAGATAGACGATGTATTCGCCATATTGCGTCGATTCCGTAATCCGGCGGTCCATGATCGCAATCCACGGGATCGTCGTCCATACTCCCTGTCCAACGGAAGCCTTTACCTTCAGATTATCATCAATGAATGGCAGGCTGCTTACGCCTGATGGGATATCTCGTCGAACGAAGTTGCCGAAAGCATTGTTACCGAAGGGCTCCCGCTTCACTTCCAAGTACCTCGACATGATTTGCTCCAAGGCATCCCGCAGCGAAAAGGGCGGCGTTTGCCGCTTATGGTACTTTTCTAACTCCTGGACCGCAAAATCATGCAACTCAATGAGAACGTCCTGGTCCCAGGAATCGTAAAGCTGCTTTTTGAAGCCGATGGTTTGCTGATGACGGTCTTGCTCCAGAATGTCCTGCAGCGCTGTAATAGGAGTTTGAATGGTTTGGGAAATTTGACTTAGGGTGACATCGGCCCAGCTGGCAGCACCATTGATCGGCGGATCCACCGGCTCGCCGCGGGCTTCCCGGTCTTGAAGAAGGGCGAGGAATCGTTCCTTCAAGCTTTGAAGAGGGATCTCACGTTTGTCAGTCACACTCATCTCACTGAGGAGAGCGAGAATTAATATCATTTTATACGATTTCTGCTTATGGGTGAAGATCCCTTCTAGGGCACTTGGCAACGGCATAACAAAACCACCTTGGCTAGGAAAAATTCGACATTATCTTTAATGATTCGCCAAAGTGGTAAGGGGTTCCTGCATATTGGGCTGAAATCGACCTCACATGTGATCTAAAAAATAATGAGATTATTCCGAAATTATTGGTGTAATGGTAGAAAAAAGATAAGGAGTTGATTGTGGGTGTGGACAAGTCTGTTGACAAAAGTCCTATGTCTTAGCGCATCAGTTATGTTTATGTTGCAGTTCGGGATACTCGCAATTTTTCCAAGTACACTCCTCACGTATGAATGACAGTTCTTAAATGAAATCCCAATAATATTAAAAGCTAAACTCGTTTTAAAGTATCAATCCGTTTATATAACATTCGAGTATAGGTAACTTGTTATCAGATGCTTTAGATCTAACATAAATGGTCACCACTTCTTAATAATTATGTCAAAATCAGAATTGAAATCTGGAAGGGATTCATCTACTATACCTAGCATGATTTGTGATACTCGCACTGCAAATGCATTTCGAGGAAGATTCACAGGTGATCCGTTCAAATCACAAAAGAGAATTGGAAGCCCGCCTTCCGAAAATCGATACATTTTGAATGCGAATGAATATTCTTTACCTTTATGTTTTTTCAAGATCACTTCTTTCTCTAACGGGACACCGTATTTCTCAAAGAAACGGATCCAATCATTGCTTACCGAAAAAATTTGCTTAACCTTCCGATTCACTGCAATGTCTTTAAGTGCATGATAAGTTAGATCAGCCAATTGAAAGTCACTAACCCACTTTCTCTTGAAGTTCTCGGTTAGCACATCCTTTTTAGAGTGAAACGGAAAAAACTCCATTGTATGTAGAAATTCAACATCCCCTACGATACCCTTGGTTTGGTTCAATCGTTTATCTCTCCATGGATTTTGCTTCCTTAGTATTTCTTCCTGTCGGAGATACTCATCTTTCGACCATAGATTTACATAACGAGCTTTTACGCTATCATTCCATCCCTTATCATTTGTTCGCTCGTCTTTAGCGCCTGGGTTCAACAAAAGGAGCAACACATCGTTTGACATTGACTCTTCTTCATGAAAATAACCATAGAAAGGCTCCGGTGCTACTTCGATTTGGAATCTTCCGAGTTCTCTTTCATATTCTGAGAGCCCTAATGCCTTTATCGGATCTTGTGCAGAAAATATGTCCTTCCAGTACATGACAAATTTTCGCAGTCCATTCATAGAATAATCCTCCCCTATTTCAATGTAATAAAAATAATATCGATCAAATAACTTATTTGCCTATTTGTGTATTTTTCTTACCCCAGGGACAAAATCATTACGGCACCATTTAACAAAGTTGGATGAATGCCGCAAGTAAGTTTCGGCGGTCTTTTTTTCGAGAATTCCGACTTTTTGTTTTTCCATTACTTCTTTTTCATAAACCTCAAACAGAAGTTCCAACTGTTTTATAAAATCCTGTGATGCTCTCAATTTGCCGCTATGCTTACCTTCTACTGATTCATACCAACTACAGTTTCCACCTTACCTATATAGAGTGGAATATCTCCCGGAGCCGTATTATTATTGCCTGGCACAAATATCGGTCCGACCAATTGTCCAGCCGTAAGAGGACTGCCCGTCAGAATCGCTACAAACGATTGAAGATCCTATTCATTCTACTTGGACTTCTTAGATGTTTTGCCATAAGGCACAAACTCGTGAACGATGAACACCGCTTGTTCCGTTTTCTGGTTTCTCGCCTCGATGAGCGTTCCTAAATCGCCTGAATAAGCTGATATCTTAAATGCGAGACATCTTTCAAACCGAAAATCGCCTCTGAAAGATGCTTGATTCGATCGGGAACCATCGAACGGGGATTTCTTTTCACGCTCTTAGCTATGTAGTCTGAAACGACCTCCCCGAACGATTCATCGACTTTGGCTTCCACCGTAATCAAAGTCTTCTTTCCGCTCACTTCGCCCATGACAATCATGTCGTGATTGCGGCCATTGCCTTTAAGATTATCCAGCTTTGTTTCGTATTCAGGAACGGCCCATTCCGCTTGAAACCCTGCTGTATTGGAATGTGTCCCCAATAGATCCATCAACTCAGAAGGCATGCTCGGCCCATTGTATGTCATCCAGGCTTTAGCAAGCTCCTTGGCGCTTCGGCCATCCTTCCAGTGCTTTTCACCTTTGGCCGGGGGAGCATATTGAAGCCATTCCTCCAAGGAGCGGATGGGATGCCGAACTTGATTCGTGATGATCATGTAAGTCACCTCGTTTTGACCATTTTACCAGTATATTGTGACTGAATCTTGTCAGCAAACGCTCGTTCGATTACATTTTGTTTGGGCATTCGTCTGATTTTTCCATTTTTAGTCCTGATTCGACAATAATAAAAAAATCCCTTTTTCGACAAAAAGAAAAAAGATGTGTCAGTCCAAATAACCGGCATCGCTTCAGAAATTCTCGAACCCCGTTGATTCTGTTTGTACAATCATCTAGAATTTTATGGTGATCCTCATCCTCTTCTTATAGGCTATGTACGGTACTCCTAGAACCACCATATAAGAAGCGCTTTTTGTTTGCAAGGAAAAGAAGCCGGTTTCCTTCGCCCTTATACGTCAGTGCTTCGGAAACCGGCCCATGAATACCTTACCTTTCAATCAGCTTGACACTTGCGGGGATCATTTCTTGGTCAATTGAAATACGGTAATCGCTGAAATCTCTTGCTGGCCTATGATCGTCGATTCGTTTCACCGTAACCGCGTCGAATAGCTTCTGTACCGAAACATTCCCCATCTTAGACGAATGTTCAAAAATAATCAGCTTTCTTGTTCCCATGAGGCCGCGAGCCGCGGAACGATCATGTTCAAACAAATTTTCGAGTGCCTCCCACAGAAGTTCCAAATCCGTCTCCGAGAAACCGGTTTGATTCGCAAGCGGCGCCGAAATAAAGCCATGAGCCCGATAAAGGCCGTATGGGATCGTAAATTTCCGGCCCATGGTACGATTGTCTCCGCCCTGCTTTTCCGCTTCCGCTTCAGTGGCGACCGCCATTCGCGTAATGCTATGTTCCAGCGACACGACCGGATCTACCGAACGAGCAAAGGTGAGTTGCACCGGTCCACGCACCTGGCCCGCATTCGCTCCGGTAGACAGAACAGCGCCGAATGTCCGAATGTCAAAAAAGTTCTGGCACATAAATTGCCTTGCGCGCTCTACTTCCTTCCCTTGCCCCTGACCTGCCTTAGCCCGCTTTTTTCCGTCCTCAGGATCCGTCGGAGGAGCGTTCAAATCAATATTCAAGCTGATATATGCTTGCTCAATCGTATGATTTAAAATCGATTTTTCCTTAACGAAAATCGAATACGGTGGCTGGTCTTCCATCTTGAGCCCGACATAGTTTCGCACTTTTCTTTTCAGGCAGACATCCGTTACCAGCCCATGCCCGGTCTCAGGGTCGATCCGCGGCAAATTTCCGGCATCGGGGTCGCCGTTGGGATTACCGTCCTTCACATCAAAGAAAACAACGAAATCATATCTTTTCTGAATCGCTTCGCTCATGTTCATACTTCCTTCCCTTAAAAATGTATTTTTATTTGCATTTCTTAAACTATCCTGATAATTCGACGAAGTCCGTCGGCGAACGTTCAGTACCGAAGGTGACGACCGAAGACGAAGGATCATTGGTCATGGGCGTCTAACTCTTCATTCTTTCTTAAAAAAGGCTTGTCTCTGATGATAATAACCGATCGCAAAAAGTCCTTGTTCATGCAAATTGAGATGCGCCGGAAAATCCTTCAGATGTTCCATGATTTCACCAAGCAACTTCTCAAAATGAACCACCCTGCCTTTACTTTCAAGTTTCGCCAGATGGTGATTTTTAAGGCGAAGTAAATTGGCGAAGACGGTGACCGGAGTAGCGCACGCCGATCCGTAGAACCGTTCCCGTATTGTAGCTTTAATTCCCGGGTTCGCCTCTTCCTGAATTTTCTCTAATACGGCAAACAACCTTCCTAACAAATAACCGACAGACATTTGATTGGTATCCAATTCCCATTCGACCTCCTTGTAACTTTGGTCCGGATAGAACCGGCGATAACGGTTCAAATAAGCTTTGATGAGTGCTGCGCGAACAGGTTTTACCCGATTGTCCGTGTCGCTGCGAATACGGCGGAGAACTGCCTGCAATAAGGTTATCGGATAAGGCGTCCCTTCCAAGATGGAGCGCATGAAATCGCCGGCGAGATTTGGCGGAATGTTCTCGCTCTTGTCCTGAGTTGCGATGTTGACCAAAATACGCCAAACTGAATAATATTCAGGTTCCTTCGGCGGTTTTATTATAGCAAAGTCATCAAAGTACTCTCTGATTTTGGAAGCAAATTCAGAAACAGTACCGACTTTCCAGAATCTGATAGATATACGAGCCATATTAGGCGCAAGCCCTAAAATAAAGAATCGAGTAGTTCCATTGTCTTCCATATATGCTCCCGTTCTTACCGATTCAAATAAGGCTTTCACTTTCTCTGTTCCCGCATCCGGATCATTTTTCTCCGGTTCCTGGAAGAACAACGAAAAGTCGGTTTCAAATGCGGTTTGTTCTTCGCTCCAAAATACAACAGAAGCATCTCCTATATCCAGACGTTGTCTTGACGAATCAAGCAACGTATTTAGAGCTTTCACATAACGAGAGGCAACCACTTTGCTGACGGGGGCATTTAGACTTTGCGTTTTCGAATAGGAATTAAAAGCATCCTTATTAAAGCTAACGATGCTTGCTCCGGCGGATTGGGCGTGCCTTACACCCTTTATAACCGGATGGGTCGCTTCCACTGCAGTATTTTGTTTTCCCGTGACCAGACATGTCCCGATCCTTGCATCGGGATCATCGCCCCTACCCGCATGCTCCAGGGCAGAAGCAACAACCGGAGAAAGAAACACCGCCTGATAAGGGGTTTGAAGAACCCGAAAACTAAGTTTTACACTCCCTTCTTTCAAGATCTCACCATAATCGGGGTGATTCAACGCAAAATCAAGATGACTGCGGTTCTCCAATCCTTTTTGAAGAAATTTTCGCACTGCGTTAACGCCGTCATCACCCGCTGGCCCAATCCAGTGGTCAATCGCGTCAATCATACTTTGCAAACGTAGATTTCCTTTGTCACCTAGGCCAAAAACAAACGCAGCATTGTCCCAAAGCAAGTTCGCATCTTTGCCGCTGTTCGAATGCTTTAAAGCTTGCTTCCCGATATTCGGCAGATTAAACGAACGCGAAAGCTTCTTTCGCCCCTCTCCTTCCCTCAGATCGGCAATATTTCTTAAATACCCATCAAGATCAATCTCCAATAGAAAATCGATCCCTCCCCGGATCCAGCCATCCTGCGCAATCAAGCCTTCGGCAGCCTTCCGGTCATAATACTCTTTCAAAGCAAGTAGAATCATCCTCTCACCTCTATTTCCTTGCGGTTCGTATTGATTGTCCCGCTATTCATCTGGGCACGAAAGAACAGTGGCGGCGGATCGTTAACGTTTTTCTCAAAATCCATGTCATACAACATGAACCCTAAATCCCGGGTTTCGTCAATCGGACTTACGGGCTCTTCATTCGGTTGTTGAACGAGTCGAAAATCGCAGGCAAATTCCCGACACCCCAAGTAAGGTCGATGAAAACATTGTCCTTTCTTGGCTCTTCGCTCAAACATCGCAGCATATTTGGCTGCACTTTCATCGGATCGGTTTATTTCGTCACGTTCTTGCTCATCCGCCCAAACTTCGGGCCGGATTGGCCGGTTTGCCTTACGCTTCTCAGGTGGGATAAAATTGAAATACCCGTGAATGCGATAACGGACGTCTTTTAGGAAAAGACCGGCCCGTTGCTGTCTTTCATTCTCGATGAAAATCCCAATAGGAGCGCCAGGAAGACCGGCCATCTGTTTGGATGTAGGTGCTGAAGCTACCTTCTCTACCTCATTCCTTCGAATGCTAATCCATTGGATCGGGTTCAGTACTTCAATTTTAGTAATGTTCCAGCGAATCGCAGGCTTCCACAACACCGCTTCAAAAATTGCTCTAGCTGCCGATGGTGTGATCACATCATAGCTTACCCGCTCCACTTTCATCTCCGGCCGCGTGAAGCAAGCAAACTCTCCCCAAACTTCCAAACACCAATTGTGCAATCCAATCGCCCCTTTCCATAACTCACTGTTCCTCTTGCTCCGATTCTTTATGGATCCGTACACCTATGTCTTCCGAATAATCCTCTTTGGAAGAGAGGACAAAAATCTGGGGGTAAACCTCTTCAACTGCACCTCGTTCTGTTAATTGATTAAAATCGGATTCATATACAGTTACAGCAAATCTTTGCAGTTTCCGCATCAACCAACGTTCAGGCCCTGTCGATTGTAATCGATCGATAAGTCGGTCTCCTTCTTTGTATCGAACCAGGATCGTTTTTTGATTCCGATCATCGATTATCTTAAATTTATGAGCCGCCGTCCGGAAGAAAATGCTGCATTCTCTCAGATCATTATGAGTTGGATCAAGCAAATCGACGATTCCCTCTTTATCCAAAGAATTGGCCTTCCAATACAGTTCTTTGAAGAACCCTTCGAAAACAGCATAATTTGTGGTGATATCGCCTCTGTTCATAATGATGTTTCTTGTTGTCTCCGCGGCTTTGCGAAGGATGCCTTCAGGAGGCTTCCGGGGTGGGTTAAAAACGACGACTTTCCCCAAGCCGGGTAATTTCCCTTCCCTGTTGCACCGTCCTGCAGCTTGCACGATGGAATCGAGCCCTGCTAAAGCTCTATACACAACCGGAAAATCGAAATCTACTCCGGCTTCGACCAACTGAGTGCTGATGACACGAACAGATTCATGATTTGCCAACTTTCGTTTTATTTCAAGAATGAGATCGCTGCGATGCTGTCCGCACATCAACGCAGACAAATGATACGTTCCCTTCGGCATCAACTCGTGCAATTCACGACAAGTCTTCCGGTCTGAAACGATACATAATACCTGTTCATACTGCTTCAGTTCCCCAGAGATTTCTTCCAAGCTGGAATGAGCATAGGGGTCTTCCGGAAATTGAATGCGAGTTCGAGCTAGCGATTGATAGAGTGCTTTTACTTCCTCCTCACTCCCAACAATCTCCCGGACATCTTTAAGCCCCTTGAACAGTTGCCCATCGACATTGCGTTCAGTAAAAGCCGGTTGCGTCGCTGTGGAAAGGACAAAACTGACCTGATAACGGTCGACTAGCCGTTGGATTGTTTCAAGAATAGGTGCCAGAAATTCAACCGGCACTAACTGCGCCTCATCCAATACAACGACGGACCTTGCTATATTATGAAGTTTGCGGCAGCGTCCAGGCTTTGCCGCGAACAACGATTCAAAAAACTGTACTGTAGTCGTTACAATTACCGGAGCATCCCAGTTCTCTGCGGCTAACCGAGATTTGGCCGTTGTATCGTCTTCATCTAAATTGGAATGATGCTCAACCACCTGATCTTCTCCGACGGCCGAACGGAACACTTCCGCATTTTGCTCTACAATGCTAGTAAATGGGATCACATAAATAATTCGGTCGAGTTGATGGATCCTCGCATGTTCGAGAGCAAAGGCCAGACTAGATAAAGTTTTCCCACCTCCGGTCGGTACAGAAAGCGAGAAGATTCCTTGCTTTTCTTTCGCTGCCCGGATACACTTTGCCTGAATTCTGCTTCTAATCTCATTGACTTCGGTACTCTCAGACTTCTCCTCCAACTCCTTGCAATATTGAACAAATCGTTCGTGGAGTTCGGGGATTGAACGATATCCGCCCCTGTTTAATCCTCTCTCATGATCCATATAGCTTTCTGTATCCAAAAAATCCGCATCAACAAGACTGGAAAACAGCATTCTTATCCATAGAGATAAGTCCAAGCCATTGTCAAATTTCCATGGCAGATTCAAAGGCTTGACGCGGCGCAGATTGTCAATAATGCGAGCATCGATTTGCTCCAAGTCTTTGACCTGGATTTTCTGAAATTGCAGGGATGCTTGTCCCGCGCCTTCGGCACTGGACCAATCCGGCAATCCTGCATGATGGCCGGCAATGCAATAAGCCAGGATTCGTCCAATCCCTTTTCCAAATACTTGCTCAGCCAATTCAGCGCCATATATGGCGTGAGGGATTTTTCCCAATTTTCCCTCCAAATGGGCTTCTACGTCGTAACCGCTTTTTGACCTCAAATATTGTTGCCACGTCAATCTTCCTTTGCCTGCGTCATGACTTAAGCCTAATGCTTTCCCCCATGCCCCGGAGTGGAATTTGGAAGAAAACAACTCTGCCAGTCCCGCTGTACCTTCTGAATGATCCAATAGAGTATGAGGAACCGCCCAACTGCCGTCATCATTTTTACGAACATGTGCGATGAGCTCCGTGTCCATTACAACACGCCCTCCTTTGGCGAAGATGCCTTGCAAGGATACCTTAATTCAATCTTGTCCTAACTCTTACAAATTTTTATGATTCATCATTATAGGTATTGTAATGCATGAAATTGACATATATTTGTCAGAAACATATGTTTGCAAAAAAAAGAGCAGAACGAGCATGAGATTCATCTGAAAATGCGTTTGGAGAACATGTTCTTCAAAGTCAATGCAAAACTCATAAAAAACCCCTCCCACTATAAAGTATTGTTTTCTCCTGTTTTCTCGCTCATTCTCAGTATTTCAACTTTGACAGCTTAAGAGATGTTGGTGGAGAATGTACTCTGCACCT
>Ga0207865_101990_pt1 | contig 13249 bp, 10 predicted proteins | sample HigsolmetaAR204D_FD_184836 | JGI IMG/M metagenome (GOLD analysis project Ga0207865, IMG submission 184836) | Ionic liquid and high solid enriched microbial communities from the Joint BioEnergy Institute, USA - AR20-4-D (SPAdes) (version 2) ...
CTTTATGCACGACAAGATTTAACGGAAAGTTAAATGGCGTAATAGCCGCTACTACTCCAACAGGTTTTTTCACTGTATACATGAAACGGCCTGGAACATTATAATTAGGAATAATTTCTCCAACGAGTTTTTTTGTTTCATCTGCCGCTATCTTTAATGTGGATATTGACCGATTGACTTCAACCTTTGCGTCTGTAATCGGTTTGCCGCCTTCCTGTGCAATAATCTTTGCAAATTCTTCACTACTCTCAAGTAAGAGTTCAGCTGTACGCATTAGTATTGTATATCGATGCTCTGGTAAAAATAATGTATTTTTATGAGCGTACACTGCGGCTTCAACAGCTTGATCTACTAATCTCTCATCTGCTACACAAACTTCAGAAAAAAGTTCGCCTGTGTATTTATTATATATCTTATGTGTAGTATCCGTTTCTACCCATTTGCCATTAATAAAGAGTTTCTCTTTGACAATGTTCCCCATCATGTTCTCATCACCTTTTTCAGGAAGTACTATATTTAATATGGAAGTTTATCAGTTTCTAAACTTTAATTTCCAGCATTAGATTACAATAAATAATTTTATACCTTTTCACATCACGTAGAACTGCATTGTTCATTGACCATATTAACATGATTGCTGAATGAATTTGGTTGTAAAACAAGAATTCAACTTATATACTTTCTATTTAGTGCTTTTTTTCACAGCTTCTAGAGCAGCTTTCGTTTCCTGAATCGAAAAGCTGATTGGCTTTTCACAAAAAATGTGTTTACCCACTTCTGCAGCTCTTCGAATAATCGGTACATGTGTATCAGTTGGTGAACAAATAAAAATAACATCAATTTCATCATCATTTAAAATATCTTCATAATTCGTTGTCACATTTTCAACACCAATTTGACATGCCCAACCCTTTACACTATCGACAAAAAGATCTGAGATTGTTTTAATTCTCACTTGTGGCATAGGAATAATATTTTCAGCATGCAAACGTCCAATTCTTCCAGCTCCAATAATCCCAATTGTTAAGTTTTCAAACAGTTTCACCTACCCTTAATTTCAGTTAAGCGCTTTCTTGATATTTGTTTCTTACTTATTTTTTAATGCTGAAATGGCTTTCAAAATTGCCTCTACTGCAATTTTCTTTTCCATAGTGCCATCTTTCCTAGTCATCCCGTGTCTATCTAACTCTCTAACTGCCAAAGATGTAATAGTAATATTATATTTTTTGGCATATTCTACATACGCTTTTTGGATCGATGGTCTAGACAAAGGAAATCCGCGCTCATAACTTCCGATATCTAACTGAATTCCTTCCAAACCTAGTTCTGATGCCATCTTCAAAGCATACGGCCCATCTATTGGGCAAGACCAATGGCATACGCCTAGTTTTACATTCATTTTAAATCACCCTTTTTTGGTAATATTTTACCATATTTTAACAATTTTGTTTTATCTTAAAAAGCCCCCCCTCTTTCATATGGCTATTTTTTTTAAATAAACCGTTTTTCCAGTTTTAAATGATCGTGTTGCTGCTACAGCGATTTCCAAAGCTAATTTTCCATCAATTTCGGTACATACTGGTTTTTCACCTTTTTGCAAGCACTCAATAAAATGAATCATTTCTAACAAATATGCATCTTCAAATCGTGTCGGAAAATCCTGAACTAAATCGTGATAACTTCCTTTTTTCGTAAACAATTTCACATCATTGAGCCTCATGGAACCAATTTGGATCGCGCCTTCTGTCCCAACTACTTCTCCGCGAATATCATATGCATAAGGAGCGATTCTCATTGTTTCAATATCTCCAGTAGCCCCTGAATCAAAAGTCAAGTAAGATAGTGCTTGATCCACGTCATTATATTTTTCCATAAATTTGTTTGAATCTAATAGAATGCTCCCTGTTGATGTAACAGAACTCACTTCTTGATTCATTAAATAACGCGCTATATCGTAATCATGAATAGCAACGTCGAGAAAAATGCCTCCACTATGTTTTATAAATTCTTCAGGAGGGACGTTTCCATCTCTGCTTACCCCTTTAAAGTAAATAGGTTCTCCAATATCCCCGGCCTCAATCCTTCTTTTGGCTTCAGCATATGCTGGGTCGAATCTCCTCATAAAACCCACTTGGCAAGTAACTTTATGCTCATTAATAATTTGAATCACTTCATCTGCTTCAGCTAACTCCTGAGTTATTGGCTTTTCCACAAAGATATGCTTCCCATTTCTTGCAGCACGCTTAATCATATCCGCATGAGTGCTAGTTGGAGTGACAATCACCACTGCATCAATATTGTCGTCTTCGAACACCCCATCGGGATTACAAGACCACTTCCTTACCCCCAACTCTTTAGCGACTTGCTCAGCTCTTCCTTCTAGCGGATCGACAACGCTTACAAGTTCGGCACCTTTCACTTTTGAAGCAAGATTTTCAGCATGCTTATATCCAAGTCTCCCCAATCCTAATACTGCACAACGTATTGTTTTTTCCATGATTACCCCATCCTCTCGATACTGTTTTCGGATAAGTACTTAATTAAAAGGCATCATTTTATTCATCATTTATAATTTAGGATGACAAAACTCTGTTAATCCAACAATAACAATAAAGCTTATATTTATTTTTTATCCAATAAGTAAAGCGCTTACCCAGTGTAATTTATTCTAATTTTAGCTAAAAAAACTTCAAGGGGCAACATATTTTTTTATTTTTCCGAAACTTGATATTATTATAAAAATTTCAATAATTTATTTCGAGTGTTTCCCATTCATATTCCGTACCGTCTGTTTGAGCATTCCTAAACCTTGTAGTTTCCAGATTCTGTCCTTGGAACACTCCCACTCTTCCACAGATGCATTCAAAGCTTTCGTTAGATCCCTCTATCTAGTTCTTTGAATACATCAGGTCGTTAAATCATGTTTCTCAACTATATCTCACTAATATCCGCTTTGTCGACAAACCGAAATAATATTATCTATCTCTTTAAATTTCTAATAATATCTTCTATATAACTTTTTGATTTTTTTGCATATTCATATGGATTATATTGTAAAGGATCTTGTTCCCCTTCTATTAAAACCCAATCGCTATAACCTCGTTCTAGTAAAATTTTAATAATTGGCACAAAATCAAGACAACCGTCTCCGGGAACTGTAAAAAGACCGCTTCTAATACATTTTCTAATGCTGTATTTTTCTTCTCTTGCTTTATCCAAAACATCTTGTCTCACATCTTTTAAGTGGATATATTTAATCCGATCGTAATATTTTTCCAATAGCTGAACAGGATCATTTCCTCCGTAATAGGCATGCCCTGTATCATAGAGAAGAAACACTGTTTCGGGATCGCTCATTTCCATTAGACGCTCGATTTCTTCAGGTCTTTCTACTACTGTACCGGCATGGTGATGATAAACTAAATACATCCCATTCTCACGGCAAATTTCACCCGCTTTATTCAATCCCTCAATCATGTATTTCCACCCATCATCATCCAACCACTCAACATATGTTTCATCCTGTCCACGACGCGGATCCTGGTTAAGCATAGATCCTCCGATCTCCGCTGTACTCACAACTTTACAGCCGAATTGCTTGAGAAACTCAACATGTTTGCGATACGCCTTTAATTCACTTTCATGCCGGTTTGGATCAGAAAAAAAGACGGATTTCCACTGTGTTGTTAGCTGAAGGTTATAATGTTCCAATGCTTTCCTTAGCTCATTTACATTTTTAGGAAACTTACGACTCATTTCTGTCCCTTCAAAACCAAGTGATGATATTTCCTCCATAACCTGTTCATACGTATAAAAATCTCCATGCTCAAGTACATCTTCGCCCACCCAGTTGATTGGGTGAATCCCGAGATGAAAAGGAAGATTCATATTATGCATCCCTTCCTATCTATTTGAAATTTTTACTTACAACTCAACATACCATGTTTTATTTCATTAACCATTCATGATCTTTATCATTTGTAAAACGCCATTTTCTAATTGGACCAGCCATTACATTTAAGTAATACAATTCATATCCAGGTGGCGCTGAAACAGGATGATAGCCTTTTGGAACGAGTACAACTTGCCCATCTCGAACAACAATTGTTTCATCGAGTGAACGATCATCTGTATATACGCGATGAAGGGCAAATCCGCGGTCTGCAGGATTGATTTTATAATAATATGTTTCTTCTAAATATGTTTCATGAGGCATATTGTCTTGATCATGCTTATGAGGCGGATAGCTTGACCAATTCCCTTGTGGTGTGAAAACTTCAATCACAAATAGACTATGTGCAGGCTTGTTTTCTGGCAAAATATTGTGTATCTCTCTCTCCATGTTACCGTAACCACGCGTTACGACTTCGACGTCTTCCGGCTTAATCAGCCGGGCTTCATAGTCTCCGCCACCAGGAGAGAGACAGACGGCGATTTCGAGTTCGGTGAGCGCCTCGATCTTTATCTGATCATCATGAGGAACATATACGGTATATGCAGGTATTTTTTCAAATACACTCATTCTTTTTCCAATGTTATCCCAATGTTTAGATTTAGTTGCAGCGTTTGCAAGTCCAGAGAGAATGACAACAGCCATTTCGTTTCTCCCTGTCTCTTTTTCAAACATCTGTCCCTTTTTCAAATGATAAACTTCAAAGCCAACATATTTCCAACCTGCTGATTCAGGTGTGATTGTAATTGCATTACCGTCTTGAGTCGCTTGTGTTTTTGGTGTTACTAGAAGCTTTGACATTTTATTTCTCCTCCTGACATATATTAAATATTAAAGTTTTGAGGAGGAAGAGAATCGGTATTCATGGAGCACTGTATCTTTTGTGATATAAAACCCTTCCTCAACATCAACAGTTTCAAGGACAAACAGATATTTATAGGCTGCTTAATATTTTCTTGCTTGCTCTAATTTTGCTTGCATATTTTCATAAGCCTCTTGCACTTTTTCGCTATTGGACACTTCTGCAACCCCAAGTCTCCACCATGATTCATATCCCGTTGTAGACGTGCCTGGTAAAACTTTAACATCGATCAATGTGGATACCGTTTCTTTTCTTGCCTTCTCAAGCGCCTCTTTTAATTCATCAATCGTACGGGCAGTATACCCTTTCGCCCCTAAGCTTCTAGCGTTTGCGGCATAGTCGATTTGTAAATAATCTCCTGATAAAACGTTTTCTTCTTCAGAGCGATAGCGAAATTCATTTCCAAATCCGTCGCTTCCATGTGCGACTTGTAAGTTGTGAATGCATTGGTACCCATTATTATCGACCAATATAATGTTAATTTTCTTCTTTTCTTGTAAGCTTGTGACTAATTCCGAATGCAACATTAAATAGCTTCCGTCACCAACAAGGGCATAGACTTCTTTATCTGGTTCCGCCATTTTAATTCCAAGCGCACCAGCCACTTCATATCCCATACACGAGAAACCATATTCCATATGATATGTTTTTGGTTGAGTGCTTCTCCATAAACGGTGTAAATCTCCAGGCATACTTCCCGCAGCACATACAATGATATCGCTTTCATCAATGAACCGGTTAATTTCGCCGAGAACTCGAGTTTGTGACAAGCCATTCTCGCGTTCATCCTCATAAAGTCTATCTACTTCCTGATTCCACTTTTCTTTCAACTCTTGTAATTTGGCTGTATCATGGCTGCTTCGATAATTAATTTTCTTTAACTCTTCTGTTAGCAGTTCAAGCGCGACTTTAGCATCAGCCACTAACATGTGTGCACCCATCTTCATGGCATCAAATGTGCTTACGTTAATATTCAGAAACTCCACTTCTGGGTTCTGGAATGCTGTTTTAGACGATGTCGAAAAATCGGTTAATCTTGTTCCTAAACAAATAACCAAATCTGCTTCTTTAGCCAAGATATTAGAAGCCAGCGACCCTGTGGCGCCGATACTGCCCATATTCATTGGATGTTTCCATGAAAGCGCGCTTTTTCCTGCTTGTGTCTCTCCCACCGGTATATTGAACGTTTCAGTAAAAGAAGCCAGCACTTCTGTAGCCAATGAATAATGGACGCCCCCACCAGCAATAATAATAGGCTTTTTCTTTTCAGAAATGAGCTTAACCGCACGCTGTACAGCTGCTTTTGAAGGAATTTTTCGTTCGATATGATGCACTCTTTTCTTAAAAAAGTCTACTGGATAGTCATAAGCTTCTGCTTGAACGTCCTGCGGCAACGCCAATGTCACAGCGCCTGTTTCCTCAGGATCGGTCAGTACACGCATAGCGTTTAATGCAGCAGTCATTAGTTGTTCTGGCCGGGAAATACGATCCCAATATTTACTAACCGGCTTAAAAGCATCGTTTGCTGATACCGTATAATCAGTCGGATCTTCTATTTGCTGTAGAACTGGATCAGGCTGTCGGCTAGCAAAAATATCTCCTGGAAGCAAGAGTACAGGAATTCTATTGACCGTTGCAGTTGCAGCTGCCGTCACCATATTTAACGCTCCAGGTCCAATCGACGATGTGCAAGCAAAAATTTGTAGTCGGTTTTTTTGCTTTGCATAAGCAGTTGCCGCGTGCACCATACCTTGTTCATTTTTTCCTTGCAAATATACTAGATCCCCCGGCTGTCTTTCAAGCGCTTCTCCGAGTCCCGTCACATTACCGTGGCCAAAAATACCGAATACGCCTTTCACAAATTTAATTTCTTTTCCGTCAAACTCAACATACTGATTGTCTAAAAACTTCAAAAGAGCTTGTGCCATAGTCAAACGGATCGTTTCCATTTTTCCCTCTCCTTTACCAATTATTTTCTATAAAAATTTTTACAGATATACAATTTCCTTCTTTTTAAACGATTCAGTCGCAGCTACCGCAATTTCCAACGCTATTTTTCCATCTATTTCATCTACAGATGGCTTAACATCATTTCGGACGCAATCAATAAAATGCTCAAGTTCTAGTAAAAAGGCACCTTGAAATTTAGTCTGAAAATCTGGAATATTATCATGATAACTCTTGTTCTTGGTCATAATGATATTATGGTGATGTTGTATCGACCCAATTTGGATCACTCCTTCTGTGCCAACGACCTCCCCTCTAACATCGTAGCCAAATGTAGAATTTCGGCTTCCTTCCACATTAGCTGCCGCCCCTTTCTTAAAGGTTATAAATGTCATGGCTTGATCAACATCATTGTATTTTTCCATAAATGGATGAACGAGTACTCGACCGAATGATTGAACGGATTTCACTTCATCTCCAAGCAAAAAACGAGCAATATCATATTCGTGAATACACAAATCAAGAAAGATACCACCACTTGTTTTAATATAATCTTCAGGGGGGGAACCAGGATCTCGACTCACCCCTTTAAAATAAATAGGCTCTCCTATATCCCCTCGGACAATTCTTCTTTTCGCTTCTGCATAACAAGGATCAAATCGTCTCATGAACCCTACTTGACAATAGACGTTATTTTCAGCAATCGCTTTAATCACCTCATCAGCTTCTTCCAAAGTTTCCGTTAACGGCTTATCTACAAAAATGTGCTTTTTGCTCCGTGCTGCTTGAATAATTAATTCAGCATGAGTCTTCGTTGGACTTACAATGATTACAGCATCAATCAGTGGATTATCGAATACTTCTTGGGGATCGTTCGTCCAGCTTTGAACACCTAACTCACGTGCAACTTTTTCTGCCCTTTCTTTCCTAGAAGCAACAATTGTGACAACTTCTGCTCCTCGGATGCAGGTCGCAGCATTTTTCGCATGAACAAACCCCAGCCTGCCTACACCGATGACGGCACAACGAACTTTTTCTTTCAAATTTCCCCAACTCCTTTTATATACTTCGAGAAACTTTTTTATAATTAGTTATTAAAACCAAATGTAAAGCGCTTACCTTTTTGCCGCCTAAATAATTCGCTTATAAGCTGGTAGACCATTTTCTATCGGAATGAGCATTTCCCCTTGAATGACCGGATGTACATATTCTTTAAACTTTTCGGTCATTGTATGTTTTTGAGAATCATACCATTCTTGTGGTACAAATCGCTCTTTCCCTGCTGTTTCTTCAAGCGGAACTGCTTCATAAGATACCTGGTAGTAGTCTGTATTCATATTTCGTTTAATGCCAATCATGACTCCTGTATATCCTTCAACGGCATATAACCAAGCTTCTTTTCCTATTTTGTACGCTTCATCTACATCTGCCTTCGAAGCAAGAGCAATACTGCTCCGTTGCCAAATGCTTAAAGCGATAGAACGTGTGTCAATACCTATATGTTCTTCGATCTTCTCTTTCAAAAAAGAAGAAATACCGCCGAGTTTTGGTCTTCCTAAAATATCATATTCTATATCTTGTTGTATCAATTGACCATCTTCATTACGTAGGCCCTCTGCTACTACTAATACTGTATTTCTTTTTTCATCACAAGCCTTAGAGATTTTACTTAAACAATCACTCAAATGAAACGGAACTTCTGGAATATAAATGAGGAGCTGGTCGTTATCAGTAGACACTTCAGCCAAAGCACAGGCACCAGCAAGCCAGCCAGTATGTCTTCCCATCGTTTCGATAATCGTTACCCTGCGACTTTCTGGATAGCTGGCCATGTCCATTTTCACATCAAGAACTGAAGTGACTAGAAACTTAGCTGCACTACCATATCCCGGAGAATGATCAGTCCCTAGTAAATCATTATCTATCGAATTCGGAATCCCAATAACAACCATTTCGAATCCAGCTGCTTTTGCGAATTCATTCATTATTTTCGCCACATTCATCGAACCGTTACCACCGATACAAAAGAAATATCTAATATTATTTCTTTTAAAAATTTTAATAATATTTTCAAAATCATCAGGAGTTAATTTGTAACGCCACGTACCTAATGCAGCCCCCGGCGTACATCGAAGCCGGTAACGATCTTGAATAGACAAGTTATTTAGTGTAATAAACGACTCATTCAGCAGTCCATGAATCCCGCCTATAGCACCATATATTTTGCCGGTAAACGAAGAACTCAAGATTTCATCGATAATACCGACCATTGAATTATTAATAACGGCAGTAGGACCTCCTGATTGAAGAATTAAACAATTCCCATACATTTATCGCATCCTCTCTGCATTTTGCCTTAAGTATTAACAGCTCCTTTACATCTAAACCATCTACATTTAATAAATTCAGTTAAGCGCTTTACTAAAAGTGCAAAGTAGAATTACAATTCACCATAGTTGAAAGAACGCTAATTATCTTGACTAAATTATAATTTAAGTTATTTGAAAAATCAATATTTTTTATTTTATTCAATTTTGAATAACAAATTTAGTTAAGCGCTTTACCAAAAGTGTAAAATAGAATTACTACTTATCATCATCCAAATGACGGCACTTTTGTGTCTAAATTATAATTTAAGTTCATCAAAGGAGTCAATATTTTTTTGTAATTTTATTAAAATTAATAAATTACAGTATATTTATTATATTGCTATCTTCAAAAAGTAAACGAAGGTATCCTTATGTCACTCGTAACTAGTTTTTAATGAAATCAGTGGCACTCCTTTTTGGGCTTCGTAATAAATAAACTCTAATGAGATCATGAATCTTTCTCGACCTCATACTCGTAAGACCGGTGGGAAAATTACTCGAATGTTTCATCATGCAATAGATATACGTAAATTGTACGATGACTCAAAATCGTTTAATGGCTTGCTCATGTCGGATTCGATATCGATCGAAATTTAATGTTTCTTTCGTTTGCCGAAAGTAGCTTTCGATCGACCAGCGTTTCGCAAAGTATTCAAGAATAGCCTGATCACTCAGTTTTTGTGTCTGTATTCAAAAAACAACGCAAATGCCCACTCGTCACCGATTGATTGACTTTCCAACAAAACAACACAACTGCATCAGAAATGTCGTTCAATGCCCCTTCGTAGCGATACACTCGATACGTTTCCCCTCCCACGGTCACGGTGGGTATCGGAAACATTGATGTAACGGGCAAATTCTTTGGCGGATTGACGAATTCCTTTTGAATACAAGATTTGGTTGGTTTTCAGTACTGCGATGACATGGGCCTTCTTTCGTTAGGCACACTTCAATGAGCGATTTCGATGTATGCCAAGAGTCAAACAGAACATAGACACGATGGTTCCACCCATGGAGCGATTGGATCATTTGGCGTGCGAGAGCGATTTTACTAATTCCTGATGTCTTATCGTAACGTGCAAAGGCATAAGGGAACGCACGATGAGCACAACGAATCATCATCCAGACTACCTGATGCCCCCATACGAATTTGCCTTCGGTGTGTGAAAAATGATGATCACACCCTTCAATAGGAGACTTAGCCTGTAACGAGGGCTTTGTCTTTTGGCAAATCGTATCATCAATCATCAGGAAAACCGGCTCATTCGTTTGTTTCGCTACTCGATGAATCTGTTTACGAACGTATTGTTGTATGACTTGAAGGAGTCGCATTTCGTCCCACACACCTTTATGCAAAAAATGGTTTATGTTGTTCGGTGCCTCGGATGATGGACTCAACTCGTGAAGTAAAATCAAACATGAATTAGAAAAGCTTGGTATGATTGCCTCAAGACGAAGAATTGGCAGAATCATGAAAGAAAACGGGCTAGTATCAAATTATACGATTGCCCAGTTTAAACCTCATGTAGATAAATGCAATGAATCAAAAGTTGAAAATGTGTTAAAACGAGAATTTGATCAACAAAAAGAATTAACAGTTGTGGTTAGTGACCTAACATACGTTAGAGTAGAAAAAAGCTGGCATTACATCTGTTTATTTGTCGATCTTTATAATCGAGAAATTATTGGTCATAGTGCAGGCCCAAACAAAGATGCCCAGCTAGTCTACCAAGCTTTATCGACCGTGAAAGCAGATTTACGGCAAATTCAATTATTCCACACAGACAGAGGCAATGAATTCAAGAACAAGACAACTGATGAAGCTCTAGATACTTTTCAGATTAATCGGTCGTTAAGCATGAAGGGTTGTCCCTATGACAACGCAGTAGCTGAAGCAACCTTTAAAATTATCAAAACAGAATTTGTTAAGGGTAGATATTTCGAAAATTTAGACCAATTGAAACTAGAATTAGATGATTATGTTCATTGGTTTAATCATATTAGAATCCATGGAACACTTGAGTATTTAAGCCCGGTGAAGTACAAAGAGAAACACCTCAAAAAAATTATCTAGTTTAGTGTTGACATACCAGTTTTGGGTCAATAGATTGAAAGGGAATTTCGTGAGGAGCAATAAAAACTAGGGAGTACTCGCACTCTTCTTTTTTTAAGTTAACTAGATTAGCCAATTAAGATTAAGTGTTTTTAGGTCACACAATTTACTTTCCAGTATAGAAGAGACCAATAAACCGTTTATCCAAAAACCTATTTGCAGCATTGTGTAGTTCCCAAATTTCGCAACAAAATTCGAAAAAAAGAAGTCGAATCGGCAAAGGTCTTCAAACTGATTTATCTCGCACAAGGAGTGGCCAAAACAAATGTTTATTCAACAAAGGCATTGCTCACGCATTGAAGTCCGGATCTACAATACGTTCCTCCGACCATAAAAATAGATTAAGCACGACCGTATTGATATTGGCCGTGCTTTTTTGTTTAATATTTTTCTCAGTTAAAAATAAAAAACACGCTGGAACTATGCATTTTCAAAACAAAGTGCCTTATTTAAGTTCCTTTTAGTTAAGATAAAAACGAAATCACTCGGTTGGTGAAAAACGCACCTGTGTCGTTTCAATTCCTCATAGTTAAGATAAAAACCGGCGGGGAAAAGGTAGCCTTAACGAACGAAGAAACACGGTTTCAATTCCTCATAGTTAAGATAAAAATCAAGGAGATGATCGGGATGAATAGGAAAGAGATCGAAGTTTCAATTCCTCTTAGTTAAGATAAAAATCGATTCCTGAAATCGTTAATTTATCGATCCAGTTTTGTTTCAATTCCTCTTAGTTAAGATAAAAATCCCAAAAATTGTTGGTAGATAAGCATTTCGTTTTAAATGGTTGATTGGTTATTTTCATTTTAACGAAGGAGTTATATTTTATCAATCCTTTAATTTGTGCGGGGGCTCAATGGAAATTTGAAAGAGTCGTCGATCCCCCAGGTTTTTTTGCAGGATTGGAGATCGACGACAAATTTCATTATGTTTTGAAACATAACGTTTGTTTGCAGATCGACAATTCAATTTTGTTTAAATCCGTGTTTTTTCCCAGAATATTTTTTACTGCTGCTTCTGTATTAAGACGAATATTCCACCAGCTTTTTCTCGATCTCTTCTTTCTTTGGAACATTTTCATCTATTGATTTTGTAATATGGTGATTGCCTTTGAATCTCAAATTGATTATACACCAGATGTAAATTTATACAAGAATTGATTGTTAAATCCAAAAATTATATGAACAATCACTAGCGTCGCATTAAAATTATACAATTCGATTAATATTACAGAATATTCTGTTAGTAAACTTCTCCATAAAAATATCCTTTATAATGGTTTGGTGGTAGTAACCTATCCAAATCCAATATAAAGGAGCATAGCATGAATAAGTTTACACGAAAAACATCTTTTGAACAATGGTTTTCACCGATTAATTCTTCATTATTTACAGAATTAGTGGAAAGCCATCAATTAAATCGCTATACCAAGAAGCTTTATATGGCTTCTTTTGTGAAACTCCTTTTATATGCAGGGCTTCATGAAACAGAGAGTTTGCGTGCATTAAGCGATGCGGTCTTCTCCGAAGAATTACAGCGAGCAACAGGATTACAATCGATTAGCTTTTCACAGTTAGGAAGACGAATCAATGTGATTCCAACCGTTTTCTTTCAAACGATTTTTCTCGATTTAGTGGAACAAATTCATCAGAAAACTCATTTTCAAACGCGAAGAAAAATGACAAGGCCACTCAAAATCATTGATTCGAGTACGTTACCTCTGAATTTGACCAACCATAAGTGGGCCGAGTTTCGAAAAACAAAGTCAGGTGTCAAGTTACACTTGCGCCTGGTTTTCATGGAAAAAGGGTACTCATATCCGGACAAAGCAGTTTTGACGAACGCCATTGAACACGATCGAGGTCAACTAGAGGTATTTATTGATGACAAAGAATGCCTGTACGTGTTTGACCGTGGTTACTTAGATTATGAACGTTTTGATCGTATGACAGATGATGGCTATTTCTTTGTTTCACGATTACGGAAAAACGCTGTAGTTCGTGTATTGG
>Ga0207865_101991_pt1 | contig 13243 bp, 11 predicted proteins | sample HigsolmetaAR204D_FD_184836 | JGI IMG/M metagenome (GOLD analysis project Ga0207865, IMG submission 184836) | Ionic liquid and high solid enriched microbial communities from the Joint BioEnergy Institute, USA - AR20-4-D (SPAdes) (version 2) ...
TTATCGTGTTAAGACATCAATAATGCTCATCAAGAAAATACGATAAAAACAGTATAAACCCTAGATAAATAAAGGGTTTATACTGTTTATTAATGCACACATATAATTATGCTCATAGTTTTATAGATACTGATAGCAACCGTCAGCAAATGTTCAGTATAGTGACAGTGTTTATTCTTTCCAGTACCGCTCGTACAAGTTTTCCATGTGGAAGGTCATGATCCGCATGGCCTTTTCCGCGTCGCGTTCCTCGATCGCCTCAATGATTTTGCGGTGCTCTTCGAAATTGACGTCCCGAAACTCCGGCCGCGTAACGGTCCTGTCCCGGATAAACGTCCACATTTCCTGCTGCTTCATGGCGCTCGTGATGACGGATATAAACTGGATAAACAAATCGTTGTGCGACGCTTTGGCAATTTCGCTGTGCAGCTGTTCATCCGTCTCCGGCACGTACACACCCGATTTCGTCTCCTCTTCCATGCGGCGGATCGTTTGGCGCAGCGCCTCGAGGTCTTCTTCCGTCGCTCTTTGCGCCGCAAATTTGGCGATCAGCGGTTCGATGTTCATGCGCGCCTCGACGATATCTTCCGGGGAGACGGATTCCAGAATGATCGATGCCTGCTGGTTGTCGGCGGTAGGCTGCGTATTTTTGACGTACACCCCTTCTCCCTGCCGGGAATAGATGTAGCCGTTCATTTCCAAAGCGCTCAGCGCCTGTCTTACCGGGGCGCGGCTAACTCCGAACTGAGCGCAAAGCTCTTTTTCGGTAGGCAGCTTATCTCCGATCTGAAACGCGCCGGATTCGATCTGGGCCAAAATCTGGTTGTAAATTTGTATATAGAGCTTATTGCTGGATACAGGACTAAATCGAATGGGGATCACTTCTTTCGGATAGTTTTGTACTAAATATTATTATATAATTTACGAATTTGTAGGACAACATGATAACAGTTTTACTACCATTTCAAGCACCTATAATCGGGAGATGATCCGTATGTATCCGCAGGCCAGAGGGGTTTCATTCCAGATACCGAACGAGTATGGGCATTGGTTTGCCCGGATTCTTCGCCTCGTGAATTATCGCGAGTATGACTGGCTGATCGGCGGCGGGGAAAGCTACCGATGGCGGGAGCCTGGGCAGGAGCTGGAGGAACTGTTTCCGGAGGAGCTGCGCTGCGTTCGCGGCGAGGCGTTGGCCCGCATCCTTGAAGCGCCCGAGCCCCAATATATTATCCATGCCGATCTGAAGGCATTTCCGCCGGGCAAGCCAGCGGTCGACTGCGAGACTTACGACGAGTTTTCGAGGGGGACAGCATCGGTAAGCGAGAAATGCCGCAAAGCTCCTATCCCCTTCGCGGGAGACAGGAGCTTTGTTGCTTTCGGGCCGTTGCCGCTGCCTACGTGTCCGCGGCCGAAACGCTCCAGCAGCGAACAGCTGGCGTAAGACGTGCCTGCGACCGCACTGCTCCAGCAGCGAACGGCCCGCGTGAACGTGCCTGCGACCGCGCTGCTCCAGCGGCGAAACGGCCCGCGTGAACGTGCCTGCAGCCGAACCAATCCAGCAAGCGAACGGCGGCGCGAAAGCTGCTGCGGCAATCCCTTGGCTTACGCATCGTAACGGATGATGACGCCAAGCGCCGAAGACGCTTCGCGCTTCAACACCTCGTACGCCTCGACGGCGTCGGCCAACGCGAATTCGTGCGTCATCATCGGCCGAATCGCGAGACGCCCGTTTTCCACATTGCGGACAAATTCCCGCATATTGCGCCCTTCCGTCCAACGGACGTACGATTTCGGATAGTCCAGCCCTTCTTCCTCGTATTGGCGGTCATAACGTCCCGGCCCGGCGCCCCGGGCAATGACGAAATCCGCTTCCTTGGCGAAGAACAAGTCGCGCGAAAACTGAATCGGAACGTTGCCGATCAAAGCGAAGGTGCCGCGAAACGCCAAATGCTGCATGCACGCCTCGATCAGCTGCGACGAGGTGGCGTGGGCGCACAAGGCGATGCTGTCGAAGCCGTGGCCTTCCGTGAAAGCGGCAATCCGCTCGGCAAGCAGCGGGTCGTCGGCGCGGTGAGCATCGCCGATGCCGCACTCGGCCGCAAGCTGCAGCCGTTCGTCCTTCAGATCGGTGGCGAACACCCGGTAGTTGGCCCGGTCGCCAAGCTGCGCGATCAGCAGCCCGAGCACGCCGAGCCCGGCGACCCATACGGTCTCGCCGAACTGGCGGGCCAGCCTGCGGACGCTGTGCACGGCCACGGAGCCGAGCCCGACGAACGAAGCCGCCGGCATCGATTCGGGGCCACTCAGCTTCGCGCAGAGCATCTCCGGTACGGACAACACCTCCGCATGATAAACGTAGGGGCCGCCGTAGCAAGCAACGCAATCCCCCGGCCTCAGCCCCTCCACAGCGCTGCCGACTTCCAGCACGGTGCCGGCGGCGCTATAGCCGAGCGCGAACCCGTCCGGGACGGCCGGATTCGCCAGCAGGCCGAGCTCCGTGCCCGGGCTGATCGAAGAATAGCGGACCTTAACGAGCACGCGCTTGGGATGCTCCTTCACGGAAGGCTCGGGCCGTTCCGCGAGGCGTACCCCGCCTTGACAAGTGACGATCGTCCTCATGCTTGATTCCCCTTTTTCCCGAATGTTCGCTACTCCGCTTCCTGTCCTTCGAGCTGCCAAGCCTCGTCTTGCCAAACCTCGTCCTGCCAAACCTCGTCCTGCCAAGCGTCGAGCTCCTGGGCATTCGTTATGTTATAACGGCCTTTAATGAACTGATACGTGCGGTCATAGATTTCCCGCTCGGCCGGCTTGTCGGATCGCGCCGCTTTCCAGAGCGTCTTAACCTGCTGGTAGAAGGCGTTCAGCGACCTGTTCATGAAGCGATGCTCTTTGCCGGCATCCAAATACGCATAGTAGCGGCTGCGCATGCTCTCGTTCGTCAGCGCCTCGTCGCTCAGCTCGATCTCGACGCCCATCCCGTTGGCATAGGCCGCCTGCGCAATCGTGCTCACCCGGTCGGGGCCGGCGTTGGCATGGAAGAAGTAGTTCGGCTGCATCAGCGCCGTATCGAAGCCGTAATCTTTCCAATCGTTCCAGCCCCGGGCAAAATAATACGGAATCCATTGGAACCGCGCGCCCCTAGAACGGACATAATCGCCGGTTTGCTTCACCAGCTGATGATCGAGCGCGCTGAGCTGGTGAGCGATGTACTCGTTATACCAGTAAAACGCAACAAGCTCCAGGTCGCTGTAACGCTTCGCCCTCCAGCGTTTGTATACCTCATCGACGTACCACTTCGTCACCTTAAGCCGGTTTTTCAGCGCCTCCGCCTCTCCGACCTCCTTGACGTTCAAGTTCTCGCTGATGCCGTCGCCGTCCACATCGCCGAAATCGCTCTGATCCGTGCGCGGATAAGGGATCGCGATGACGACCTTCGCCTCATAGCGCTTGTTCCGCAGCTCCGCCTTCGCTTCCTTCACCGCTTCATTGAGCGCGCCCAGCTCGTAGCCGTCGCGGAACAGACGGTCGAGGAATTGTTCGAAATGCGCTTTGTTTGTCGGTTTCCCCGCCGTCGGCCCATAATTGGCGCCATCCATCAGAGGCGCGTAAGGCAGGAACAGGAAGCCGTCGAACATAAAGTCCTTGCGCTTCATGTCCCGATTCACGTAAGAGACGTACGGCTTGAAATCTTCTTTCGTGAACGAAATCCAGTCGCTTGGCTGGTACTGCCACTCCCCGGTATAAATCAGCACTTCGTTCCGGATGCCTCCCGCTTGCCTGGAGCCCGCACGCGGATACCCTTGAGGCGGCTTCGGCGCTTTGTTCGGCTTCAGCTTGCCGCCGGATCGGTCGCGCGTGCCCATCACCTCAATCTCGTCGATAAACAGCCAAGTCTCCACCGGAATGTCTATAGCGACGTAGCGGGCCACCGTATTGACGCCGGTTTTGGCGATCGTTTGCTTCACCGGGCCTTTTTCCGTCGTGGGCAGCGCGCTTTTCACCTCGCCCAAGTAGCGCCATGCTTTGCCGTTTTCCGAGATCGAATACGCGATTTCCTCCGGAAAATAAATCCCGTTTGCCACATCCTGCAGCACGCTGACCTTAATGTCCTGAATCGTCATCGGCTTGCCCAGATCAAGCTTGAACGTGCGGTACCCTTGCCACAGCTTGCCGACATACGCTTTGTCGGAAAAAGCCAGCCCGCCGAACACCCCGTCCGTCAGCTGCCGGCCCCCCTCGTCGGCATGAGCGTCTTCCATCGGTCCGAAATGCGAGTCGCGCGGATACGGAGTTTCGAACGTGTACGGCTTGTGCAAAGCCAAATTTTCCAGCGGCGGCTGAGCAGCCTGAGCGGTTGGTTGCGCCGCTGTCCCTGCAGCGGAGAACGTCCCTCCGGCCAGCGCCAAAGCAAGAACGAAGGCAGTTACATGGGATCGCTTTGTCATGGGTTCCCTCCCAAGCTTTATAGAATGAAGAAGGCGCGGTTTGCGCGATTTTCGTTGCTTTTCATCCGAAGCCCGGTTTCACTTGAAGCCTGTCAGCGTAATGCCTTGAATGAACTGCTTCTGCACGAAGAAATACAGCGCGATAATCGGAACCGTGAACAGCGTAGAGGCGGCCATCAGCAGTCCCCAGGACACCTCGTATTCGCCGATAAACGACCGCAGACCGATAGACAGCGTCCATTTCTCCGGATCGTTCAAATAGATGAGCGGTCCCATAAAATCGCCCCAGGCATGCAGGAACGTCAGCAAAGCCACGGTATAAAGAGCCGGCCGCGACAATGGCAGAATCACCTGCCAATAAATGCGGAACTCGGAGGCTCCGTCCATTTTGGCCGATTCCGTAAGCTCATAAGGAATGTTCATGAAAAACTGGCGAAGCAGAAAAATGTAGTAGGCTGCGCCGAAAAAATTCGGCAAAATGAGCGGCCAGTACGAATCGAGCATATTCATCCGGTTGAACATGACATAGATCGGCACCATCGTCACTTGAAAAGGCAAAATCATCGTCCCCATCATGACGAAAAACAAAACGTCGCGCCCGCGGAACGCAATCCGCGCGAAGCCGTACGCCGCCAGAGGCGAAGCGAACAGCTGTCCGGCCGCAGACAACACGCAGACAAGCAAGGTGTTAAGCGTATATTGGATGAAGGGAATCGTCTGCACCGCCAGCACGTAATTCATCCATTGGATCGTGTCCGGCCACCACACCGTCGGGATCGCGAAAATTTCCTGCTCCGACTTGATGGAGGTAATGAACAGCCAGGCGAACGGGGCCAGAAACAAAAGCCCGACCAGCGCCAAGCCGAGATGCGGCAGTACGGTTTGCCGGAGGAAGCGCCATCCCCGCTTCAGGCGCACGCCTGCCCCCGATCCGGAACGGGCGGTCATCGTCTGCGCCACTATTTTTCACCTCCGTAATATACCCAGCGGGCCGAAGAGCGGAAAATCAGCAGCGTCAAGCCGAGCACAAGCGCGCACAAAATCCACGCCATACTGGAGGCGTACCCCATATTCAGGAACGAGAAGGCGGTCTGGTACAAATAAATCGCATAGAACAGCATGGAGTTTTCAGGCCCTCCCACCGATTGGGACGCTTCCGCGAAAATAAGCCCCTGCGTAAAAAACTGAAACGAGCTGATGAGACCGTTAATCAGCAAAAACAGCGTCATCGGCGAAATGGCCGGCAGCGTGATATGGCGGAAGCGGCTCCAGCGGCCGGCGCCGTCGATTTCGGCGGCTTCGTAGAATACCTTCGGCACATCCTGCAGCGCCGCCAGGTACATGACCGTCTGCGTGCCGGTGCCCCAGAAGCCCATCAGCACCAGGGCCGGCTTCGTCCACAGCGGGTCGACGAGCCAGTTCGGCTCCATTATGCCGAGGGCGGCGAGCAGCTTGTTCACGAGCCCGTACTGCGCATTGAGCAGCCACATCCACAGCAAGGAGCTGGCGACGGCCGGCACCAGCGTCGGCAGAAAATAGATCGTGCGGTACAGCGCCTGCCCCCGCACGCTCATGTTCAGCAGCATCGCCATGCCGAGCGCAAAAGCCAGATGCGGCAGCAGACCGAACACGGTGATGTAAACCGTATTGTATAAGGACAAATAAAATTTGCTGTCCGCAAACAGGTTCTTGTAATTTTGCAGGCCGACCCATTCCGGCTCGGAAAACAAATTATATTCCGTCAAGCTGTAGTAGAACGACATAATTATCGGATAAAGCTGAAACCAAAGAAATCCGGCCAGCCACGGGCTGATAAACAGCAATCCCGTCCACAGCGCTTTATTTCTGCGGCGGCGTATTCCCGCCGTTGCGGCGGCAGCGCGAGCCATTGCGGTCACTCCCTTCGTGTTCAGGCTCAGCGCCAAAGGGGAACAGCCGTCCCCTCCCCGGCGTCCCGTTACTTGCTCTTCGCCTTGTCTGCAAGCGGCTGGATTTTGGCCGTCACGCGGTCCATCGCTTCCTGCGGCGTCGCCTGTCCTTTAAGCGCTTTTTCCGTTTCTTCGGTCAGCGCCTGCAAATATTCATTAATGTAGACGCTGTTCGGGAACCCCTGCAGCGTCGGGCTTTTCGCCCGGTCGTAGAAGTCAAGCATCATGACCAGCTTCTCGTTGTTCCGCAGCTTCGGATCGTCAAGCGCCGGCAGCAAGCTCGGAATCGTCTTCGATTCGGCCGCGAACTCCACCTGCGATTCCTTGCCGAGCAAATACTGCATGAACTCCCAGGCTTCCTCCGGATGCCTTGCTTTCTTCGGAATGAACACCGCGCGCGGTCCGACCATCCCGGAGCCCTTCAGATCGGGCCGGTCCGCCGGATACGGGAACGGGGCTACGCCGATCGGACCGTCCGGCTTCCGTTCGTCGGGGAAGTTGTACTCCCAGCCGATCATCATCGCCAGCTTGCCGGTCAGCAGCGGATCATTCGGCGTCCCCCGCTGTCCCATGCCGGAGCGGAATTTGTCGATCTGGTCTGCTCCGAATTCTTCGTAGAACTTGCGCTGGTAAGCGATCGCTTGAACATTCGCTTCCTGGTTCGCGGTAATTTTCCCGTCCGCATCCACCCAGCCGCCGCCGAAGATGATCGGCCAAAATACGTTATCGATCCACGGATAATCCGGAATGAAGCCGATTTGCGTAATGGTGCCGTTTTCGCGCTTGGTCAGCTTTTTGGCCGTGTCAAGCAGCTCCTCGAGCGTTTCCGGCGGCCTGGTAATGCCCGCTTCCTGGAACGCCTTCTTGTTGTACATCAGCGTGCTGGCCATGCTGACCGTGAATGGCAAAGCGTAATATTGGCCGTTTACCTTCATCCTCTCCAAAGCCGCCGGGATAAAATCCCCCGGATCGAGCTTGCCCTTCTTGAGATAATCGTCCAGCGGCAGCACCGCGCCGGCATGCGCCCACGGACCGATGTTGTTCCAGTAGGTCAGCGCGACGTCAGGCGGATTCCCTCCGGAAATCGCCGTGAGCTGCTTCGTCGCGTCCTGATTGCCCAGCACCTTGACCGCGATGCGATCCTGGCTTTTGTTGAACGCCTCGACCCGCGCCGTAATCGGACCGGCGTCCTTGTCGCTCCAGACGTGCCAGAAGGTAATCTCTACCCGCTCCCGCGGCTTGCCTCCCTTGGCATCGCCTTCTCCCTCGGGCTCCGCCGCTCCTCCGGAGCACCCGGCCAGCCCGGACGCCGCGGCCAGCATGAGAGCCAGGGCGGTTAAAGGTTTGTCGGCAAACGCTTTCATATCTTGCCACCTCCATCATGTCACAAACGCATCATGTCACAGATGGAATCTCCCTACTCCGATGTTTTGTCTGTCGCTTTCTTTCCGTGTCTGACTATGCCGAAAAAAAGAAAATCCCCCCTTCATGTTGCCTTTAACTAATACTATACAACATTTGGGCGGAGATTTCCTCCTTTTTTATTTTGTTTTGAGAATATATTTTCTAATATAATTTATCGACTACGGATTTGGACGTTTTCTCGATGGCTCTGAACGTTTTTTCTTTTTGCCGAAGCGCGACAATCGTGGATAAAATATCGAGCACATGGATTTGCGCAAGCTTGGAAGCAAAGGCGCCTCCCTGCAAGGGCGTCTCCTTCGACGATGCAAGCAGCACGGCGTCGGCGTATTGGGTAATGGGCGATCGCGCGTGGTTGGTCAAGCAGACGATGGTGGCGCCGTTCTGGTCGGCGATTCGCACGGCGTCGACGAGATCCTTCGTGCTTCCCGAGGTCGAAATGCCGACAACCACGTCATCCGGTCCCGTCAACGCGCAGTTCATCGAGATGATATGGGCATCGTTGGCCCAAAAAGCCTGAAAGCCGAGCCGCATGAAGCGGTGCTGCGCATCCATGGCCGTCACGCCGGACAGTCCGACGCCGAAAAAGAAAATTCTCTTTTTGGACAGCAGCGCCTCGACCGTTTTGTGCAATTCTTTTTCCTGCAGTAGACTCAGCGTGTCCTTCAACGCCTGACTGTTGCTTGCCGTGATTTTTTGGGCGATTTCGCCGATGGAGTCGTTCTCGTCAATCGAACCGTGCACATTCTCGCTCGGGCTGACCAGGTCCTGGGCGACGGCCAGCTTGAACTCCTGGTAGCCGCGAAAGCCGAGCTTGCGGCAAAACCTTAGCACGGTCGTCTCTCCCGTCGCGGCCATCTCGGCCAGGTCGGTGACGGAGCTGTACACGACCTTCTCCGTGTCCTGGAGGACGACATCGGCGACCTTCTTCTCGGCCTTCGTCAGCGAATTGTAATTGCTTTCGATCCACAGCAGCGCCTTTGCTCCGTTGGATTGTTTGTTCATAATATGAAACACACCTTTGTTCTTGTAATTCGTTTCAGCTTGAGCGGCCGCTATCGCTTCCGTTTAAGGGCGGGGCTTCCCGGCTTACACCGCATCGGCGGCGTACTTTCGCAGCTTGTCTTCCGATATGCGGCAGCCGAGTCCCGGACCCTCCGGCAGGACGACTTCGCCGCCGCGAATCGGCCATTCTCCTTCCACGGCATCGTCCTTCAGAAACATCGGCCCGTTCAGGTCGGCCGGCTCGGTCAGCTCCAAATAGCGGAACAGGTGCGCCGAGGCGAGCAGCCCGAGCTTCGACTCCGTAAGTCCGCCGCCGAGCAAGCCAAGTCCGCTCTCGCGGGCAATCTCGCCGCACAGCTTGGCGCCGCGGAGGCCGCCCATCTTCGTCAGCTTGATGACAATCGTATCGCATGCTTCGATGCGCAGCGCCTCCAATACGCCGCTGGGCGACCAGACGCTCTCATCCAGGGCAATCGGGATGGACGTCTTGCGGCGCAGCTCGGCATGAGCGTGGAGCTGGCTGGCCGGCAGCGGCTGCTCCAGCACGTCGACGCCCAGGCGCTCCAGGCCTTTGGCCAGTCGAATCGCTTGCGTGAGACTGTAAGCCTGATTCGCATCCGCGCGAAAAAATACATTCGGCGCTTCATGCTTCACCGCGGCGACGATATCCAGATCGCGCGCCGGGCTCAGCCCGAGTTTGACATCGACGCCGGCATATCCCGCGGCCACGGCCTGCCGCGCCTTGCGCGCAGCTTCCTCGGGACTGTCGGTGCTGATCAGATAGGAAAGGCGGACCGGATGCGCGGAGCCCGACTGCCACAGCGCCGCCACCGGCAGCCCGTAGCTGCGCGCGATCAGGTCGTGAAGCGCGGTATCGACGGCCGCCTTGGCGATCGGCTGGCCCGGATGAAGGCTGCCCGCGAGCTCCCGGTTCATGATCCGGTGAACGACCGCCAGGTCGTCAGCGCGCTGGCCGAGCAGCGCCGGCCTCAGATAATTGGCAACGGCGCTGCAGACGGATTCGGGCGTTTCGTAGCTCCAGCGGGGACTCGGGCGCGCTTCCCCCCAGCCTTCGGCCCCGTTGTCCCCCGCGACGCGGACATAAACATGCGGCGCACCGGCGGATACGGCGCCGACCGTTCCTTGGGAGATGCGAAAATTTTGCTTCAGCGGGAGCCGGAGCGGGAATACGTCAATCGATGAAATGCGGATCACGTCGGAACCTCCTTCGTCTAGCGGAGCGATTGGTTCCATTATACTACAGACATTAGAGGGAATCTTCTTTTTTTCAATTCGATGAGGAATTTTCCTCCGAAAAAAGGTTTACGAAAGTCATTTTTTCCTTATATAATGGAATTGATCTCCATATTGAACTGCATTTAAGGAATTTTATTTCAATTCGAATCTGGGGGCAGGTGACCTATGGACGCGCACGATACAGACCGGCTCGAAACCGAGAGCCGGGACCCGCAAGCGCCCGAGCTGGATTTGATGACGACGGAAGAGCTTGTCCGCTACATGAATGAAGCCGACCGTTCGGTACCCGCCCGCGTCGGAAAGAGCCTGGCCGACATCGCGGCAGCGGTGGACGCTATTGTCGAAGCGATCCGGGGCGGCGGCAGGCTGTTCTATGTCGGAGCGGGAACGAGCGGCAGGCTCGGGCTGCTCGATGCCTACGAATGCCCGCCTACCTTCGGCACGCCGCCCGACCTTGTGCAGGCCGTCATCGCCGGCGGCAGCGGCAGGCAGCAGGCCGACGAGACCGCCGAGGACCGGGCCGAAGACGGCGCGGACGATCTTAAGGCGCGCGGTCTCTCGCCGCGCGACGTCGTCGTCGGCATCGCCGCCAGCGGCCGGACGCCTTATGTCGTCGGCGCGCTGCGCTATGCGCGCAAGGTCGGCGCGGTCACCGTAGCCGTCTGCTGCGTCCGCGGCTCAACCATCGGCGCGCTGGCCGATATCGCCATCGAAGTGCCGGTCGGGCCGGAGGTCGTCACCGGCTCCACCCGGCTCAAAGCAGGCACGGCTCAAAAGCTGGTGCTGAACATGCTCAGCACCGTAACGATGATCCGCCTCGGCAAAGTGTACGGCAACCTGATGGTCGACCTCATGCCGACCAACGGCAAGCTGCGGCGCCGGGCGGAGCGCATCGTCGCGATGGCCACAGGCGTTAAGCCGGAAGCAGCCGCTCGCGCGCTGCAGCAAACAGGCGGCGATGTCAAGACCGCCATCGTCTTGCTGCTCGCCCCGGCCCCGGACGCCGGGCAGGCAAGCCGCCTGCTGATGCGGGCAGGCGGCAGCGTCCGCCAGGCGCTTCGGCTTGCGCGCGATGATGCTTGACCCGGCTTGAACCAGCCGGCGATGCAGCTGAGGCAGGCTTCGAGCGCCGAAGTCTCCTTTTTTTAGCGGAAACCTCCTTTTTTCCAGAAAGTTTAACTTTGCTAAAGCGGTAAAGCGAAGTGCGACTTTCTGTACCAAGAAAAACTTTCGCTAAACCGCAACCTTGAATGGACATCGATAGATGTTTTTCTTATCAAAGCAGGAGATGGCCGATTTTAATCAAAACGGGGGATGGTCGATGAAACCGATCACGGGCACATGGTTCGACTTTTATCATTGCAACCCGTATGAAGGCGACACCTGGAATGCGACGACTCAGCAGTTTACCGCAGGCGATTGGGAACTGAAAATGACGGAAATGGCGGAAGCTGGCATGGATACCTTCATCCTGCTCAGCGTGGCGCTGTACGGGAAAGCGTTTTTTCCATCTGAGGCGATGCCCTGGCGCTGGGACACCGTCTGCCCGGACCCGCTTGAAGCGGTGCTGGCCGCGGGGGATAAGCTGAACGTCTCGCTGTATCTTGGGCTCGGCTTTTTCACGACGCCGATTATGGGACATCTGTCCCGGGACGGCGATTACTCCCGGCTGCGCATCGATATCGCCAAGGAGCTGGCGGAGAAGTACGGGCACCATCCTTCCTTTGCCGGGTGGTATTTCCCTGTGGAAGCGGCGATCCGCGAATATTTTCCGGACAGCTATATCGCTTATGCGAACGATCTGGCCAATCTGTGCCGCAAGCATGGTCCGGACAAGGTGCTGATCGCGCCGTTCGGAACCCGTACCGTCAAGGCCGACGACCGCTTCGTCGCGCAGCTCCGTTCGCTGGAGGTCGATTATATCGCCTATCAGGACGAAATCGGCGTCAACCGAACCACGCCCGAGGAGGCGAAGCGTACGTTCGCGTCCCTGCGCGAAGCGCATGACCGGGCAGGCAAGCCGCTTTGGGCGGACGTGGAGCTGTTCCGCTTTCAAGGCAAGGTTCTCTACCCGGCCGCCTTCGAACGGATCGAGCGCCAGCTGCAAAACGTATCGCCGTGGGTAGACAAGGTGCTCGGGTATCAATATCTGGGCATGATGAACAAGCCCGGCAGTCCGGTGCATGCAGGCCACGAATCGTCCGTCAGGCTGTACGAAGACTATATGGCGTTTCTGAGCCGAAATAGATTGCCTTTCCCCGCCAAGGAGCGGTCGTCCCGTGCGTAAGGTGGTGTTCGGCATTGATTTGGGCGGCACGCATATCAAGGCGGGCATCGTAGACCGCGGCGGCGAAGTGCTCAAGCATACGGTTGCGCCGACACTGGCCGGGCAGGGGCGCGAAGCGCTGCTCGCCAGGCTGTGCGCCATCATCGCGGACTTCCGGGCATACTCCGCTTCGGCCGGCCTGCTGCCGGCAGGCATCGGCGTCGGCACGGCGGGCTACGTCGAACCGCTGAAGGGCCGGGTCGCCTACGCCACGCCGAATCTGCCCGGCTGGACCGGGCTGCAGCTGCGCGAAGCCCTGGAGCAGGCTTCCGCTTTGCCGGTCGCCGTCGCCAACGACGCGCACGCGATGGCTGTCGGCGAAGCCTGGCTCGGCGCCGGGCGGCCTTATGGCGACTTCATCTGCGTCACGCTGGGCACCGGCGTCGGCGGCGCGCGCGTGATCGACGGAGCGCCGGACTACGGCAGCAGCGGCTTTGCCGGGGGCTTCGGCCATATGGTGATCGCTTGGGACGGGCGGCCGTGCAACTGCGGTTTGTCCGGCTGTTACGAGCAATACGCTTCGGTCACGGCGCTGCTTCGGCTCGCGTCCGAAGCGGGACTTCGCGGCGAAGCGCTGCCGGACGGCGCCAAATCGATTTTTGCTCTGGCATCGGCGGGGCATCCTGCCGCATCGGCCGTCATCGCGCAGTACGCCGAATATACGGCAGTCGGGCTGATCAACCTCGCGCACGCCCTGAATCCGCAGGCGATCGTGCTCGGCGGCGCTGTCACTACTCAAGGAGACGCGCTGCTGGAACCGATCCGCCGCATCGTCCGCGAGCGCGCGATGCCGATATACCGCGATACGCCCATCGTCGCGGCCGCGCTCGGGAATGCGGCGGGCGAAGTCGGGGCTG